>Ga0210390_10000633_pt1 | contig 37201 bp, 48 predicted proteins | sample IncBWH11OmetaG_FD_161050 | JGI IMG/M metagenome (GOLD analysis project Ga0210390, IMG submission 161050) | Forest soil microbial communities from Barre Woods Harvard Forest LTER site, Petersham, Massachusetts, United States - Inc-BW-H-11-O ...
CGGGGATAATCAGTGGGCTGATAATCTGCATCTGGCCGATGTGGTGGAGAAGCATTTATGGCGGCAGTTGGAGGAGAAGTCGTGATCCTCTGCGCCGCCCACAACCTCCCCGTGCGCCACGACAAAGCCTGCTTTCGCGAATACCGCAAGAAATTCACGCGCAAACATAACCTGGTGGCGCCGAGCCAAGGTCAGAACGTGTGGGTGGAGTTGGCGGTGAAGAAGTGGAGGGTGGAGGAGAGTGATGATTGCGGATTCTCCGCAAACCATGAATGACCTCGCGCCCTGCGCGTTGTGCTCCATGCGCTGCGAGGCCCTCGGTATTGCGGAGAAGTGCTTGCAGGAGCCCTGTCCGTGGGTTTACAGCGGCGATACAGGGGCACCGGAGGATTCCAATCCGGAGGGCTAAAGAAATCTGTCACATCCCCTTGTGCGACGCCCCCGTTAGCGCTAGATTCGCTAGCTAAGCAGAAAGTCTAACCCGTTCCGGGGGTCTCATGTCCAGATTCGATGGCCGCACTCAGCGGCTACGGCAGCTTATGCACTCTCATAAGCTCACTCCGCCCGAAGTCGGCCGCATTCTCTACCGAAACCCTGTCTACGTCAAATCCTGGCATGCCGGCATCAATACGATTCCGGAGGCCATGCTACGTCTCCTGGAGTTGGAGCTCCGAGTCGGTGAGCGATTTGAACGCGTTCAAATGGAAAACTCTGTCGCTGAAGGATAGCGATGGAGATTTCACAGAACAGCGCTGATACTGGTCAGTTGTTGATCAGTTATACACTTTTCCCCGACGTATGGCCCAAGACGAAGATTGATCGGTCCGATGTAGAATGGCAGGAATTGGTAACGAGGATCCGCGCCAGCGAAGCTTACCCAGACAAGGCGCATTGTCCGCTGGTCAGTCTCTGCGAATATGGGGAACTGCTCAGTAACAGCGCCAAGCAACCCATCCTGCGGCACGCCGCCAACGTGGTGCGCGCTTACGGAGCGGAGCTGGATTATGACGGTGAGCTGATTTCGCCTGAACGCGGGGCAGCTATGCTGGAGGCGGCTCGCTTGCGCGCCGTGATCTACACATCACCGTCTCATATTCCCGCCAAGCCTCGCTGGCGCGCCATTCTGCCGTTTTCGGAGGCCGCCCCACCGGAGAAGCGGGGTGAGTATCTGGCGCGCGCCAATCGGGCCTTGGGGGGCATCGCAAGTCGGGAATCCTTCACGCTCAGTCAATCCTTCTATATCGGCCGGGTCCGCGGCGCTAACTATCAGGTGTATCAGATCGAGGGTCGGTGCGTCGATCAGGCCGTTGACCTCGAGCCACAGTATTACGCTGGATTCAAGGCTAACGGCACGCATGCGCGGGATGAGACCACGGATGAGCAGCTCCGGCGAAATATCCAGGAGGGGCACGATCGGCATCAGAGTTGCCTTTCTTTAAGCTCACGACTCGCAGCCAAAGGAATGACGGCTGGGGATATCGCCGCCCTTCTTGGAGAATTGCTTGGACCGAATTCCCTCAACGCGGACGGAGTCAACTTCAGCGAGCGTGTAGGGGGATATGCAGAAACAGCTGTCCGTAAGTATGGAGAATCCCGCAGAAAAGTTTCTCCTCCTGTTCAAGATAATACTCCATTTGTCGTCGACGAGGATGGAGTAATTCAAGAGGGAGCCCGGCAACCGGCGGTAAAAGCCTCTACACGAGCGCAGCCCTTGAGGGCAGCGGGCGCTACCGTGTCCGAAACCGGAATGATAGAGGATGATGGCTCCGCTTATGCGTGGTGGGACAAACTTGGATTGCAGAAGACCGGTAATCAAACCCCGTATACCAATGTTGTAAATGTCACGGCCATCCTGAAAGGGCATCCAGAATTTGCCGGTAAAATATGGTTTGATGAGTTTCACCGGCGCACCTTTTTTCGCGCAACTGCCGATTCCAGACGTGAATGGACCGATGGCGACGATATTCGCGCGCTCATCTGGATTCAGCAGAAACTCGATATTCCGAAACTTACTATTGAGCCAGTCCGCCATGCCGTCCAAGCGGTCGCGGAATCAAATATCCGCAATGAGCCGCGCGAATGGCTTGATTCTCTGGAATGGGATGGGACGGAACGGCTGGCCCATCTAATGTCAGATGGATTCGGTGCCGAGTATGACGAATACACCGGCGCGGTAGGGCGCTGCTGGCTTGTCGGCCTCGTTGCGCGAATTTTCAAACCCGGAGCAAAAGTTGATGCATTGCCCGTGTTCGAAGGCAAGGAAGAATTGGGCAAATCATCAGCACTCGCGCTCATCGGATCACCCTGGTTTGCGGAATGCCACGAATCCATCACAACAAAGGATTTTTATCAATCCATCCAGGGAAAGGCCCTGGTCGAAATATCTGAACTTCATGCCTTCCGTAAAGCGGATGTCGATCGTCTGAAAGGTGTTATTTCATGCCAGGTCGATCGTTATCGGGAATCCTATGGGCGCCGAGCGGAGGATCATCCACGTACATGCGTTTTTGCGGGCACCACCAATCGCGATAATTGGAATGCCAGCGATACTGGAGCACGGCGTTTCTGGCCGATCCGCTGCACGACGATTGATCTGGAATGGCTGGAAAAATCGAAATCAATGCTCTTTGCGGAAGCGGTAGAGCGATTCAAGCGCGGCGAAATCTGGTGGGATGTACCACGCGTTGAGGCGCGTGCTCAGCAGGAATCTCGCCGCGATCGGGATGCCTGGGAGGAACTGATTGAGAAATTCATTACGCACGAGCGGTCAAGCGATCCACTGCAAAAAAACGAATGGTATTTGAGAAAACAACCGCTCGAAGAATTGACCGTTTCGAGGATTTTGACTGAGGCGCTGCGCATCGAAGAAGGACGCTGGAGTCGCGGTGATCAGATGCGTGTTGCGAGTGCCCTGCAGGCACTTAAATGGGAGCGCAAGCGGCGCAGTGATGGCTGGAAATACATCAAGATCAGAGAGGTTGAGCTGTGATTACCATCATTCCCAACGGATTACCATCGCGTTGGGAACGCGTAAGTCATTGATTGTATCCCCCCTTCTTTATATATATACCAACCTTACCAACCTATTAGTATTATATAGAGGGGTAGAAAAACGGGGAACTTTTAGAAAATCGATTTTTGGTTGGGAGGTTGGGAGGTTGGGAGTGACGCGGCTTCGAAATCCTCTTTTTGCTTCCGTTCCCGCTTCGGATGTGCTATACGCGCCTTCGGCTACTTCACAGCAGCAGATTTTTTCAGTGAGCATTTCCGAATCTGTCGAAAATCCCCGACCAAATCGTCCTTGGCTGTTTCAGCCGGGCAAATCAGGTAATCCTGGAGGTCAAGCCAAGGGTGCGCGTCGTCGCCTTACCGGCGACTTCCTGAGCGCTCTGTCGACCCACTTCGAAAAACACGGCGTTGACGCGATCGATCGGCTCTGCAAGGAAGATCCTCGCGCTTATGTCGGCGCAATCGTGAAACTCTGTCCGCGCGAGCTCGAGGTGGCGAATGCCTTGGACGAGCTGGATAGCGATGCATTGCGATTGCTGATGGCCGTCGCACAAAGCTACGTTACGCGAAAACGGGCGCAGGCGATCGACCTGGTGCCGGTTGAGGCGGTGAAGCCGGAATCGGCGCCGTGACCGCCAAACCCTCCGACCAACGCGATCGCCTGATCGACCGCATCACCGGATACCTGGCCAGCGGTGGTTTGTTCAATCCTGAACTGGCGAATCACGATGCGGTACGCGAGCTATTGATCGAGACGCGCGATTATTTGCTGTCGCAAACCTATTGGCCGCAGGGCATCGGCAAACCGAAGCGCGATTATTCGGGCGATTGGAAGCGGCGGTTGCGGTGAAAATCAAACCTCACTATCGATACGATCAGAAGAACTTCTGGTTTGTCGTCTCGTATTCATCAAACATACCCACGGCATTATATTTATATTGTGCCGGAGGTCCGCGCATTACTGGACATGCTGGCGTTACTCATGTCCTCAAGACCATTCATCTCGGAGGGTCTGAGTCGGAGCGACTCGCTTGAACTTCGACGCGCTCGACGAAATCTTCGACCAGATTGCGCCGGAGGTGTTGGAGACGGCTCTGAGAGAGATTCCGAGGGAATTGGATCGGCGCGAATCAGCAAATAAACTCGCGAACTATCAGCCCTATCCTAAGCAAGCTGAGTTCCATGCCGCTGGTGCGAAATATCGTGAACGTTTGATGGCCTCGGCGAACCAGGTCGGGAAAACATTATCTGCAGGCGCCGAAGTCGCGATGCACTTAACGGGCCGCTATCCCGAGTGGTGGGAAGGCAAGCGCTTCGAAAAAGGTGGTCCATGGTGGGTTGCGGGAATCACCGCAGAGTCAACACGCGATAACCCGCAGCGTATTCTATTGGGACGTGTCGGCCAGTGGGGAACCGGCATGATCCCCAAAGACTGCATCATTGGCGAGCCATCACGCAATCGATCCGTGGCTGATGGTGTTGATATGGTGAAAATCAAACACGTCAGTGGGACTGAGTCAACCTGCCAATTCAAAGCCTACAATCAAGGAAGGGCCAAATTCCAAGGCGAAACTTTGCAAGGAGCCTGGTGCGATGAAGAAATGGATGATCCCGGAATTTATACTGAGATATTGACGCGCACCAACGTTGGTATGGGTCCCGTCCTCATGACATTCACTCCGCTCATGGGAGTTACCGAGGTTGTGCGTCGATTCATCATCGACAAGGTACCCGGTAGTTTTGTCATCAACATGACGATCGATGATGCTGCTCACTTCTCTCCAGAAGATCGGGCAGCGATCATTGCGACATACAAACCGCATGAAATGGAAGCGCGTACGAAAGGAATTCCGTCGCGCGGATCGGGGGCGGTATTTCCGATCAAGCTGGATGATATCCTATGCGATAGCTTTCCTATTCCTGAGCATTGGGCGCAAGTCTGCGGCATTGATTTCGGCTGGGACCATCCAAGTGCCGGTGTGCGTCTTGCTTTCAATCGCGACACCGATGAATTGTACGTAACCGCCATTCATCGCGAGCGAGAACAAACTCCAATGATGTTTGCAAGCGCCGTCAAACACTGGGGTGAGTGGATTCCATGGGCGTGGCCGCACGACGGCAAGCAGTCGGGTGGCAAGTTCGATTTGAAGGATCAGCCGCAGCTCGCCCAGATGTACCGAGCTCACGGACTCAAGATGCATATGACGCACTCGACCTTTGAGAACGGCGACAACGGCGTCGAAGCGGGCATCAGTGAAATGCTGGAGCGGTTCCAGACCGGCCGACTGCTGGTTTTCCGCGAATTGCGTGAATGGCAGGAAGAATTCGAGCTTTATCACCGCAAAGACGGTATTATCGTGAAAGAACACGACGATTTACTTGCCGCCACCCGCTACGCCATGATGATGCGCCGCATCGCCAAAACCCGCGCCGAGTGCGAGCCGAAGAAGCGCGTGGAGAAGCGGGAGCAGTCGGTGTTTCATCAGGGGCAAGAACAGGGGTGGATGGCGTGACGAAAAAGCCGAAGCCCAAGAAGGTAAAGGTCTCCGTCTTCGTAAGTTCGGAGGTTGCGCGCCTGATCAGGGAGAATGTTGCCAAATTCGATTATAGAGGCAAGAGCCAATACATCGAAGCGCTCGTGTACGATCATGATGTTCGAATGAAACAAAACGAGATCACCGATGAAAATCATACTTTTCAAGAAGACATGCGCTGTCGGAACTGATGACTTGGATGTCTTAGAACGCGATGTAAACCGATGGCTTTTTGATGAGCAATATGAAGAAATCTTCAAAACGCATACATCACTTTGCTCTACCGGTGTTTCACACGAGACAATAGTTGTGACGATTTGGTACCGAGAAAAAGAGGAATGACATTGGTACACGCGAGCAATTACCGCGAGCTCCTCATCGGAAGCGGCCACGCGCGCGACAAGCGGCTGAAGGTGCCGTCGCGGCCGTTGGATGATTGGGCGTGTTTGACGACGTTGGATCACAACCCGGATGTCAATCCCGATGTATTGTGCAGTTTGAGAAATATCCCTTGGGGCCATTGTCGCTTTCCGCGCGATATCAACGTGCCGGGTCGATATACGGCGGTTGCCTATGACGAATCCGAAGGCGGGATGCTTGAAGAATCCTCATTCGATGAGATTCACGCGTATGAGGTGCTTGAGCATCTGGGCCAGCAGGGCGACGCCATTTCATTCTTTCGGGATTTCTCCGAAATCTACCGCCTCCTCAAACCCAACGGCTACCTCTGCGCGACCGTCCCCTCCCGTCATTCGCCGTGGGCATGGGGCGATCCGTCGCACACGCGACTGATCACGCTCGAGTCGCTGACCTTCCTGGATCAGTCCGAATACATCCGCCAGTGCGATGGCAAGCTCTCGCCGATGTCGGACTTCCGGAATATCTACAAGGCGGATTTCAGGTTGTGTTGTCAAGAGGATGACAACAAGACATTCGCGTTTGTGCTGCAGGCAATCAAGCCTTCGCGGATCGGAACGGCGCTGAAAGCTGGGGAGATTATGGGGCGGTATCGGAATGCGTTGGGGGAATTGGCCAAATGACAATCTGCGATTGGATCAAATGGAAATCCCTGCGGGTGGCTTGTCTTTTCCTTGGCCATCAGTGGAAAGAATATACGCTGACGGTGTGCGATCGATGTTTCGTTCGGGCGCCTGAACATGTGTTAAGGCGCATGGCGCAAGAGAGGAAATCATGAACCGCCGCAAATTCTTCGGCATGACGGCTGCCGCGCTGGTTGGTGCGGGCTTGCCGTTATCACTGATGCCTGAGCGGTCGATCTTTCTGCCGCCGCGCGAAGGCTGGTATCCGTCTGACTTTGTGATGCGGGAGGTGATTCAATACATGATCAATGCAGATGCTCATGCGGTACGCCATGATGCACTGTTTCAAGGTCCGCAAGGCCCAGTGCAATCGTTCACGCTGGTCTATCTCCCGGAGTCTGCAGTCCGTGCTCGGGGCCGAGTTCCAGTTCTTAATCATTCCTGCGTCACGGTTCCTGACGTGGAGATGTTTGACGACCGTGTTCTGCGCGAACTGCGCAAGAACGCTCGCAATAAATTCGCGCAGGATGCATTCCATGCTGGTTTCGATGCGCCGAGAGTTCTTTTGCCGTTGCCGGAAGGCGCAATACACGCGGAGTACGTATGACCGTTGCAACCCTCCTCTCAGGCCTCGGCCTGTTCTTCAAGGCGATGATCCGAGCGGGCGCATGACCTACTGCCCCATCACCCTCATCCGCCGCACCTGCCGCAAATGCGGGCTGCTGAAGCCGACCGGCGGTGGTAGGATTCGGGGTGGGGTGTTTTGGTGCCGGGAGTGTGTGAATTTATGACTCATACGTATGTCATCATGGAGCTCAGCGAAGCGGCCTATCGCGAGATCGCCGATCAGATGCGCGCTGCGGGTTACGATCATGCGTTCGGAAAAGACGGCGAGATTGACATGCATGGTATTGCGGTTGCGCGAACTGTTGGGGCGATAAACGCCTCTCCCAAACGTCTGACTGATCAGCACTGCGCCACCTGCCAATGCAACGCCGTGCATGATGAACGCCACGTTCCGAGTAATCCAATGTCGCGCAGCTGGCATAAGAATGCTGGGAATGGACCGCCGAAATGAGCGTCCGACACTTCACCACGCAATTCTGTCCCGACTGCCAGAAAGATACGATGCACTTCGTATCGAAGTGCCGTGAATGCGGCCATGTGAATTCAACGCCCTTCGAGATGCGCAAAAATGCGAGGATCAAAAGCGCGATGCGCAGAAGCAGACCCGGAATGCGCAGTCCGTTGCCGGTCTACGCCAAAAATGCGATAGAGGCCAAAGAGGTACTGGAAGCCGTCCGCATCGGCCGCGCGAAAGATACCGCGGTCACCGCTCAGCGGCTGCTGTCGATCGCATCCACGCGGAAGTCGAAGTGACCAAGACCTCCGCCGCCCTGCGCGAATCCATCCGCCAAGGCCTGATCGGCGCGCACGTCGATCGGGCAGAGTGGGAATGGGCTGTGGCGGAGGTGTATCGGCTGGAGCATGAGAAAGAGGAATTGAAACGTGCAGAGACCCAAGGGTAAACCTCACATTCGTCGGATCATCTCGAATTACTGGCTTTGTCAGATTCCTAATGATTGGACTTGGGTTGGAGATGGAAAGACTGCATATGACGCGTATTGGAGCTTTATATTCGGACCTGGTCTAATCAGACTAGGATTGTGCAGTAGGATTAATGAACCATGATTCTAACTAAAGAAGTGACCGCGAAAAGTCTTCTGACTGAGCATTGGATGAAGCTCGGCGCCGAATTGCCAGATGTTTATGAGTTTCTCGTAGCATTGGCTGTCGCTGACGGCACGCCATTTACTTGGCCTGGCATGCGCTATTTGACCGAGGAGGAAGCGAAATGCCTTGGGTCTTCGCAGTCTACGGATTAATGTGGTTTCTCAGCGAAGAACGCAGTGACTGGCTCGCGCAGATGCGGGCAGATGATGATGGGATGAGAGGTTATCGAGAAACATGACGTATCGAGCCATCAGCGAGTTGCGCAAAAAAGTGGAGCGCGAGCGCCCATGAGAGTAGATAATACGCTCATGCCGCTCTCGTTTACGCGTACCCTGAAGTTGAAGGTCCGTTCTGAGTCCTATGCGTGGCTCAATGCTGCTGCGATTGAAGTCAACCAAGTTTGGAATTGGGCAAATGAGGTGAGCGCCAAGGCAGCGCAGCCTTTTGTAGGACCCCGGGAATGGTTGAGTGGATTTGATCTCAACAACCTGAGTGCTGGCGCCACAGAACACTTTGTGCGTATTGGCGCAGACACTATTCAGCGCATCAACGGTGAATATGCGCAGAAGCGCAAACAGGCAAAGCGCACTCAACTGCATTGGCGCGTAAGCCGTGGATCGAGACGGTCGTTAGGTTGGATACCGTTTAAGACAAAGAGTCTCAAGCGCAAAGGAAATGCGCTGCGTTTCGCCGGCAAGACTTTTCGAGTGTTCGAGTCCGATCGACTCGAAGGGGCAAAGTGGCAGCAAGGCTGCTTTGCGCAGGACGCCATGGGGGATTGGTGGCTATGCCTGCCGATCATCGAAACGGCCGAGATAACAATCGCGCCAAATGAGTCTGTCGGCATTGACCTGGGCCTAAAAGATATCGCCGTTACTAGTGACGGCGAGCGATTGGAAGCCGGCAAGTGGACTCATCGCTATGCTGAGCGACTTGCCAACGCTCAGCGTCGCGGTCATCGGCGCCAGGCGAAGCGGTTTCACCGCAAAGCAGCGCGCTGTCGTGCCGATGCCCTGCATAAGTTCTCAAGAGCGATTATTGATAGTTATCAGAAAATTATTATTGGCGATGTGAGTAGTTCCAAGCTAGCCAAAACCAAGATGGCGAAATCCGTTTTGGATTCCGGTTGGGGGATGCTCAAAACACAACTGCAGTATAAAGGCGAGCACGCCGGCAGGTTTGTGGAAATCGTCAGCGAGAGATTCACAACGCGAGTCTGTGGAAACTGCGGAGGCCTTTCCGGCCCGGCGGGAATAGGACAACTCGTTGTAAGGCACTGGGAATGCTCGGAGTGTGGTACCGAGCACGATCGCGACGTGAATGCCGCGAGGAACATTCTCAGAACCGGGCTCAGGTGTCGAGCCTCCGTATGCGGGAACGAGTCTTCGGACTTATCGATTCCATCGAGCAGGCTACGCAAGCGCCGTCGCGAGATAGGAGCAGAATCGGTGAGGTCGGCGACATGAGCACCGGGACTGAAGTCGCGATCCGGTTCGATCCCAACGTCTGGGGCGGTTATGCGTGGAGCTTATATCGCCGCGCGGATTCATCATGCCCGTGGGAAATTGCAGGCTCTTCCATCTCGAAAGATGGCGCCAAGGGACTGGTAAAGTCTGATGAGACGATTGTGGAGGAAGATCCGGAGCCGCCTGTGCCGCTGGTGTCAATTCCCAATGCGAAGCAATTGAAATGCAAACACAACAAACCTGGTGCAGTACGCTTCCAACAAACCTTCGGCATGAAGAATATTTATCGTTTCGAAATCTGCGATACCTGCAGGTCTATAATTCTGGCGCGCGGCAAAGTGCCATGGCATTTGCTGCCGAAAGGATATGCGCTGTTGAGGATTGAGCCGTGATGCAATGGTTTGGACCTCCGCCGTCGGCCGCATTCCTGACATGGAAATGGCGCGGTTACATCTATCATCTGCTGTATCATCGCAAATGCCTGCCATTCTTCTGGCCCTTCACGATTATCTATGAGGTCACACCCGAAGAATCATTGCGTCAGGCGCAGCCTGAAATTGAAAGACTAATGATGGAGAAGCGCAAACGCGCGACACGATATTTGCGTGCCTTGCATGGCATTCCTGAGAGGCATCCGTGACCGAAAACTCCCGCACTCCCCAGATCCTCGGCAACAGCCTCTACATTCTATGCACGGTCTGTGGCGCCAATGCGTCGGATGCATTGCTTTACGCTTCCCGCACCGATGGCCAGTACGAAAACTGCGCCGAGAAGCGTGTCGCGGAGAAGTTCTTCAAACGACATGAGAAGTGTGGAGGGACGAGAGACCATTTTAAGCTCGGGATGCTCCGCGTAGCCGATTTAGACGCACTGGTTGATCCAACAACGAACGTGAAGGGCGCGGTGAAACTCGCGTTAGTCAAAGCATGAAACTTTTCGAAGTCAGATACGAACAAGACGGCCGCACCATCAAGGTGCCCGGTATTTCCGAAACAGAAATCAAGCAATGCCGCTTGTATTATGTCGCTGAATCAATTGAAGCAGTTTGGATAGCGATTACTGATATTCATGATGATCCTGAGAAAAGGCTCATTGCGGTGGGAGAAGTATGGCCGCTGGTTACAATCATTCCGCCTTCGGCAAATGAGGAAACAGAATGACCCGCCAAGAACGCGACGCCTTCATTCTTTGGCATGAGCACCGCATGCACGAATGCGGCTATCCATTGGAAGTCTGGCGCGAGTTGAGTCGAGCGCGGGATCGATGGTTGGCGGGGACGAAATGACATCTATTTATCCGCAATCTGGATTGACGAATCATCGCTGGAGCGATGCGTGGGCAATATGCGATTCAGAATATGATGCAATGGCATGCAGAAAATGTATCTATTGCGAATTTACCTGGTGCGTGACTTCGGGCTATTGGCATGAAAGCCATACGCCACTCGATAAACGCGAATGTCCGGCATCTGCTGGAATGATCTTAGATGCGAGCGGCTGATTCAATTAAAAAATGAAATTGAAGGAGTGTGTCCATGAAACTTGGTGATGTGGTCCAGTTGAAATCCGGTGGCCCTCTAATGGTCATCGAGCGCTCCCAGGAAGCTCACAGCTTCAAACTCTTCGGCTATGAGATCGAGCGCAAGGCGTATGTGATCTGCCAATGGTTTGAGACCGAGGAGCGCGCCTACGTGCGCGAGAAGTTTCTACCGGAGCAGTTGCAGGTCATGCCGTCACTCAGCGGCATGAGCTTTAAGGAGCTGAAGAGCTTTGAGCTGGAGGCGGCGGCGCGGAGGATTCAGAAGTGATTTTACAGGACGCGACGCGCGACAAAATTCATCAGATCAACGACGATTTTGTTGAGCTTCTTGGCGTGAAGGCGGAAATAGTGAATTCTGGATCGGCGCCTGATGCTGGCGATGGCGATACACTACGGATGGCTTTAGACAAGATTCATCACAATTTATTGTTGCTGAAGAAGACTGAAAAGTGAACCAACCCCTCATCGATCGCGGCGTCCGCGTGTCCAACGCCCTGTTAACCTTTGTCCGCGAAGACGAAACCATCCGCTGTCTGCGCGATCATATCGTCGTTGAGCCGCTGGATATCGATCATGGGACGATGATGGAGCTGGTTTATCGGGGTCAGCCAGTTCGCGGGAAAGTATTGGCTGTCGGGCCCGGTCATTTCCAGAAGCGATATGACGGGCCGAAAGGCAAGCGCACGAAGTCGTGGGACTCAAAACACTTCACCCCGTGTGATATTCAGCCCGGTGATGTCGTCGATCTTGGCGGCCTCGAATTAAACGGATATTTGTTCACTCGTGTGCTCTGGGGCGGCAAAGACGTAATCATTTCGACACGTGAAGCCGATGTGGCGATTGTATTCGATGCCGAAACTGGCGAGAGTCGCCCCCTACACGATCGCGTGATTGTGAGGCGCTTGGAACGCGAGACCGTTTCGCGCGGTGGCATCCAGATTGTAGATACGGAGCGCGAGCCTTATTTGCGTGGCGAGATCATTGCAATCGGTCCCGGCAAGCTTCTCGAAAGCGGCGCAGTCGTTCCGCTCGATGTGAAAGCCGGAGATCGCATCTGGTTCAGTCTCGGTACTCAGATTCAGATAGACGGCGAGGAATTGTTGGTGATGCGTGAGGAAGATATTGTTGCGGTATTGGAAGAGTCCCCACTGTGGCTCACAGCTGAAAACAGCGAAGAGACTTGGACCGATAGAAGGGTTGAACGGCATGAAATGCTATCAAATGATCTGATCGGCATGGTGATACGCGCGAAATGAAAGCTATTTTCGAAGTAGAACCAATGGCACAACTTCGCTTTCTAGATCGAGAAAGCGCGGGTCCGATGAGTGGTCTGGCGGTTCGCACGAGAGCGCTCCAACAGCGATGTCGAATCAGACATTATGATCCGATATCAAAGTTGTTCACTCGGGAAACCTTCGAGTGGCGCGATGTACCGACCGAAGTGGAGGAAAAATGAAAAAGAAGGCCGCGCGTAAAGTTGCTCCTCCGTGTTACAAACGAGAGATTGCCGGATTGGAAGTGGAATTGGCTGCGGCTCGCGAGACGATCGCGGCGTTGACGAACAAATTGAGCAGCCATCCTTCTGCGCGTGCCGATGAATTGATGGCAATCATAAAGCAATTAGAAGCAGACAAGTCCGTTCTCGTTTCACAACTGGCATCTGCCAAGAAAAACTGGACCCATTGGTACGAGGAGGCGGAAAAGCTCGGTAAGCAAGTCGACGACGTTGATAATTTACGCCGCAATCTTAAGGAATTCATCAGGTCATGACGATCGAAGAACTCCTCCGCGACCGCCGCGAGAAAGCCATCAACGCCGGCTCGGCCGCCTGCCCGTTCTGTGAGTTCGGCTTCGAGGTCTATGTCATTGCCCATGACGTTTTTAAATGCTCCATCTGTGGCGAGCATCCGCGCTCCATGACTCCGGGCGATCCTGCCCGCAGCAAAGGGAGCGAATGTGCAGCGGTTTCAACTGGATCGGCCGATGATGGTAAAGCGATGGCGTCGGGAATGGGAATCCCACGGCCGTGATTTCGGCAATTGCCATTGTGGCGCGGGCATGGGGACGATGAGAAAACATCGGCCGTATGAAAGCCATCCGTCGAGTTCGTGTCGGATTTGCGCCATCGAACGGCTGATCGCCCGATTGGATCGCCGTCGTGAGCGCTATACTGCGCGGTTTCAAATATTTGAGGAGTTGTCGTGAAAAAACTAGTCGCCCTGCTTTCCCTCGCCGCCTTGAGCCCCGCTCACGCCCAGACCGCCTATTATCTCAGCGTCTCCTGGACTGCGCCGACGACCACAACCTCCGCCTCCGGCGCGCAGCCGCTTACGGGCGTGAACGCGGTCACGGTGTCCAATGTCTATGCCAGTACATCGCCGTTGACGGTCGCACCGACGACGCCGACGTTTACCGCCGCACCCGGACAAACCAGCGCGGCGGGGAATTTTCCGGCGCTGCCGGGGCAGACGGTGTATGTGTATGTCACGACCTGTGATTCATCCGGTTGCTCGGCGCTGTCACCGGTCGGAACCAAGGTCATCCCCGCTACGGCGGCAATCCCGGATCCGCCGACAGGGGTGACGATTGAGGCGCTGACGCTGGCAACGAGCTGAGGCGCTATGGCCCATACCTCAGCGGAATACGACCACCTGGACAGCCTTCTGCGCGACTGGGGCGCGTGGCAGGAACGTCATTGCGAGGACGCTGTATTACCGCAGCAAGCAGCCTTCAGCATGATTTTCTCCGATCAGCCGCCAGGTTCGCGAATTCTCTGCGCCGACATGTCGAAATCGGTCTATTTCATCCACTGCTGTCAATTAACGCTTCCGCTGACGCATCAGTCCGCCCTTTTTGTGTGGTATGCCGTACAAATGAAAGACAGCGGCGGCTATTGGTCGCCAGATGAGAAAGCGAGCATTTTAGGCTTATCTGTCAGTGCCTTACGCATGCGTGTGACACGAGCTCGCGCAGAACTGCTACGGCGGTATCCGGGACTTTCGGCCTTTGGAACGCGACCGAAGCCCTTGCGCCGAAAGAAGATTCAGAGTACACGTCGGATAGAGTGCAAAACTGTCTCTGCGTCCTGAGCGGGCGCTCAATTCAAAGGATTTTCCCATGCGAATGACCCCGAACGAGAATGCCGAGTCGGCCGCGCTGTCCAACAATACCAAGGGCGGACGCGGCTCCGAGACCGTGGCCGATATTGAGCAGGAAGGTGCCCTTCAGGTGGGTTCGCCCGGGCGAGCGGAGTCCGGTGGCGTACGTTTTACGATGACGGAAGAGCATCCGGACAAGTCGGTGATTCGCGGGACGCTGAAGGAGTAATTCGGCGGTTTGTGAAACGTGCCCGTGGAACACGAAATCGAAGAGTTGGCAGACGAAGTTCAAGCGCGTCATGCACTTAGGCTTGATGGGCCGTCCAGCATTCCGATGATTCCGCGACCTTTTCAGCCGCGCCCTCGTCCCCGAACCGACATTATTTCACGCGCTGCCCAGCGCAAACTCGCACGCCGCGCCGTCCTGAGTCGTGCCGTGCAATCCTGGAGACTCCCATGCTGATCGGCGTCGCCGGCACCCCCTACGACCGCGAAAACACCTCCTCCGGCTTTCAGCGGCCGATGCCGACCAAGTCGACCGGCGCCGAAACCTGCGCTCAGGTCCTCGGCAATCGGCCACCGCCGGTCAATCAGATCGATGTCGTTCCCGGCACTCAGCCGCAACGCGCCGAGCCGGCCGTCAAGGTCGGTGGCCCGAATGGAGCTCGCGCGTCGATTCCCGATGGCGGCGATGCGACCAATGTGCGCGGATGGCGCGGGCAGCGGAGGGGAGAATAGGCGTGCCCGAAGTTCAAAAAGGAGAAAAACTGTCGGCGTTTATTTCGAAATACATGGGATCGAAGAAAGCCAACAAGGATTTTCCCGATCAAAAGCAGCGCGCGGCTGTGGCTTACAATTCTTATAGAGAAGCCAAAAAGAAAAAGCGCGAAGCGGCCTAATAATTGCTGCTAAAATTCCCTTTCCTGTCACCACTGTCGAGTAAATAAAATGGCGAAACGTAAACCTGGCCGACCGCGCAAGGTCGCCGAATCCTTTGAATTTTCCGAGCCTGCGAAGCGCAAGCCGGGAAGGCCGCGGAAGAATGCGGCTCCCGTCGTTGAATCTGCGCCCGAGCCTGTTCAATCACTCTATCGGTACACGGTGAAAACCGTCATGCATGATGGCTACACCGATGGCGAAACGGTTGAGGCGAACGACTTTATCGTCACTGACGATGGAAATCTGCTGTTGTTTGTCGGCCCCGAAACGGTCGCGGCCTTCCGGCAATGGATCGGCATCACGGGCGAGAAATTGCCTCAACCGGTGGTTGTGCCGGAAGTCACGCTGAGCGCCGCGCAGCCCGAAAATGTCCCGAATACCACGGGGTATCAGTTTCAGGCAACTAGCGCGGAACTGTTGGCAGGATCGGCATTTCAGAATGCATGGCCCCCAAACGGCGATCTGAATCAGGCTTTGCATCAGGCCAACGGAGTAGCTGGCCTTGAAGTGCCGTCTGCTGTTGATGCGTCTGCGGGCCTCGCAGGCGGCATCAATGGTCCATCGCCGGAATAGCCCTTGAACCCCCTCCAGCAGCTCGAGCAAAAGCTTCAATCTCACCAGAAACGCATTGTCGATCTGGAAGCGAAATACGCTCAGCTGTTGGAGGATTTGAAGATATTGAGGGAGAAGATGGCTTTTGCAAACCCCACTTCACTCGTAAATAAGCCAACGGAACAAGCGCACCAATATCGGGCTGCTTTCGACCGCTGGCCCGGATCTCAGCGATGAAGCATCATATCTGGTGTAATTTCCAGATCGATGATCCTGAAGTGGGCGCTGAGGATTGCGAGATGTGCTCGGGGCTGAAGCAGGACTATCCTGAAAAGCTGGATGATCCGCAGGGAAGGAAGCTACTCAAGGAGCATTTCCCAAATGCGAAGCCGATCGGGCGTCCAAATGAATGAATTGGTTTGATTGAGGTAAATCCGGAGCGGACTGGATCTGAGGTACCAAGGATAGGCAACGCCTGCCAGTCCGTCACCCTTGTCAAATGAGCTATTTCCCAGCACCGAGGCGAGTATCGGGCGATTATTTTTGAATCACGCGCGCCCCACGGGAGGCAGGCGACCGCGCTGGCCCGAGATATCCCGTTCATTCAACGTAACGCCCCTTGACTGGGGCGTTTTCATTTCAGGAGACCTTCTTGGGCGATGTAGTCGAGCACGACTTCCAGATCAAGCGCCCGGAATGGGTCTTTGAATGCCCGTGCAGCAGTCAGTTGTTCTTCCTGCATCACGACGGCACGGTTGAGTGCCGAAGCTGCAAACATGTTCGCGAATCCATCGAATGGACTTACCGCGCAGGCTGTGAGCCAAAATGACCGCCCTCGAAGTCATCAACATCGGGACTTTCGCGAATGACACCACGGGCGATCCGATTCAAGCTGCATTCTCGAAATGCAACTTCAACTTCAACGCGCTCAACACTGCGATTGGCAGCGCGCAGGCTTTCGTGGGGCTGCAGGGCTCGATTCTATCGCCCACCGGCGATCAGACCGGCTTTCTGGATACGCTCAATCTGAGCATCGCCTATTCAAGGGCCGTCTCGAATCCGACGTTGCAGCCCGGCGGCTCGGCGTATGGCACCTATGCGGTGGTCGCCTTCGGTCCTGGTGTGTACTATATCAATCAGGCCTACGCGATGATGCCGGGGCTCACCAATGGCCCCACGTTGAAACTGGATGGTTTGAAGTTCGTCGGTGCGGGGCAGAGCCTGACGATCATCAATTACTCGCCCGCGACGCCGGGACCGCTCTGCTACAACCGCCTGATCCAGAATGTGCAGTGGGAAGGCATTTTCTTCTACGGCAATTCCGCGACGAGTGACTTCTATCAGTCCTCTGAGCAGGGCGGACTGTCCAACATCCAGTATTTCAACTTCTCCGATTGCGGATGGGGAGGAACCTGGCAGAATATCTGCCTGCTCTCGGGCGGAAACAATAACAGTGAATGGCGTTTCGATCGGTGTTTCGTCACCTGTCCGAATGGACTGGCCAATTGGATGTATTTGCCGCAGTCGCAGACTTTCACGGTCACGGCATCGAATTCACAGCTCGCTTTTACGAACGTCAATGGCGGTTTCGCGGTCGGTCAGACGCTGACTTTCGGGACGACGGTCGGCAATATTGTGGCCAATACGACGTATTTCATTGTCGCCGCGACGGGCAGTTATATTCAGATCGCGACAAGCTTCATGGGATCGCCGCTGGTCCCGAATGCGAACGGTACGGCCGTGGGCGCCAATGGTACCGATCAATTCCTGAACTTCTGGTTCACCAAATGCAAGTTCTGGTCGACCAAGGCGCCCTGGATCTATTCCTATTATGGCGGCCAGTTCAATATTGACGATTGCGATGTCTCAGCCTTCGGACCAACCTCGACGACTTATCTGTTCAATCTGCTGGGCACGCCGAACGCGCAGGGTGTCCAACAGTTTCGCGTGAACGGACTGCGCGTTGAACATGCGACGGACTTCGCGTTGCTGATGAATTCCAATTGGAACAACGGCAACATCACGTTCATGAATCTGGATCAGTCCTCGCAGGTCGGCAGTCGCTCGCCGAGCGATGTGCTGTGCAATTTCAATTTCGTGAATCAACCGGGACCAATCATTACGTTCCGCGATAGTCAGCTATCTGGCGTTCATAACTACGACAACAACAGCAACAACTACAATTATCAGTCTTCGGTACGCTATGAATCCTGCACACTGCTGCAGAATAACTCCGCCGCCAACTTCATCACGGTTACGAATTCCGGCAACAAGGGCGGTTATCCCATCGCGCGATTCAAAAACTGTCGCAACAGCAACAATGCAAGCGCGGTGGGTTGGCATGAGGTTGTCGACTCGGATGTGAATTGGAATATCGGCGTCGGCGGCTCGACGGATACCAAGGTCGTATCCTTCGTCAGCGCCAACAGCGACTGGCCGTCCAATGGCGGCAGTTTTGCGATCCGGTTGCCGCTGAATGCCATGATCACGCGCATCCGCTGGTGGTTGCCGGTGGCGAGCGGCGGCTCAGGTGCCTACAATTACTCGATTCAGACCGAGGAAGCGACGCCAACCGTATTGGGCACCGTCTCGGGCTCCAATTCCGCAACGCCGGTGCCGGCGAGTTCCATGTACACCGTGACGCCGAATTTCGTCATGACAACCGATCTGGCGCGCACGATCAAAGTGCTTGATACGATCACGCGCACGAGCATTTTCACCAACTTTTATTGCCTGATCGATTACATCGGGTGACGACTCCGCTCGCGATTCCGACCGCCGACAACACGCTGATTACGGCGGATTCCACCGACTGGACCGCCGATGACGCGTGTCTGATCAACGGAGGCGGTATCGGGTTACCGCAGAATACGCCGCGTGGACCGCGCCATAAATTGGCGCTGCATACGACGCAACAGGTACCCCCCTGGTATTTCCCGCAGTTCTACGGCGGCACGGCTACGGGCCGGTCGCCGAGGCCGAATGATTGGTTCAACAAGTGAGAATTGATTGCCCGTAATTCCGTCAGGCTCTCACCAGCCTGCAACCAGCAACGACGAAATTTTCCAGGAAGCCTCCGAACGCCTGCGCATCGCAGAACAGTCCGAAGGCGCGAACCGCCAGGCCGCGGTCATCGATCTCGAGTTCGAAGACGGCCAGCAATGGCCCACGGACATCTACAATCAGCGCAAGGTCTCCCGACGCCCGACGCTGACCATCAATCACACGCGTGCGATGGTCAAGCGCGTCGTGAACAACATGCGCATGCAGCGTCCGCGCATCAAAGTCCATCCGGTCGGTGATGGCGCGGATGTCGATCTTGCGCAGAAAATCGGCGGACTGATCCGGCACATCGAGCAACGCTCGGAAGGGGCGACGGCTTACGACATCGGTGGTGAGTCCGCCGTCAAGATGGGCTGGGGTTACTGGCGCATTCTGTCGGAGTACATCGCGGAGGATAGCTTTGAGCAGGAATTGAAGATTGCGCCGATCCGCAATCCGTTCACGGTCTACATGGACCCCGGCTCTATTTTGCCGGCGGGTGAGGATGCTGAGTGGTGTTTGATCACCGAGACCATGAAGCGGTCGGAATTTGAGCGGAAGTATCCCGAGGAAGCTGAAACCGAATGGCGTGATGGTGGCCAAGGCGATATGAGCCTTGAATGGCGCACGAAAGAGGAAATCCGGCTCGCGGAATATTTCCGCATCGTCAAGAAGAAAGACACGCTAGTCAAACTCACTTCTGGCGAGTCCGTTTATCTGAGTCAGATGAAGGAAGGGCAGCAGATCGCGAAGAATCTTCGTGGCGATGAGATTCGCCGCCCCGCGTATCGGCGCCAATTGGAATGGCATCGATTGAACGGGTCGACGGTTGTTGAATCAGTTGATCTGCCGGGGAAGTGGATTCCAGTCGTGCGTTGCGAAGGCAACGTGATGGATCTGAATGGGCAGATCCGGCGCAAGGGGATGGTGCGGGATTTGATTGATGTTGCTCGCATGGTGAATTACTGGCGTCATCTGTCATTGGATACACCATTGCCGACGCCAACCGGCTGGACCACGATGGGCGAAGTCAAGTCCGGCGACATGTTGTTCAATGAGCATGGCAAACCGTGCAAAGTACTCGGTAAAAGTCCGATCTACGTCCACAAGGATTGCTATCGCATCACATTCGACGACGGTAGCCAAGTAATAGCTAGTGGTGAACATGAATGGCCAGTAGAGCAGCGTGGACCCCGCAATGCTCATAGTTTTGAATGGCTAAGGAAGTCCGTTCTAACAAAGGATCTACAACCGCGAAAGGATTACATTTATGTCACAGCACCGCTTGATTTGCCAAAGATCGATTTGCCGTTAGATCCATATCTATTAGGCGTCTGGTTGGGAAATGGAACAGCAGTTTCCACAAGCATCTGCCACGGAAAAGATGATGTTGAAGAGATGCGAAAACATTTATCAGACTGTGGATATTCTGTTGGCCCATGCCATAAGCAAAAAGATGAGACAAAAGCCCCGACTTTCTCCGTCTATGGAATTCGTCAAATACTGATCGAAGAAGGCTTGCTAGGTCGCAAGCACATTCCTCAGAAATATTTGAGAGCATCGCATGAGCAACGATTAGCTTTGATTCAGGGTTTAATGGATACTGATGGATCAGTGTCGGCTGCAGGTCAATGCAGTTTCACAAATATAAATCTACAAATTGTACAAGGACTCGCTGAATTACTTCGTTCCATTGGCATAAAAGCTATAGTCATTAAGCGCGCAGCGCGACTTTGCGAAATGCCTGGTGGCTATCAATCGAAATGTTCCGAGTCATATCAATTTTCCTTCACCACACGAAAACCGATATTTCGTATGGCCAGAAAGCTTGCAGGACTTGGTAAACGGCCAGAACAGATTCGGCGCACGCATCGACATCGCATCGACAAAGTCGAACGTATCGCATCGGTGCCAGTGCAATGTTTAGCTATCGATTCACCATCGCATCTATTCCTATGTGGCGAGGCGATGATTCCTACTCACAATACCTGCGAAACAGAGGTAATCGCCCTTGCTCCGCGTGCTCCATGGGTGGGAACCACAAATCATTTCGATGGTCACCCGGAATGGAATGATGCCAATCAAGTTCCCTATTCGAAGCTGACTTATACACCCGATTTTATCGAGCAACCTGATGGCAGTAAAACGCCATTGCCACCGCCGCAGCGTGTTGAGCCGGTGGCCGTTCCAGCGGGCTTTGTGCAGGCTGCAGAGTCCGCCCTTAAGGATCTGATGATACTAGCCGGCATGCCGCACGAGCCCGGTCAGGACGCGCCTGGTCAGGTCGTTTCCGGTAAAGCCTTACGTGCTCGCCAAGCGTTGAGTGACATCGGCCACTTCCAGTACTACGACAATCAAACCAAGTCGATCTGCCATACCGGCCGCATCATTCTCGACCTGATTCCGTACTACTACAGCGAAGCACGCATGCAGCGCATCATCGGCGAGGATGGCGTGCCGGAAGTGGTCGGCATTAATCAGCCGCAAGATCCGAATGAAGGCGGCGCAGGCGCAGAATTGCCGCTGCTCGGACAGCCTCCGATAGATCCTGCGGTCGCGAAGATCAAGAACGACCTCACAGTGGGCCGTTACGATGTCGTGATGGATACCGGCCCCGGTTTTGAGACCAAGCGCATGGAGGCGGTCGATTCCATGTTGGATCTCATGCGGACACCATTGGGCGAGCCGGTCGTTAAAGTCGGCGCCGATCTCGTGGTGCGCAACATGGACTGGCCCGGTGCATCAGACCTGGCCGATCGCCTCGCGCCACTCACCCCGCAGGGTCTCGACAAGGCCATCAAATCGCTGCCGAAACAGGCGCAGGGTATCGTCACGGCCATGCAGCAGCAGTTGCAACAGGCGCAACAGGAAATCCAAGGTCTGCAGCAAGAATTGAAGCTGAAGACCAATATTGAGAATAACTGGATCGCCTTGGAGAAGTATAAGGTCGATCAGCAGACACAGGTCAAGGCGAATGATGCGGCATTGAAGGCGCATACGAGCGCGATGGACACGCACACCAAAGCGCAAGCCTCCATCGCAGTGGCTGAGATCGGCGCGACGGGCAAGATCATTGATTCGCACGTGCAGGGCGGCCATGCGAAAGAGGCGGCTGAAGTCGCCGCAGAACATGCGGCCGAGAAGGCTGAGAAGGCCGAAAAATGATTTGGGGCAAATGTCCGGTTTGCGATTGCGAGGAATTCAAGACGGGCGGAGATTGTCGCTGCTGCCGTTGCGGATTGCCCAGTGATCCATTTCCCGGAGGCCAAGCCGCTGAATATTTTCGTAAAGGTGTGTTGGCTGCTTTGAGCGCCATGCGATTTGTTGAGAAGGCCGAGAAGAAATCCGACAGCACGCCATGAAGCCGCTGCTGGCCTACACGAATATTCGCGTGATCCCTGGTTGGGTCGCATACTTGATAGTTTTGGAATTGTGCGTGATTTGCACGGCCTTTTGGAATTTAGTGATAGTCCGTATTTTTGGTTAATTGCGGCCATTGTGCCGAGAGCGAGTTAGAGTTGTGATGACAAAGAATCCATCTGAAATGTCATTTCGTGAGCTACGGGCCTACGAGCACAACAGAGACCTTCAACGACATCTGCATAAAGAATATCGGTGGATTCTGCGATATCACCGCTCAAAATACGACGGTCGAATTTGGTGTGATTTGCGGTTGCCATGGTGGGGAATTTATAGGGATCTGAAAACTGGCGATATGCGCAAGGCTCAGAAAATCCTTTGTTATTGCGGCTCACTCGGCTTTCGTCTGACGGAATTTTTCTACGATGAGTTGCAACGCCAAGAACGGCAGTTGAATGCGTAGATGTGATTTGGATACGGTCAATTTGCAGCCTAGCGGCTGAGAGCGGAGATTTCCTTGGGAAAAGTTGTAACGAGTTCTGGATTGCAAGATTTCATCGAAACCGGCGCCGTCACGGAGGTCAAAAACCACGTGAAGGGCGACAAGTCGTTGCCCGGAGAGACGCCGGTCGAGACTACGGTGGCCGTTACGCCGCCGCCGGCACCTCCGAAGCAGCCCGATGCGACGGCCGGGACAGCGCCCGAAGTGCCCCCCGCGCCAGCGCCAGAGGCTCCCGCAGCCATTGTGCCGCCTGCCGCGTCGGTTGACCCTGATGACCTGCCGGACCCGTATCTCGGGCTTTCAGAGGACGACAAGGGCTACATTCTCGCCGCGCCCGATGAAAGCGAGCGTGTGCGGCGATTGGTGGGCAAACGGCACAAGATCGCGAAGCAGGAAGAGGCGCTGCGCAAGACGGCGGAAGAAGAGGCCAAGGACGCCGAGGCGTTTGCCAAAAACCAGTTCGAGCGTGCTCGACTGGCGGAAGCCCGTGCCGCAGAGCTCGAGCGCGAATTGCAGTCCGCGAAGACTCAGAAATCCGCGCCGGCTGCGCCAGCCGCGCCTGAGCCGCCGAAGGCACCGGATATCAAAGAATTCACTTCTCCAGAAGGTGTCGTCGACTGGAGTAAGTTCATTGACGCGAAAGATCAGTTTGCAGACGCTCGAGCCGCTCATGCGGCCGAGCAAGAGCGCGCCAAAATCGCGCAAGAGAAACAGGCAGAGGAGCGTGCCAAAGTCGAGGCCGAATTTCGGTCCCGACTTGAAAAAGCTCAGATCAAATACCCCGATTTCCTGGAAGTCGTGGGCGCAACAGATGTTCTAGTTCAAGACGCGGTGCTCCAGTTCGTCACCGAGAGCGATTACGGGGCTGATATCACCTATTACATGGCGAATCACCCAGATTTCACAGATCGTATTCGAAAACTCTCGCCCGCCAAGGCTGTCGCCGAAGTGGGCAAGCTCGAGTTGGCTTTCGAGAAGCCTGCAGCGGTCACCCCGGCTCCAACGCCGACCCCGCCGCCGGCTCCCGCAGCTCCGGTTGTCGCGCCTGCGCCTGTCGCAGTCGTGCCGCCGCCAGTTGCACCGAAAGCACCCGAGCGTGGTGGAGCGCCTCCACCGATCACGCCGATTTCCGCGCAAGGCTCCGGGACCGTGGTGACTGATCCGTCGAAGATGGATTTCAAGCAACTGCGGGCTTATGAAAAGGAGAGAGCGCGGAGTAAGCGGCGTTAGGTGTTGGTGTTCCTGATGAAACAAACATTTAGGAGCAGCGACTATTGTCCAGCAACTTTTGACGATTTCTTACATTACTAACGAGGCGTTGGTAGTGTTGGAAAATGAACTCGTCATCGCTAACCGCGTTGACCGTCAGTAAAATTGAATGCTGACGCAAAACCCATCTAACTGCTGGAAACTCTTTATAGCCTGAAGTACCGAAAGGTAACAATCTTCAGGATTAGACAATCAGCAACGAAGCCGTCATAAGACGGAACGCTCAACGATCATTCCGAAAGGAAGTAGAGCCAACGGGCTCGAAACGGTGGGGCTTCGAAAGAAGCAAGATATGATCTGATCTCTGATGAGAATCAGAGCGATCGAAAGATCGGACCAACTTGAGTTGGTCTAACATTTGATTCAAACGAGTTCGCACAGACCGGCGCCAAGATAGGCAACACAGTTAACGTCCGGCGTCCGCCCCGCTACATCGGTACATACGGCCCCCCTCTGAACGTGGAAGACACGTTCGAGCAGTACGTCCCGGTGGTGCTCAACTACCAGTTCCACGTCGATGTGCAGTTCACGACGCAGGACCTGGCGCTGTCCATGGATATGTTCAAACAGCGCATTCTGAAACCTCAGGTCGCAACCGTCGCGAACCGGGTTGACTCCGACACTGCACAGTTCTGCACGCTCAACACGGCGAATTCCTTGGGCACCGCGGGCATCCAGCCTGCGAGCTACAAGATTTTCTCCGATGCGCGCGCGGTGCTGGCGTCCGAGGCCTGCCCGGCCGAAGGCGAGAAGAACTGCGTGCTGGATCCCATCAGCATGTCAGCGGCAACGGATGCCATCAAGGGTCTGTTCAATCCTCAGGCGCGCATCAGCGAGTTCAACGAGCGCGGCATGGTGGCGAAGGAGTTCGCCGGATTGGACTGGTGGGAGGATCAGAACATCATGTCGTTCACGACCGGTGCTCAGGGCGGTACGCCCACGGTCTCGGCGACACCGACCGGTACGGCGCTGCTCACGAGCGGATGGTCGGCGAACGGCACGATCCTGACGACAGGTTGGACGGCTTCGACCGGTGTGATCAAGGTCGGTGATGTGATCCAGTTCTCAGGTATCTATCCGGTAAACCCGCAGAGCCGTCAGCAGTATGGACGCACGCTGAAACAATTCGTGGTACTACCGCCCGGTGGCTTTATCACGCCGCCTAACGGTGCCGCGACGACGGGCATCTACTACGGGCCGGCGAGTTTGACGAACGGTACGTTCAACCCGCTGACTGGGGTGTACACCAGTGACAGCTCGGGCAATCTGCAGCTCACGATTGGCGACGCGATCATCAGCGCCGGCCAGTTCCAGAACTGCACGGCGGCGCCGACTGGCACCGGTACGACCATCACGGTCAACGGTGGAACGGCGTACGCCAGCACGGCGACTCCGCAGGGGTTGGTGTTCCACAAGTACGCGTTTGCGTTGGCCTTCGCGGATCTGCCACTGCCCCGGGGCGTGGAGTTCGCGGCGCGGGCTTATGACGACGAGGATGTGGGGATGTCGATTCGGATGGTGACGCAATTCACTATCAATAACGACTCAGAGCCTACACGCTGTGATGTTCTCTACGGCCCTGCTTCTTTATACAGGTCCTTAGCGATCCGGGTGTTTGGATGAGGCTTGTTTTCACGGGGATTTAGAATAGCTCAATGCATTGCATTCGTCCAAGGTTTTCGGCAAAATGTCTCGGTCTTAATAACCGAGAACGAAATGTGGAAACCGTAAGCGTGTGTCAATGCAAAGGGTGCGACCTCCCTGTGAAGGCTTCTGGCTTATGCAGTGAGCATTTGCGGCGAGCTAGGAAATCTGGCTCGCCGTTTGAACCTAAAATGAATGCTGCGATGTTCAGAGGCAGGAGTGCCATCGAACGATTCGAAGCACAGCATAAAAAGACAGAGGGCTGTTGGTTATGGACCTACTGCGTGGACCGTCAAGGGTATGGGCGTTTTGACGGAATAATTCACGGAGTGAGGTATACGAAAGCCCATCGATTTTCTTTTGCTCTACATAGTGGCAAGCCAGTGCCTCCTGACAAACTTGTCTGTCATACCTGTGACAATCCCACATGTGTCAATCCAGCGCATTTGTGGCTTGGAACTGTAGCCGACAACCATGCAGATATGAATAGGAAAGGGCGCCGACATGATCAGTCGGGAGAGAATTCTCATCTGGCCCAACTCAATGAAGAGAAAGTTAGGAAAATTCTCTCAGATTCACGAACGTATGCTGAAATCGCGGCTGATTATGGAGTGGCTGCTACTACGATCACGAGCATCAAGAATAGAGTTTCTTGGGCTCACGTAGAAGTGAGCCACATCGCTAAAAATCCTCGCGGTGGCGCGCATAGACGTGGAATCGGAAGCAAAATCACGGAGGAAATTGTGAGAGAAATCCGTAAAAGTATCGAGCAAGGGAAGATCTTGGCTCAGAAATATGGAATCTCCAACGTTCTCGTTTCCAACATCCGCAGACGCAAAGTCTGGAAGCACGTTACCGACTGATGTTCTCGTCCGGGCCTGACAGGGCCGATCAACCAACCACCTTGAGGGCGCCACACGGCGCCCTTTTCATTTAGGAGCTAGTTTTCCATGGCAGATACCAATCCAGGCCCGGCGATTACGGCAAATGCCAATTCTTTGGCAGTGCTGACGCCGGTTAATACACAGACTTACGGTGGCAACTACCAAGGTTCGAATGCGCTTCGACTTCTCGGTGAAGCCCGTGCCGTGAACGCAAACGCGGTGGCCGATACGCCGATTCCCGTGATCAATGCAAGTAAATGGGTCGTTTCAGCGGTGCTGACTGCGAATGCCAGCACTACTGCAGTATCGACCGCTTACTTCAGCTTGAATGCGGCGACCAACAACGGCGGTACAACCATCGTCACGGCTGCCGCACTGTCAGTGACCAATGCGACGGCTGTGGCATACAGCACTGTCGCAGCAACGACCACCAGTCAGACCGGCAGCACGCTGTATGCGCGTGTGGGTACAACGTTGGCTGGCGTGGCCGCGACGTTCGATGTTTACGTCTATGGATATGATTTATCGTAGAAATACAACAAATCATGATTGTAAACTGCCGCCCGTGTCAGGCGCCAAGCGTGGACCGAGAAGATCGTAACGACAAACTTGGAGATGACACACATTTTCCTCGTAGTGGTGACACACGTTGGCCCCGTACTCCGGGGCCTTTTTTGGAGGTGAATTAATGACCGACGAGCAAATCAAGCACATGGTGAATCGCTTCCTTGGATGGCGGTTGCCTGAGAACTTCCAGCCTGACGCGGGAATCAGCTTCAACCCTGATTACAACGTTGAGTACAACGCAGCCCGAGGCAAGCCTCCTGCGCGCCACGAGCCCAGCGGTACTAACCTCTTGGATGCCACGCAAGCGGAAGCGTTGGTTCGCTATATGGTTGAAGGCATCCCAGAATGATCCAACCCACCGTTGGAAAACGACTCTGGTTCTGGCCTACGCTCGCAGCATCGGCCTACGCGCCGTACGATCTCAACAATCAGCCGTTGGCCGCGACCATCACGCATGTCAATTTTGACGGCACGGTGAACATTTCATACCTGAACCGTCGCGGCGAACTGGAAGCGCGGCCGGTCGTTTATCTGTGGCAACCTGGCATGATGCGTCCCTCTGGCGCGTTCTGCGAATACCATCCTGACGATCTGCCTGCAGTCGCCCAGATCGCAACCGTCGCGCCGCTATCGAATGTCGAGGAGGTGATCCCATCTACGGAGTCTCCGTCACGTCCCATCCTCTCCCTCAAAAAATCAGAATCACGACAATGAAACCCCGTGTGTTGTTCGCCACCCCGACCTTCGATTTCAGTTTCTGCGCCGAGTATCAGACCTCCATGATGTCGACGGCGATCTATCTCTCGCAGCATAAGATCCATGTCCAGGCCCGCTTCGTCGCCGGCATGTGCTTCATCGATCTCGCACGCAATCAGCTCGTGCATCACTTCCTGCATGAGACCGACTGCACGGATCTGTTCTTCATCGATTCCGATGTGGGCTGGGACTTCCATGCCACTAAGAAATTCCTGGAGTATCCGCAGGAAGTCGTCGCGGGTCTGGTGCCGAAACGTTGGGAAGGTAAGCCCTATCACGATCGCGCACTGACCGGCAAAGTCGAAAACGGCTTGATCGAAACGCTGGAGGCGCCGACTGCGTTCATGCGGATCAAACGGTCAGCGTTTGAGAAACTCGACAAAGCCTATCCCGAATATGCCGACTATCACACGATGGATAGCGGCAAGCCGTACTTCCAAACCGGTTATATGAACAAGCATTTCACGGGCGAGGATATTTTCTTCTGCCGCCAGTGGACCGCGCTCGGCGAATCCGTCTGGATCGATGCCGATGTGCGTTTCACGCATCGCGGTCAGAAATTCTGGGAAGGCAACTTCCTGGAATATGGCGTCAAAAACGGGATGCTGCAGGCAACCCAGGTTCCTGAGCCCGAATCCGTCCCTCTTTCAATCGCTTCCTAGGAGAGTTTCAACATGGGTGGTCCCGCAACGAACACGATCGGCAACGTCAGTCTGGTGATGGTGCTGAATTTGACATTGAGTCCGACCTCTGTCGCGCCGAATACCTCGGCGGAACAGACATTCACGGTTCCCGGTTTGCATCTCGGCGATTACGTCAATGCCAACAATTCCGGTGCGCCACAGGCCGGCTTGACCATTACCAACACGCGCGCGACCGCGAATGGCACGATCGGCATCACGTTCGGCAATCTCACGGCCGCGACCATCACGCCGACAGCCAGTTCCGTCTATACCGTTTTCGTGGCGCGCTACGAGAACTACGGCGAAAGCGCCTCGGCGCCGTCCGGCATCAGCGCGTAGTCATGTACGATCAACGTCCTTTTGCACCGCTCTACGGGCCGAATTCGGGATCTGGCGCCGGCTCACTGATCGCGAGCGTCACGGTGACAGGAAGTAACTCGGCTGCGGCCTCCGCCACGCTTCCCGGTAACACCACGGGCAACAGCGATCTCAATCAGATCCAGATCGCCAATACGACCACCGCATGGGCGTACGTCAATTTCTCGCGCAATACCACCGAGGAAGTCGCGGCAACGGTCGCGGCGAGCTTTCCGGTGGCACCCGGTGTGTGCCGTACCGTCACGGTCAACAGTGAAGTGGCGGCGGTGAGTGTGATTCTGGGTACCGCGCCTGGTACGAATACCGCGGTAATCTTCACGCGAGGCGCTGGCGTCTGATGCCCAACGAGCCGAGCCGGATCACCACGAGTACCGAAGTCGGTACTCCGCATGCGCCGGTCGAGCACGCTCCGGATATTCCCGCTGGTGGTCCAGCATCTCAGCATACGCATTACGAGCGCATGCCCGAGGCTTTCGCGAGCGACTGTATCCAATCCTCAGGTTCCGGACTGAAGCCGCGTGCGGCTTCAGCGCTGCCCGGAAAGATCGAACCGGGCCGCGAGGCCCCGCGTCTCATCAAGCCGCTCAAGCGGAATTCTTTTGACGGCACCGATTAACTGAGGACGATGTAATGCCGAATCCGGGACCTAATGTACAGGGCTTGCCGAACAGCATGCCGGAAAGCATCGCGATCGGCAGCAATGTCGTCTATACGTTCGCGACCTTGCCGCCCGCTGCGAATTTCGGCCTCGGCTTTGTCGCACTGACCTCCGACCTGGGTTTGTGCGTCGTCGAGAGTGTAGCCGGCGTCAACACGTGGGTCGCGATCGGCCATGGCTCGCTGCTGATCGAGGCTGGCACCAACTCGGTGAGCTCCGGTACGGTGTCGTTCGCCAATTCCAATGGCGTGACGTTTGGCATGAACACCGCCGGAGTCATCACCGCAACCGTGACGCCGGGCGCGGCTGCAGGCATCGGCGCGATCCAGCTTCCCAATACAACGTATACCAGCGGTACCGCCAATTTCATCAATTCGAACGGCATCAGCTTCGGATCGACGACGGGCGGCGGAGTAACGGCAAGTTATAACAGCACGCAATTCGCGGGTCTGGGCACGACTTTCGCCGGCACGAACGTTTCTGGATCCATGGCGCTCAATAGCAATGGATTGGCGCTATCGATCTCATCGCCGACTGAAAGCGGCGTCGGCATCAGCGCCAATGGCAGCTCACAGTCTGCCGGCAACATCCTTTTCAGCAACGCCAATGGCGTGTCGTTCGGTATGAACGGCTCGACTGTGACGGCCTCCGCAGCGGGCGGCGGCGTCAATGCCTCTCTCGGCGGCAATACTTCCGGCGTGCTCGCGCTCATCAGCACCGGCACGCTGTTCTTGGCCGGCGGCAACAATGTCACGCTCAGCCAGAACGGCAACAGCGTCACGATCTCAGCCAATACCGCAGCGGCCGCGAATCTCTCGGTATCAGCCGGCACGACCACAGGTGCTTTTGGCGGACTCACGTTCTCGAATTCCAATGGATTCAGCTTCGGTCTGAACAACGGCACCATCACCGGAAGTTACAACAGCACCCAGTTTGCCGGCACCGGAACGACCTTTGCGGGAACCAATGTCTCCGGGTCGATGACCCTCAATAGCGCCGGTCTGAATCTGGCATTGTCCGGCGCGGCCGGCAGCAGTCAGACGGAGGCGATCTATTTCGCGGGCAACACCACCGGTCAATCAAGTCAGAGCACCTACACTGTCGGCTCGCTCAACGTTTCGGGCGCCGGCATCATCAGCGCGGGCTGGTCCAGCAATTCGCTCATCATTTCCGCGCCCGCTACGACAGCATTCAATCTGTCGGCCTACGCGGTCAGCAACACGACGCAGTCCTCGAGCGGCACGGTAGCAGGCACGGCTCTGTCGTTCGCCGGTGCGGGCGGCGCGTCGGTCGGCATCAGCAATGGCAGTGTGGTCATCAGTGCCGGCGCGGCTGGTGGCGCTTCCACCGCAGGCCTCTACGCGCTCGGCAACACGACGCAGAATTCCAGCACGACGCTGAACCAGTCAGCACTGAGTTTCAACGCGCTGGGTGCCATGACCTGGGGCTATTCCAATGGCTCCATCCAGGTTTCGGCACCGGCCACATCGTCGATCTCAGGTACCGGACTCGTCTCCATCTCGGTCAACGGCTCGACGATCTCCATCGGTGCGAATGCCCTGACGGCTTACGCCGTGAGCAATACGACGCAATCGAGCAGCGGGACCGTGAATGGTACCGCGCTTTCCTTCGCGGGCGCTGGTGGCGTCTCCGTGGGTGTGAGCAACGGTAGCGTGGTAGTCAGCGGTGCAGCTGGCGGAGCAGGCTCGGTCAATTTCTCAGCCGGCACGACAAGCAGCAACCTTGGCTCCGTCGTCTTCTCCAATTCCAACGGCGTCTCCTTCGGGCTCAACGGCTCGACGATTACGGCGAGCGCGAATGGTATCAGCACGGTCGGCCTGTACGCGTTGGGCAATACCACGCAGAACAGCTCCACCACGCTCAATCAGTCGGCGCTCAGCTTCAACGGACTTGGAATCGCGACGGTCGGCTACTCGAATGGCTCGATTCAAATTTCAGCGTCACAGCTCTCGACGCTGGGTCTCTACGCGGTGGGCAATACCACGCAGAATAGCTCAACGAGTCTGGCACAGAACACCGTGTCATTTGATGGATTGGGCGCGCTATCGGTGGGCTTCTCCAACGGTAGCATCCAACTGTCGGCGCCTGCGACTTCCAGCCTGAGCGCAACGGGAATGGCTTCCATCTCAGTCAACGGCAGCACGATCAGTATCGGGGCCGCCATTCCGCAGTTGTCATTTTTTCAGCCTCTGGGACCTGCGCAGAACACGACGGTCACGCAAAATGGACTGGGTAGCGTTCAGGTGTATCCGGCAATCGCGGCATTTCCGTTCACGGCCAGTCGCGTCGATATGATGGCATCGGTCTCGCTTTCGGCGTTGGTTCTTTCGACGCAAGCGCAGACATTATCTCTGTATGTGGGGCTCTATTCGCTCAATGGATCAACATTGTCGTTGGCCTCCAGCGGATCGCAATCTTATGCCTGGACCAACAACAGCAACGGATCATCGGCCTCACTATCGGGTATCCGTCGATTCTCGGCGCCCATCAATGTGAACTATACGGGCGGTTTTGATCTGTTCGTGGGTATGATGTCGAATACAACATTCGCGAACTCGAATGCAATCAGCCTAAGCAATGTGGTGGTGCCATTGGGTCCCGGTCCGCAGTTGCAAGGTTTGATCGGTCAGACACAGGTCAACAGCATGCAATTTGTGCCCGGTCAGGGATTCTATTCGGCCAGTTCCGCGGCCCTGCCTTCATCGATGGGTCTATCGCAGATTCTAGGCGCGGGATCGGGAGGCAATGCGGTGGATTACTATGCCCCTGTGCAATTCGTCAATATGACCGCCTGATCCATGTCAAACATCTACATGATTGGCTCCCACATTGTGGGCGCGGCCGGTAATGTATTTTCAACCGCAGGCAGTGGCGGCAGTTTCATCCCGGTCGGTAGTCAGACCATGACCGGCACCATCGTCGACCAGGGTTCTGTGACCTTGAATGGAACCGGTTTCGGCACCAAACCCAATGCTTCCCAACCTCTGATCTGGGCACCCGGAAACGCGACCAATCCAAGCTCATTGGGACGCGTCACGACATGGAGCGCGCCGAGCACAGGACTTGTGGCCACGGTCGGCGGCGGTCCCAGCAACGTTGGCTATTACAGCGGTGCTGCCAATCCGGGACCGGGAGGCACGGGCACGCAGACTTCATGGGTATTGGGATTCGATGTGGATTCCGATCCCGGTTGGTCCGGTTACGCCTACGCGATCAACAGTTACGGTCAGAAGATGTGCGTGTCGACCAAGGTACTGCGACACGCCATGGGATTTCTGGAAGGCGACGGATCTTCTCCAGGACAATACAACACCAAGAATTTCCGGTGTTGGGCACGCACGGGCGGTATTGGCTCTGGTGAAGTTCAGCCCGATTTCTATTCGCCGCCCTGCAATGGTCGTTTCGAGGTAGAGGATATCACTGTCGACTGGTCTCCTTCGCCGGATTACAACGCCGATCCGCTGGCCCGAGGAGCCTACGAGGGTGTGCAAGATACATGGCTCACCAGCGAAAACCTGACGCAATGCAATTCCTCCTCATCGGCCACGGATGCGAATTACAACTGGAATGTATTCGGCGCTGGACTGACCTTCGCGATATCCAACATTACGCAAGCGTCTTCTTGTGTAGTGACCTCCAGCTCCACGCAGTCGACCAATCCGTTCGAACAGCTCGGCAATAACGAGCAACAACTTGTTTTCGGTGGCGTCGGAGGCATGACACAGATCAACGGACTGACTGGGCATGTGACCGCAGCCGGCGGCTCCTCGGGCGCCTGGACCGCGACGGTCGGAATCAATACCTCCGCGTTCAGTGCCTTCACTTCGGGCGGTGTCTGCTCTTATGCGGTCTGGAATTTTCCGAACGTCAGCTATCAAACTAATTCGTGGAAATTTCTGAATTCCTCGAATTCAGGACTGACCAACGCCGTCAATGGCGGCGGCAATATCCTGCGCATTTATCCCTGTCATTACATTGTCGATGGTACCTCGGCGCGAGCCAACGCACCCCTTGGCGGTTATATCAATTATGCGGATGTCTTCGTAGATGATTCGTGGTACGGCGTCTGGATTCAGGATTCCCCGACGTGGCTCGCCGCAACCGTGCGCGAACCGCAGATTGTGGCGGCTTCGGGCTGGTCCAACACCAGCATCAATATCGCCCTCTTACGACGCGGCATGATGGCTTCAGGCTCCAACGGCTATGTGTTTACCACCGATGCGAACCGTAATCCCACACTGCAGGGGCATGTCATATGGCCTTGATTTTTGATTCTGAGGAGTTTGGCTGATGGCAGGCCCTGTCTACGCTGGCAACAGCGGCAATCCCGTTTTCAATGGCGCCGCGACCGTCACGGTCAACGTACCGGCCGGTACCGTGAACGGCAATCTGATGATTGCCCAGATCTGGCAGACGCCGCAGACCGCAGCAGCGCCGACCTGTGCCGGCTGGACGCAGGCGTTGGCCACGTCCAATACATCCGATTCTCTGTATCTGTTCTATCGCTACGCCTCAAGCGAGCCGGCAAGCTACACATTCACCGGCGGCGGCACGGCGACCGGTATGTCAGGGTGGATTCACCTGATCACGGGCGCGGTGACGAGCGGCAATCCGTTCAACGCGCTGGGCACCGGCGATGCGGCGACAGGCGCGACGGCCATAACGGACACTGCGGTCACGACCACCGTCGCCAACACGTTGAATATGTGTTTCGTGACCAATGGGACCGGCGGTAACACCATTATCTCCTATCAGAGCGGATGGACAGGCGTGTCGTTCACGGGTAATGCGACGCTGGCGTGCTCGCATATCGCGCAGGCTTCCGCTGGAACAACAGGAACCGCGACGACGACGTTTACCAGTAATGATGATTTCAATGGCGTCATCGGGGCGATTGCGCCGAACACGACGACAAATACTGCTTCGATTGCGTGGGTGTCGTGATGGGGAATAAGCCGGCGTTGGTGGTGCAGGATCTTGGAGGGGAGCATAGTAAGGATCTGAATCACGTTCGCGCTCAAATAATGAAAGGCGGTTCATGGAGAAAGCAACGAATCGTGGTTATCTTGCCAGCCGCCGACATGATTCCTGCGAAGGTAGCTTTATCGCATTGGAATTTGGCATTCCCACCTAACAATGGTGTCGTTAGAATTCTGGCGCAGGGTATGGAGGTTGGAGACGCTTATTCGCAGGCCATCGAAGGCATTTTGGCTCATCCTGAGTTGAGCCAGTGGGAATACATACTTACCATCGAGAGCGATAACACTCCTCCGCCTGATGGCGTGATCAAACTTCTGGAGCGTATGGAGCAACATCCAGAGTTGAGTTGTATAGGTGGCCTATATTTTTGTAAAGGACCGGGCGGCATCAATGCGCCCCACGTCTGGGGTGATCCAAAAGATCCAACAGGTTTGAATTTCCGTCCGCAGCCTCCTGATGTCAATGGAGGACTTGTTGAGTGTTGTGGAACTAGTATGGGATTCAACTTGTGGCGAATAAAAATGTTTAAGGATGAACGAATCAAACGGCCATTATTCAGAACGTTGAATGGAGGAAATGGCCAAGGAATCGGGACTCAGGATCTCGCTTTTTGGTCGGAAGCGCGCAAGTATGGATATCGTTGTGGTATCGATTGTTCGGTGCGCGTAGGCCATCTGGACTTTTCTGGGGCATATGGACCGGAAGGGATCTGCTGGTGAAAATTCTGCCGCTATTTCGCCGGATTGCATTTGTGATCGCGCAGAAGCTACATCGCGAACATATGTATTGGAGTTATTGCCATCCTTTGAATTACGACCGCCGCATCGGATGGAAACTTCTTAGGGCCATCGCATTTATCGGAAACAAATAAATGAACGCAGTAGTAAAATCAGACGAGTCACCAGAAATTAAGTTGGATATCGGATGTGGTCCGCATAAAAAAGGCCCTGACTGGACCGGCCTGGATCGCATTAAGTTCGACGGCGTGGATATCGTTTGCGACGCTGGTACAGAACGATGGCCGTTCGAAGACTCGACGGTATCCGAGATTCATTCCAGCCACTTTGTAGAGCACCTTACTAACATGAATGGTCGCTTCGAACGCGTCCATTTTTTCAACGAGATATATAGGGTGTTGAAACCAATGGCTCAATGCACATTGATCTTTCCGCATTGGGCATCTAACCGTCACTACGGTGATCCCAGTCATGCAGAGCCCTTCAGCGAGTTCGGATTTTTTTACTTGGATCGTTTGTGGCGCAATCAGAATGCCCCTCACGTCGATATCGCTCACAATCCGAAGGGATATTCATGCAATCTAAATTGCACTTGGGGATACACGATGCGGCCCGAGCTGGGCGTGCGGAACACCGAGTACCAGCAATATGCGATGGCTAACTACCGCGACTCGATAATGGACATCGTAGCAACCATGACGGCGACCAAGGAACCCCCCAAAAACCCATGACCGGCAACGTCACCAGCACCGCCTCCGACATCATCCTGGGCGCACTGCTGAACATCAATGCCTATTCACCCGGTCAGCCGCTCAATGCCCAGATCGCCTCCGTCTGCATGCAGATCGCGAATGACTTACTCGATTCCCTTTCAATCGATCAAGCCTTCATCTACACGCAGAATGAGAACATCGTCCAATGGACGCCGGGGCAGTATCAGTACACGATCGGTAACCCGACCTCGGCGATTCCGTTCACCGGCTACACGACACAGAACAGCAACGTCATTACCGGCGCATCGATCCCGACGAATCTCATCGTTGGTGCGACACTGACCGATCAGCTCGCATCAATCCCGAGCGGTACGACGGTCACCGCGATCAATACGAGTACGTCGCCGACCGCGATTACCTTCACCAGCGCACCGACCGGTACCAGCGGCGTCATTACGGTCCCGTGGGCAGGCGTCAGCGGACTCTATCTCGTCTCCTTCAGTGACGGCGAATTCCGCTCAGCGACGCTCACAAACGGTTTCAGCAGCGTTTCATGGACACCGGCACTGATCGGCACGCCATCGACCGCAGCCTCCGTGAACACGAACACGGTCACCATGTCGAATCCGGCCAATCAGACCCTGACGACAGGCGATCTGATTACCTACACGACGCCGGGTGACTTCGCGTTCCAGCGTCCGGCTCGCATCCGGCGCAGCTTCACGCGCGTCACGACCTCGGCAGCGGCAGGGCTCGACTATTGGTTTGAGCTCGTGGCCTTCGAGCGCTACAACGAGATCGGACTCAAGACGGTGCCGGGTCCGTGGCCGTATCTCGCGGCATATCAGCCGACGTTTCCGCTTGGCACCTTGTGGGTATACCCGAATCCGAGCATCGCGGGGCAGGTGTTTCTATACACGGATCTGATTCTGTCGCAGTTCACGTCGCCGACTCAGCAGGTCAATCTGCCGCAGGGTTACAATCGTGCATTGAAGAAACTGTTGGCGCTGGAGTTGTGTCCGACGTTCGGCAAGACGCCATCGCCGCAGTTGATACTTCAGGCGAAGGAAGCGAAGAATCTGTTGAAGGATCAGAA
>Ga0210390_10000635_pt1 | contig 37167 bp, 25 predicted proteins | sample IncBWH11OmetaG_FD_161050 | JGI IMG/M metagenome (GOLD analysis project Ga0210390, IMG submission 161050) | Forest soil microbial communities from Barre Woods Harvard Forest LTER site, Petersham, Massachusetts, United States - Inc-BW-H-11-O ...
GAGGACAAAGGATTCGTCGAAATCGATTATGGCGGTTTCGAGAATTAGCTTGCCGCCGTTCGGCATGGCGTCGCGTGCGTTCACCGCGAGATTGATAACGATCTGATCGAGGTGTCCGGGATCGGCTTCGACGATGGCCGTGGCCGCGCGGGACAAGAGCACGATCTCAACTTCGTCTCCCATGAGCGGGCGCAGCAGCTTCGTCACTTCTTTTAGGCGGTCGTTCAAGTCCAGCAGCTGCGACTGCACCGGTTGCCGGCGGCTGAAGGCCAGCAGTTGGCGGGTGAGGGAAGCGCCGCGTTTGGCGGCCTCGCGAATGTTGTCGATGTACTCGATGCTGTTGGCGTCGACACGGTTACGCAGCAGTTCCGAACACGCGGTGACGATGCCAAGCAGGTTGTTGAAGTCGTGGGCCACGCCGCCGGCGAGGCGGCCGACGGCTTCCATTTTTTGCGACTGTCGCAACTGGTCTTCTGTTTTTTTCTGGGCGGTGATGTTGCGGGCGATGGTTGATGCCCCAACCACCTTGCCCTCGGTATCGTAAATGGGCGAAACGGAAATCGAGACGTTCAGATGGCGCTTGTCTTTGGTGACGCGCACTGACTCAAAATACTCGACGCGCTCCCCGTTGCGGATTCTTTGCAGGATGGCTGGTATCTCGTCTTCGCGCTCGCGCGGAGCGAGCACCGAAATCGACCGGCCAATCATTTCCTGCGCAGTATAGCCGTAGATTTGCTCCGCGCCTTTGTTCCAGTGGGTGACGATGCCCTCGAGGTTCTTGCCGATGATGGCGTCCTGCGAGGAATCGACGATCAGGGCGAGACGGTTTTGCGAGTCGCGCAGCTCGCGGCTTTTTCTGCGGTCGAGTTCCTCGTTGACGCGGCGCAGTTCCTCTTCGATGCGCTTGCGGTCGCTGATGTCGCGGATGACGCTCAGCACAATGGTACCGTCGCCGGTCACGACGGGGCTCAGGCTGATCTCGACGGGAAATTCGGAGCCGTCGCGGCGGCGGCCGCAGAGATCGAGCCCGGATCCCATGCGGCGAATCTTCGGCTGCTGGTGAAAGTGCTCGCGATGCAGATGGTGCTGCGGGCGCTGGCGATCGGGCACCAGCATTTCTACGCGCTGGCCGATCAACTCGTCGCGGGTGTAACCGAACAGGGCTTCTGTCTGGGAATTTACTTGAATGATCACGCCGTGCTGATTGACGGCGGCGACGGCGTCGGGAATTGCCTCGAGAATGCTGGGCGACAACAGCGTCTCGGCCACAGTTCTTGGGCCCGATTCGCGGTTCTGATTGGGGGAGGCTGGAGGGTTCATACTTCTTCCCCTGCGGGACAATTTGTTTACTATACGTTAAAAAATCTTGGGAGTCAGTGCTCGGGAGAGCTACCGAAAAGCGCAACTCAAGTGCAGGCTAAGCTGGATCAGGGCCTTTTCCATATGGCGGAACCCGTCTGTAGCCACGGCTGCCAGAGTCATCAGCGTTCCGTTATATCCAACATGTACCAGGAAGCTCGCCGCAACCGACTTCGTCATCGCCCGCACCGTCCCCAACACCACACCTACGAGGGTTATCAACAGTACGGCCCCCCATGATCTGTACTGGAAATAGTGGAGCAGTCCAAAGGGTACCGCCGTCAACAGGACAGCCCAAGCCACCGAGGTTTTGCGAGCGAGCACGGGATAGAAAAAACCACGAAAGAACAACTCCTCCATCAAAGGCCCGATTGTGACCGCGAAGATCGCAATCAGGTACGCATCTCTGGGACGGCTGAAGAATTCATCGAATGGTGAGGTCTTCGGCATGGGTAAAAAGCGGCCCAATACGTCGATCAGGACGGTGAGCATTCCGACGCCAAGCATCCACCACCTCACGCTACCCCAGTTCCATTGGATCGCCGGCCAGAAACGCTGGTGATACTTTCCCTCCACCAGCATGATCATGTAAACCGCCACCACGACATAGGAGAGAAACTCGGAAAGCAGCGCCAAGGCGGGCTTGCGGGCAACGTCCAGCCAGTCCTCATGCGGATAGGCTACGACCTTCGCCGCCAGAATGACGAGGAGTGGCACGATGAAAAAAGAGAGGACCAGAGTCAGTACCCCAATCACAATCACGTCGCACCCAGTCCATATGGGATTCTCGACCGGAGGTGGCGCGGTTGAAACGGGTACACCGATTTCAACGGCCTTGGAGTCAAGAGCGACGGAATTGGGCGCGAGTGGGATGGGCGCCTGCGGCTCGGGCTTCATCAGAGGCAGAGGATCAAATTGCGGACTGTCGGAGGATGACAAAGTTACTCTCTCTTAGATCTATTCACTACGACGGCTTCATCTTTGGTCGGTGATCTATGACGACCTTACCTCGACCTCGATATTGTGGACGGGATACTTCTTCGCGTTTCCAAAGTATGCGGTGAGCGCTTGACCCGTATACGACTTCTTCACTCGCGCCACGGTTTCGGGCGTGCCTTGCGCCACGATGCGTCCGCCTTCTTCGCCGCCTTCGGGGCCGAGATCGATGATCCAGTCGGCGTTGCGGATGACGTCGAGGTTGTGCTCGATGATGATGATCGAGTTTCCCAGGTCGGTCAACCGGTGAAGCACGTCGAGTAACTTTTTGACGTCATCGAAATGCAATCCAGTGGTGGGCTCGTCGAGCAGATACAGGGTCTTGCCGGTCTGGCGCTTGCTGAGTTCGCGCGCCAGTTTGATGCGCTGGGCCTCGCCGCCGGAGAGCGTGACTGCCGACTGACCAAGATGAATGTAGCCGAGGCCGACGTCGACCAGGGTTTGCAGCTTCTGTTTTACCTGCGGAATGTTTTCGAGGATCGGCAGCGCGTCGGAGACCGGCATCTCCAATAAGTCGGCGATGGAATTGCCGTTGTACTTCACCGCCAGCGTTTCGTGGTTGTAACGGCGTCCGCCGCAGACTTCGCAGAGCACGTAGACGTCGGGCAGAAAATTCATTTCGATGCGGCGCTGGCCTTCGCCCTGGCAGGCCTCGCAGCGTCCGCCGGAAACGTTGAAGGAAAAACGTCCGGCCTTGTAGCCGCGCTCGCGCGATTCGGGCAGCATGGCGTAGAAATCGCGGATCTGGGTGAAGACTCCGGTGTAGGTGGCTGGATTCGATCGCGGGGTGCGGCCGATCGGCGATTGATCGATGCGGATGACTTTGTCGATGTTCTCGGCGCCGGAAATGGATTTATGCTCGCCCGACTTTTCGCGCGAGCGGTAAAGCTGGCGCGCCAGGGCGCGATACAAAATGTCGTTCACCAGCGTCGACTTGCCGGAGCCGGAAACTCCGGTCACCACGGTCATCACGCCCAGCGGAAATGTTACATCCAGATTTTTGAGGTTATTTTCTTTCGCGCCGAGAATCGTTAGCGCGGCGCCGTTGGCGTGGCGACGCTCCGGCCGCATCGCAATCGAAGTGCGGCCGGAGATGTACGCTCCGGTAAGAGAATGAGGATCGGCCATGATTTCTTCCGGCGTGCCATGGGCCACCAGGCTGCCGCCGTGACGTCCCGCACCGGGCCCGAGATCAACTACATAGTCGGCGCGGCGGATCGTTTCTTCATCGTGCTCAACGACGAGAACCGTGTTGCCCAGGTCTCGCAGATTTTCGAGCGCGGTCAATAGGCGATCGTTATCGCGGTGATGGAGTCCGATTGAGGGCTCGTCGAGCACATAGAGGACGCCGCGCAGCTTTGAGCCAATCTGAGTGGCCAGGCGGATGCGCTGGCCCTCGCCGCCCGACAGCGTTGCGGCCGAGCGATCGAGCGAAATGTATCCCAGGCCAACCGCATTCAGAAACTGCAAGCGTTCGACGATTTCGTGCATGACGCGTCCGGCAATCGCGGCTTCGCGTCCGGCCAGCTTAATGCCTTGAGCCGCGGTAAGGGCCCGCTCGACAGGCATGGCGGTGAAATCGGCGATCGACATTCCGTTTACTTTGACCGCCAGGCTCTCCGGCCGCAGGCGCTTGCCGTGGCAGGTTGGACAATCGGTCGCCGACATGTGATCCATCAGCCAGTCGCGGTAGCCTTCGGAAGTGGACTCTTCCAGATTTTGTTTCAGATATCCGAAGATGCCGTGGAATCCGGTCTTGCCGCCGCGTCCGGGCTCGCCGTTGAGCAGAAAATCCTGCGTCTTCTCGGGAAACTTTTCGAACGGCGTGTTCAGGTCGATGCCATAGGCAGCGGCCGAAATCTGCAGCATGTGAATCAGATTCTGCGACGCCGAGCCCGGCCCGAGCGCGCCATCGAGCAGCGGCTTCGACCAGTCGGTGATCACCTTGGCCGGATCGAAATCGTATTTACTGCCGAGGCCGTGGCACTCGGGGCAGGCGCCGTACAAGCTGTTAAACGAAAATGAGCGTGGCTCGAGTTGCGGCACGCTGATGCCGCAATCCGGGCACGCGAGCTTCTCGGAATACAGTTGCTCTTCTCCCCCGACTACCGCAACCTGCACTAATCCGCCTGCCAGCTTCATCGCAAGGCCGACTGACATTTCCAGACGATGCTCGATGCCGGGCTTGACCAGCAGGCGATCGATTACCACTTCGATGGTGTGGTTCTTGCGTTTGTCGAGATTGATCAAGGCTTCGTCGTCCAGGCTCACCAGTTCGCCGTCGATGCGCGCGCGGGTGTAGCCGTGCTTGACGAGAGTTTCCATCTCTTTCTTGAACTCGCCCTTGCGCCCGCGGACGATGGGCGCCATGACCATGACGCGGTCTTCCGGACTCAGCGCCATGACCCGCTGCACGATCTGATCGGCGGACTGGCGGCTGATAGCGCGGCCGCACTTGGGGCAATGGGGGGCGCCGATGGAGGCGAATAATAATCGAAGATAGTCGTAGATTTCGGTGATGGTTCCGACGGTCGAGCGCGGACTGCGGCTGGTAGTTTTTTGCTCGATCGAGATGGACGGGCTAAGTCCATCAATTGCATCCACATCCGGGCGCTCCATCTGGTCGAGAAACTGGCGCGCGTAGGCCGACAAAGTTTCGACGTAGCGGCGCTGACCCTCGGCATAAATCGTGTCGAAGGCGAGCGAGGACTTGCCCGAGCCGCTCAGGCCGGTAACCACGGTCAGCGCGTTACGTGGAATCTCAACGTCAATGTTCTTGAGATTGTGCTGACGGGCGCCACGGACGGAAATCTTGGTAATCGCCATTATTAGCTGGGGTTCATGCCCCTTCCGTAACGTCGACAGGGTTTCAGAATTGTTAGAAAGTGGAATTGCACAGCTCTACTCCGTATCTTAGTCGTCAACAGCGCGGAGCGTCAACGCGGTTAGATTTGGGAAGCCGCGCAGTTCGCGCTCACGTTCAGGCATGAGTTAAGGATGGGAGAGGCGCAGCAACAGACTCTGAGTTTATCTAAGGTTGGTCGATCGTGATCTCGTTCTTGATGCCCGTTATCCTCTTCTTCACTGTCATCGCGTCTGTGAGCTTGGGTGTTTTCGCCGCTTATGCCGCCGTCATCTGCATTCTGCGGGCATTCGGCCACAGGTCGCAGCAACGGGCTGAAGGCGGGCGGCCACGCCTGGTCCTGGTTCCCACGCAGCACCACGCCGGCGGCGACTAAGTTCGTCTGCCTGGCGTCTCTATGCAACCCCTCCGCGCGTCAGTAAATCACTTTCAGCGAAAATTGGATCTGGCGCGACGTGCCCGAGGTCTTGCTGATGATGCCGAATCCACTTCCACGGACAATATTCGAGGGCAGGCCGAAATTCACGATATTGAACAGGTTGAAGAACTCCGCGCGAAACTCCACGGTGCCTAGCTCCGCGTTGCCGCGATGGCCAAAGGGAGTGTCTTTGATCATCGCGAAATCGAAATCGTGATATCCTGGACCGCGAAAGGTATTGCGCCTCAGCGTACCGAAAACTCCTTGATTCGGTCCCGTTCCGCCGGGGACGTTGATCGGAATGTTGAAGAACGAAGCATTATTCGTACCCAGCCCGAAGTAGTCGTCACGAACTTCCCGGCTCGTCGAAAGGTGCGGCGTGGAAACCTGATCGGGGCGGTCGGCGCCGCCCTCGCCCGCGCCCGTCTGCTGGATCCCGGAATAAACGCTGAACGGCGATCCCGTGGCCAATGACGTGATATTCAGAAATTGCCAACCCTTGGTCAGCTGCGTTGGCAGTGGCCGCAGAAATCCGATTCGCTGCAGGGGCAGCAACTGGATCACACTCAAATTAAACGCATGGGTTACATCGAACGTGGATGGACCTTTCTCCGCCGACGGATTCCACGGATCCTGCGGCTGGGTCTGCAGAATGGTTCCAGTCGCACCGAACAGCCCTCCCAGCACCGAGCTGGTGTCATCGATCGACTTGGAATAGGTATAGCTGGCCTGCAACCCCAGCCCCGCCCGCGGTGAATTCTTCGAAAGGCTGGCCTGCAAAGAATGATAGGTGGAATGCGATCCGCTCGTCATCAGGGATTCCTGTCCGAACCCTCCCGTGGCTTGGCCCGCTGAGTTGAATTGCGTGAACGGGGAGTGGGCCGCGTCGGCTCCAACGTAGCTGTTCGGCGAATACGCTCTCGCCAAATGAATTCCTGCGGTCGCCACGTATGAAACATTCAGCTTGACGTCGCGGAAATCATGATCGATTCCCGCCGTCCAGCTGCCGATGTAGCCGTTCCAGAAATTTTTGGCGATGCCCGGGATTCCCAGCAATTGCACTTCATTACCGGGGGCGAGCGCATTCAAATCGGTCTGAAATCGCGTCAGGTCAATCTGCGTGTTGGCGGGAACGTCTTGACTTCTGCCGGTCGCGAAAATCGGCTGCCCTTGAATGTTGTAAGCGGTCGGCAAATTCACCGGAACAAACGTATCTTGAAACGGAACTGCAATTCCCGGTGTCGCGGAAATGTTGAACGTGAACGCGAAGGGAATCGCGGCGGTCAGAAAATTGTCCTGCCACAAGTTGGGCAGCAGTGTATTGATGCCCCCGCCGGCATGCAGCACCGTGTGCTGGCCCACTGCGTAATCGAGTCCCAGCCGTGGTCCCCAGCCGTTCCAGTCCTGGTCATACGGAGGCTGCGGATTGATCAGCACAATCTGCGTCGCGCTGCGATCGCCGTAAGGGACGGACTGGCCATCCGCGCCCAGAAATACGGGAAGCGACGTACGTTTGGTGGCTTCGTGAATGCGGCTGTTCACTTCATAGCGCAATCCATAGTTGACGGTCAGCTCTGCGGTGGCTTTCCACGCGTCCTGAAAGTAAAGGTTGTAGGCTTCACGGCGGACGCCGGCCTCGTCGAATTTGTCGCCTATCGGCGTAATGCTGGCCGCTGCCGTAATGGTGTATGCGAAAGGCGTCGCGGTCAGCAATCCGGTGAGCGAGTCAGGGAGCGGCTCTCCTACCTGAATGTCGTGCGTATGGCTCGCCGAAAGAATCTGCACCGGGGAGTAGGCCGTGCCCCCGCCAAACTCGTACAACCCATTCGGATTCGTGCCGAAGATGGTGGAATCGCGGTTGGCCCGGATATCGACTCCCCATTTGAAGGAGTGTGAGCCGCGCACTCCGGCCATGTCTTCTTTGAACTGATATACGTTGCCGTACGATCCAAAAATCGAACCTGCCGGTGCATTGAAGTTTTGAAACAGGCCATCGCCGAAAGTGATTCCGGGCTGCGTGCGATTACTCGTCGGAAAGAAGGGTGTGCTGCGGATGTATGCCAGCGACGTCTCCGAGGTCAGATGTGGTGACATCGTTCGCGCGTAACGCACGCCCGCGTTGCGCTGGTGATCAAAAAACTGCACCCCGAAACTAGGGTCGATCGCAGTCTGGTCGGGATTGGTGAGCGGTCCGGTTACCTGATTCAGACTGAATCGCGTCATCAGTGACGCCTTGTTCGAAATCGTGTGGTCGATCCGTATAGAGAATTGGTCGGTGACCGTGGAGACCTTGGACGACGCGGCATAGGTGCTATCGCCGAAGGGGCCCGATGGTTGGTTCGGCAAGGGATAGGCGTTGAGTATGGGCAGAACCGCCGCGTTCACCGGGACCGTCAACGTATCGCCGGGCACGCACACGTTGTTGGTGCACTTTGCCGGGTACGCGGTCGTGTCGATCCCCAGTCGCTCCTCCACACTCGGCACGGGAATCACCTGCGTGGTTCCGAGCACCTGGCGAAAGCCCTGATACTCGCCAAAGTAAAACGTGTGGCCCCGGCCGTCATAAAGGCCCGGAAGCACGACCGGTCCACCGTTGGTAAAGCCGAACTCATTACGCACAAACGGCGGGATGCGCCTGCGGCCGGTGGGATCGAGATAGTCGAAGTAGTTGCGGGCATCGAAAGCGGCATTGCGCAGGAATTCGAACAGGCTTCCGTGTACCTGGTCGGTTCCCGACTTGGTCACCACGTTGGTGAAGCTCGCTGCCCCCTGCCCGATCTCAGCCGGCATCACGCCGGAACTGGACTGCACATCCTGAATTGCGTCCACGTTGAAATTGGAAAATGTCGCGCCGCCGAGTTCCGGATCAGTGGTATCGAAACCATCCGTGGCGAACACCGTGGCGACGCCGCGCTGTCCATTCACCGCAAACTGCTGGGTAAAATTAGCGGCGCCGTTGGCGTCGGTCATGGTTCCGGCCGCCAGCAGCAGCAGCTTGCTGAAATCGCGGGCATTGAGTGGAAGACTCGAAACCTCCGCGCTGGAAAGATGTCCGCCTCCGCTGGCTTGCGGGGAGGTCGCAGAACTGGCGGGCGAAATGCTGAGTTCCTGTCCCTGCAAAGGAAGTTGCAATTCCAACGTCAGCACGGCGGAATCTTTGATGGTCAAAGGAGATGCGGCCCTCCATTCCCTGTTCGATATCTTGAGCGAAACTTCGTAGGCGCCTGCAGCGATTGAGGCAAACGAAAATCTGCCATCCGCACCGGTCGTTGCCGCGTAGTCACCGCCTGCAGAGGCCGAGTGCAATTTCACGACGGCTTGCGCCACGCCTTTGCCCGACCGATCCTTCAGCGTGCCGCTCCAGGAGGCACCGGAAACCGCGAGCGCGATCGGCGCGGCAAGCAGCACAGCCGCCAGGCAAAAAGTGCAAAAGAGATTTTCCGGACGTGAAAACATGGAACGGGAATTATACGGTGAGGTTTGCAGCGGCCGCTGAACCAGCGTGATAACATTTCACTAAAGCCTTTCTTCGACTGGCGGCCTCATGGCTCGCGCCCGCTCCATCTCGTTTGGCATCGCGTTGCTGGTGTGGATTTCTTGCCCCTTGGTCCGAGCGGCCGAGCCGACTCCCTGGCTCGAAGTTCACTCAGCGCACTTTAAGGTTGTCACTGACGCTGGCGACAAGAAAGGACGCGAGGTCGCGCTGCGCTTCGAGCAGATGCGGGCTGAATTCGGCGTGCTGCTGGGAAGGGAACGGCTCAACCAGTCGATTCCGCTGACCATCCTTGCCTTCCGGAACGACAAGTCCTACTACCAGGTGGCGCCGCTGTTGCACATTCCGCCGCTTGCACCAGGGCAGCCCGTCACTTATCAACCCATCGACGTCCCCGGTTTTTTTCTCGCGGGTGACGATCAGGATTTCATCGTGCTGAACCTGTTCGAAGAGGAATCCTGGCGCGCTGTGGCGCACGACTTTGCCGAAATGCTGTTGAGTTACAACTATCCGCCGGCGCAGGGATGGTTCGATGAAGGTCTGGCCGAATATTTCAGCTCAGTTCGCGTCGACAACAAGCACGTCGAACTGGGCGATGATCCTGAGCTCCGCCCATCGCTCAGCGAGGACCTGGTCGGCAACCAGCACGAGGTGCAGCCGTCGAAATCGCTCACCGAATTGTTGGGGGCGCAAGTCTGGCTGCCCCTGCCCGATCTCTTTACACTCAAGCACGACACGTCGAGCCGGAACCGGGGTTCGCACCACACGCTCTACTATGCGGAATCGTGGATCGTGATGCACTACTTGCTGCATGAGAAAAAACTGCCGGCAACTGGCATGTACTTCAATCTTGTGCTCAACCAGCGTGTTCCCGTGGAAGAGGCCATTCAGAAAGCCTATGGCATGAGCTCCGCGGAGATGGAAAAGGCGGTGAAGGATTATTTCCACGCACAGGCAGCACTTTTCACGGCCCTCGACACTGCGCGTGTGACCAATGTGAATCCGGACCGCCCTCCGAGCCCCGTGACTTCCCAACCGATCTACAGCCTTCCGGTTCCCGTGGGGCCCGACGATAACGCGATTACGTCGAAGCCGCTGCCCGAGGCCGATGCACGCGCGCTCTACGCCGAGATTGAAATCCGCATCCCCGAACGCCGCGAGCATGGTCTTGCGGATTTACAGGCGCTGGCGTCCGCGCCCACCGCAGCTGACAAGAAATTCGAAGCGAAGAAGCAAGAGAAACGGCCCAACGAAGATGAAGACGTGCTTCCGAGTAACGCGATCGGCAGCGAGCTCGCGCATCGCGCGCTGGCCTGGGACCACATTGCCCACGGGGAATTTGATCAGGCAGCCAGCGAGATCAGGGATGCGGGTGCGCTTGATCCGCAAGATACTTGGTTGCGCTATTACAACTCGGTGCTGAAGTACCGGTTTGCGCAGTCCAAGCGCACCGACATGCAAGGTCTGCCCAACATGATGATCGACCTGAAGGCCGTGCTCGATTGGTATCCGGAATTCGCCGCGGCCTACGATCTGCTTGCGCTAGCGCGAAACGAGGGCGGGGGCCCGGTCGCAGCGTTGCAGGCGGAACAGGCTGCCATCAACCTGAGTCCGCGCGACGATCTTTATCGCTATCACAAGGCGCAGATTTATGTGGCCAGCAAGCAATGGGACGCGGCGGACGCGTTGCTCGACCGGTTAAAAGCCAGCAATGATCCGCAAGTCGCGACGCTCGCCCGCGAACTGGTGGAACGAGCCACGACCGAGCGCAAATACGGCATCCGGCTGGGCGCGGGAGGCGAGGCGCAGCCAAAATTTGCCCCGCAGAAGTCGCCGTTCGATGTGCTGGAGGAAGATGCGGCTAAGCGTGCCGCAGCCCAGAAGACGGTGGAAGCAGCGGGGCCCGGCGACAAGCGTCCTACAAAGTTCGTGAAAGGCCGCCTGGTCGATGTCGATTGCTCGCAGGCTCCCGCCGCCGTTCTTACGGTGATGGCCGCGGGCGCGACCCTGAAACTGCGCGCTGCCGACTACAAGTCGATGGTACTGATCGGCAGCGACGACTTTTCCTGCGAATGGACTGACCGCCAGGTCACGGTGAACTACAAGCCCGGTGGATCGATGAACGGCGACGTGGTCTCGCTGGAAGTCCGGTGAACCTATTTTCCGGTGAATTTCGTCTCGAGGTGCCGAGACCTCAATCTTTCCTTCGGCGATTCTAGAAAATGAATTTCATCACGACCTGAAGCGCCGGGGAGTGCCCGAAGGTAACTTGATCCGATTAGTCTACATATGTAGACTTCGGACATGAATGCAGTCCGCGTATCACCGCAAACCTCGGTCTTGCTCGAATCCCTGCTCCAAAGTCCTGCCGAATGGCGTTACGGGTACGATCTCGCGCGCGAGACTGGGCTGAAGTCGGGAACGCTGTATCCCATTCTGATGCGGCTGGCCGAGAAGTCGCTGCTGGCCACCCGTTGGGAGGAAGCTGTGGTTCCAGGCCGGCCGCCCAGGCACATGTATCGGCTCACCGCTTTGGGCCAACAATGGGCGCGCGCGGCCGTGCCCAGCGCGCACAAAGGGCGTGCTTTGAAGCCCGCTTACGGAGAGCGTTGATGGCCGAACCTATCACTAACCGAATCGCAGCGCGCGTGCTCAAGTGGGCGGTTCAACTCTATCCGCCAGAGAAACGCGTTTGGGGAGAAGCCATTGTCGCGGAAGCGGACCCGGCAGCGGAGTTTGGCGCCGCATTGTCTTGGATGATCGGAGGGCTCATGGTTGCATTTCGTGCTTTCGTCTCGCGACTGTTCCAACGCCCGGCAGGGAAGAACGAAACGCTGCTTGCCGGGCCCGCGCAGATTCCGGCGCCGGTTCCGTGGAGGCTCGCTGTCGTCTGTGTAGCGATTTCAGCGGCTTTGCTGCTTGTGCCCGACCTGCGCGAGGCGCTGAGCGTCACCTACTCCAGCTGGACGTCCGAATTCATTCCACGCGATGAAAACGCGATGTGGCAGAAGATTGCCCGCGAAGCTGAAAGCAAGGGTGATGCCCCCGCTATGGCGTTCGCCGCAATGCGGTTACCGAGTCCCGAGGGCCAGCGCTTCGATGAAGCCGTGCGTCTGGCTGAGGGAGCGGTGGCTAAAGACCCAAGTCTTACCTGGACCTATTATTTTCTCGCGCTGCGCAGAGGTGATAGCAGGTTTCACGGATCGCCGCACCCCGAACTCACTGAGCGCCTGCAAGAGTGGGACTCAAAAAATGCAGTGCCTTACCTCGCCCAAGCGGATGCAATTGCGGGTGCCCACGGTGGCGATCTGCAATGGCGAATGTGGAATGTCAGCTCCGATCCGCCGATGCAAGAGGACGTTGCTCGCCTCCGAGGACGCGATCCTCGGTGGCTCGAACTGATGGGTCGGGCCTTCGCGGAACCCACCTACGACGCTTATTTCGACCGGCGATTGAACCTTGAGCTGCAGGTCATGCAGAGGCTCGGAGTCATGGATCCGCAACGTGCCGTTAATGCCTACATTTTCGGCAACCGGCTTCCCAATCTCGTGCGGTGGCGTGAATATGCGGCCTTGCGCGTTGCCGAGGGCGAGGACGCCGAACGCGCCGGCCAGTGGGAAAATGCAGCGAACGAATATTGGGCCGTCGCCCAATTTGGTCAGCGAGTTTGCCTAAGCGGCAAATCGGACGCCGAGTCCGAACTCGTCGTTGCTCGACGTTTGCAGCAGAGCGCTTTCAAACATCTGCAACCGGTCTTGCTCAAGCTCGGGCGTGTGCAGGAGGCCCAGGCCGTCGCTTACGCAGCGCAATTGCAGCAGGCCGAGAACGACCAAACGCGCGCACGCAGCACGTTAAAGTGGCAGAGGTTCTTCACATTCTCTCTCGCGAGTGGTCTGTTAGTACATTTCTGCGCGTTCGTCGTCGCGGCGTCGGTGGTGCTGACGGGAGTCCTACTAATCACATTCTCCTTGAGGCGTGCCCCGAGATTCGTCCGGTTTGGACTGACCTATACACCTTTGCTGCTGGTTCTCGGTTGCGCCAGCCTGCTGTGCACGTATCACCCTTACGCCGAGTATTACAGGCTGTATCTCGCCAACCCGTCGGCGCAGGATCACGAGTCAATTTTTAACGTGCTCATGGTAACTGGTGGTCCGCAATACTTAACCTACTGGGACTTTGTTGCTCGAAGCGACATTTACTTCTGGTGGGCCGTGATCGCAACGCTGGGCGCGCTCGGCATCTGGCTGGTGTCGCGGGCACTGCGATATCGCCCCGCCTAAATCCGCAGCAACAAAAAAACCCTCCCGCTGGGATCGGGAGGGTTCTGGGGAGGGCTGTGAGTGGTGCGCAGGTTAGGCGCGGACGACGTTGGCTGCCTGGAAGCCTTTGGGGCCTTTGAGCAGGTCGAACTCCACGGTTTCACCCTCGTTCAGGGTGCGGTAGCCGTTCTCCTGGATGGCGGAGAAGTGCACGAATACATCTTCCCCCGTGGAGCGCTGGATGAATCCATATCCCTTCGCCCCGTTGAACCACTTCACTGTACCTTTCTCTCTCACGGATAAAACTCCTTTCACCAATCGCGAAGAATTATTCTCCGGATTGCTCAGACGCGCTTCGATCGCCCGAAGCTCCCCTCAAAGCATCCGGTAGAAATTGCCGAATCGCTTACCCGAATCGCTTACGATGTGCGGAAGAAGTACTTACAAAATAGAAAAGACTCCTCAGTCCCACCGTGGCATGCAGCTGCCGCGTGAACTTCGGAGCCCGACAATTTGGCGCGTTTCCACCACACCCAAACAACCGTACCCTATTGCTTTACTGGTCTCACCACCGGACCATTTCCCGGTATTGAGCAACAGATAATAAGCACTATTAAAACGATTCGCAAGCAAAATAAGAAAGAAATCGAAAGGTGACTTGAGGTCATTCCGGATAACTTTAACGCCGGTAAAGAAATAGTGGGGTAACCTCGTCTGGAACTTAGGTTTACGACGCCTGAAACGATCGGAGTGAGGAATGTGCTGCTCTGGTACGATTGGATCGTCGCCATGGCCGACCCTCCCATTTCGACGATTCCGAAGACCGAAGCTACGCCATCGCGGACTGTGACCCCGGCGCCAGTCAGGTCTTCGACCCGGTCTGGGATTCGATCGCGGTTCCAGTCTTTGTTTCAGCCTCTGTTCCAGTCTTCTTCCGATTCTTCGAGCCGGCGTTCAGGCCTGGTGCTTTCCACGGTGAAGTATCTGATGCAGACCGAGGTCCACACCTTTGCTTTCTCGGTCGCGGCCAACTCGATTCTGGCCTTCTTTCCGTTCGTCGTCCTGCTCATGACCCTGATCCGCCGCGTCTTTCATTCGAAGGTTATGTATGACGTGATCCTGGAACTGCTGGGCGATTACCTGCCTGCGGGTCAGGACTTCGTGATTCGTAATCTGAACGCCATGGTGAACTCGCGGCAGCGGGTGCAGCTTTTATCGGTGGTCATTCTGCTGATAACTTCGTCGGGCGTGTTCCTGCCGCTGGAAGTCGCGCTGAACCGCATCTGGCGCTTCCCGAACAACCGCTCCTACCTCGGCAATCAGCTGATTTCGTTTGGCCTGGCGTTTGCCTGTGGGGTGCTCGCGCTGCTCTCGATCGCGCTGTCCGCCGGCCCTGTTACCTTCATGAAGTTCCTGCTGCGCGGCCATGGCACGGGATTCGTTAACGATATTGGATTTCTCGTGGCAAAGATTTTTGCTATCCTGGCCAGCATCGCCATTTTTTTTCTGATTTATTGGCTGCTGCCCAATGGGAAAGTTCCGGCGCGGACCGTGCTGCCTGCGGCCATCATCATGGGACTGCTGTCTGAGGCGTTGAAGTACGCGTACATCCTGGCCCTGCCGTGGCTGAATTTTCAGGAAGTGTATGGTCCGTTCGCGCTCTCCGTGACCATGATGTTCTGGGCGTTCCTTTCGGGATTGCTGCTGCTGGCAGGCGCTAATCTTTCAGCCGAAGAACACTTGCAACAGGCGCTGTAGAGATTTAGTCGTGGAGGGGGACGCTCGAAAACGCAATTCCACGTCGGCGGTTGATGCGGCAGATCACATTCTCCAGTTTATTCGGGAGCAGGTTGATTCCCCGGCTCGGCATCAGGGAATTTTTTTCGAGATATTCTTCGGCGCCCTCTTCCAGCAATTTTTCCCGATTCTTTTCGGAGAGGCCGCTGAGCACCACCACCGGAATCTCGGCCGTGGCGGGCTCACTTTTTAAGTGCTTCAGGACTTCCGGGCCGCTCATCCTGGGCAAGATCATGTCGAGCAGGATGAGGTCGGGGCGCTGCTCCTGCGCCATTTGCAGAGCCGATTCGCCGTCTTCGGCACAAATCACTTCGTAGCCAGCGTTCTGCAAAGCCGATTCATTCTCTTTCCGGATGGTTTTGCTGTCCTCGACTAAGAGAATTTTCACGTTGATCTCCCTCGCTGCCATGTATATCGGCGGCGCGGGGAACTGGCTTTAGGGCGCGCGATGCTGAAGCCACGACCAAGAAAAAGGCCGTCTGCTCATCGCAGACGGCCGGATCTTCTCACTCAATCCATCTTCAGTCGCGATTGAGAGGGAATGTCGCTCTTCTTGATGCTCTCAACGGCTATTTCTTCTGGTCCCCGATCGAGATCAACTCCACTTCAAAGATCAGCGTCTCTCCCGGCCCGATGTCGCCTCCGGCTCCGCGATCGCCATAGGCCAAGTCCGGAGGGATGAACAACTGCCACTTCGACCCGACCGGCATTAGCTGCAGCGCTTCGGTCCAGCCTTTGATCACTCCACTCACGGGAAACGATGCGGGCTGGCCACGTTTATAGGAGCTGTCGAATTCCTTGCCGCTGAGCAGGGTTCCGCGATAGTTGCAGGTGACGGTGTCGCTGGTGGTGGGCTTGGGCCCGGTGCCCGCAGTCAGGATCTTATACTGCAAGCCGCTGGGCAGAGCGACGACTCCTTCTTTGCCCTTGTTCTCGGCGAGGAAGGCCTCGCCGGCTTTGTGGGCTGGACCGCTGGCCTCTTTCGCTTTCGCATCCTGAGCGGCGCGCACGTCGGTCTGCAGCTGCATCAGAGCAGACTTCTCTTGATCGTCGGTGAGCAACATCTTGCTGCCGGCCAGCGCATCCTTCAAGCCCCGGGCCGTGATCGCTGCATCCACTGACGTTGCCACTCCCTGCCGCTTCAGGTCGCTGCCGATCTTCATTCCGAGGGCGTAGCTGGCTTTCTGTTTCTGAGTGGTCAGCGCGAGGCCGGTGGCGGGCTTGGCGGCGGTGGTCGCCTTCTTGGTCGTAGTGCCTGAAGATGTCTTGGCTGGGGCGCCGGCCTGGGGGGACGCAGAGGCAGGTTGACTGGATTGACTTGTCGTCGCTGCCGGAGTCTGTTGCGCCCGGGCATTGCCCAGCAGCATCATCCCGGCGGCCAATAGTTGGAACACAGTGGTCATCGATTTTTGCATATGGTTGTATTGTCCCATTGACCATGAGAGATGGGCAAACCCGGCAACAGGCTGGAAGTGGTGCCGTGCACTACTTCCCACACGCCGGTTCTGCCGTGAGGCGAATGTTGCTGACGCGAGTGCCGGGCCGGCCCCGCTAGTTCGATTCGCTCAGCCGTGCACCGAGACTACTGAACGACCTGTGTCACCGACGCCGAACTCCCGGCAATGTTCGAGTCGCCGGAATAGGTCGCCGTGACCGTGGTTGAACCGGTCAGCAGCGTGGACGTGGTGAGCGTGGCTTTTCCGTTACTGATCTGCGCCGTTCCCAGCACTACTTTCCCCGCCGAGAAGGTGACTGGGCCGGTCGGCTTCACGGTCGGCGAGGTGATGATCGCCGTGAACGTGACTGCCTGGCCTGAGGCCGACGGATTCGGCGACGAGGTGAGGGTGGCCGAGCTTGCGGCTTCAGTCACGACCTCGTTTACCACTGGAGACGTGCTGCCAAGGTTGTAGGCGTCTCCCATATAAACTGCGGTCAGAGGATAAGAGTCGGCGTTGAGGTTCGACCTGGTTAGAGTAGCCACCCCGCCGCTGCTCAGACTCACCGTACCGACCGTGTGATTTTCCCAGGTGAACCGTACTGTTCCTGTCGGTGCGGTGGAGCCCGTAGGTGTCACGGTTGCGGTCCAAGTCACAGATTGCCCGTAGATTGAAGGGTTGAGGCTGGAAGCCAGGGTGGTAGAGGTCGTTGTGGGAATGTACTCCGTTAGGATCGGAGACGTACCTCCCCGATTGTCGATGTCTCCCGAGTACACAGCTGTAATTGCGTGAGTTCCTCCAATCGGATAGGACGTGCGATAGGTCGCCTGATTGCCCGTCAGCGAGATAGTGGCAACGACCACTCCGCCGTCGCGGAACGATACAGTGCCAGTCAGCCACGCACCGTACTCAGTGACTACCGTGGCGGTGTACTTGACCGGCGCATTGATCGGGGCTGGATTCCTTGACGAAATGACCGACGTAGTGGTTGTTGCGGGGGTTATAACCTGCAGAACGGGACCGGATGTACTGGAGTTAAACTGCACGGAACCCTGATAGGTAGCGGTGATGGAGTGGGAGCCAGGGTTAAGCAAAGACTGAATGATGGAGGCGCTCCCGTTGATCAACATAGCGCTGCCCAAAGTCGTGGAGCCATCCGAAAATGACACGGTTCCCGTTGGGGTGCCGGATCCCGAGGTAACGGTTGCGGCGAATGTAACCGTCTGCCCGAAACCGGAAGGATTCGGTGTTGAAGTCACCGTGGTGTTGGTGGCCGTTGTTCCGACGTGCAGGAATATCCCGACTTCGTTGCCACCTCCGCAGCCAGCGGCCATGCATCCTGCCGCGACCAAATCAGGCAGTCCATCGCCATTAAGGTCAGAAACTGCCAACGCGCTGGAAGTGCCAAGGGGAACCACCTGACCAAGCTCACCAGAATCGTACGTCAAGGCTGCTTGCAACGTCCCGTCGCCGTTGCCGAGGAGCACGCCGATCACTCCTTCCACTCCCTCGCCGCACGGTATCCCTTGAGGCAGGCAACCATTTGCAACGATCACGTCAGGCTTGCCATCGCCGTTTACGTCGGCAAGAGCTACACCGCCGACACCGCGCCCGCCTGAGTCATACGTTACTGCGGACTGGAAAGTGCCGTCGCCGTTGCCCAACAGCACAGCCACTAGTCCAGATCCGAAATAGCCACCATGAAGAACGTCTTCAGCCACGATAATGTCCGGCTTGGTATCGCCGTTTACGTCGGCGACAGCTATCGCGATGTTGCTCTGTCCGCCTCCCCCGTCATAAGAAACAACTGGCTGGAAGGTTCCATCGCCATTACCCAGCAGCACTCCAACTGTAACCGGGCTGTCGTACGGTGGACCTACGTTTCCAACTACCACGTCCAACTTACCGTCACCGTTCACGTCGTTAACACTGATCCAGGTTGGATTCTGGCCGCCTGAGCTATATCTGCCAGCCGACTGGAATGTTCCGTCACCATTCCCCAGTAGCACTGCAAATCCTCCGGAGGGGATTGTTACCAGCAGGTCGGGCTTCCCGTCACCATTTACGTCCGCAATCGCTAACGAACTGGCGTCGCCAGCAAAATCGCTGACCATTACCGGCTGGAAGGTGCCGTCGCCGTTTCCCAGGAGTACGCCGATCGTGCCTTCCGCGCAGCCGTCCACACTGCAATAATTCGATACGACGATATCTTTCTTGCCGTCCCCATTAATGTCTGCGACGGCCGCACGCGACCCATAGAATGCGTTACCACCCGACCCGTACGTCAAAACAGGTTTAAACGTTCCGTCTCCGTTGCCGAGCAACACCCCAACCTCGCCTTCGGTCGAGCACGAATTCGGTCCGCAGTCGTCGGCGACTACCAGATCGGGTTTGCCATCCCCATTGACGTCGGCGATTACTACCGAACCAGGTGCGCCGCCGCCTGATGCATAGTAGACTGGCGCCAAAAAGAGTGGGTTCGCCGAATCTGGCAGGTCGGATTGTTTTTCCGGTGACGTTGCCGCGGAAGCGCGACGACGATTGGCGCCTACCGACACTGGAACTTTTTCAGGCATCTGAGCAGACCGGGTTGGTGCCGGTGCGGTGAGGGGCTGTGATGGCTGGGAGATACCTTGTCGCGGAGCAGGCGAGGCGAGGGCGACGACAACGACGAGGACGATGAGGACGACGAGGGAGAGACTATGCTGGCGGGGCATTGGAGACCTCCGTAGATGAATGAACAGCTCGCGGCCCTGATTGAGTTGAACTCGCCCTTACTGAGTCTTTGTGACGAATACCACCCTGAAAGCCCTGCTGACGGGCGGAGACGATCACAGCAGGGAAGGTCGATGCGCACTGCACGTTAGCATCGAATCAATCAGGGGTCAATGCCGAAGTCGTCGCGCGCATTTCCTTACAATTCGTGCGATCGAGGTATTAGGTCGCGAGGTTTCGCTGCCGGATCGCGGGAAACATCTTATGCCTCCTCACTTTCGAGAGGGTTACTAATTGCGGTGGATTCACGGAAACGCCACTAAATGTTGGTCGTGGGATCGCTCAGCCGAGTTAGAATCCCGGCGGGCGCTCCCCCACCACACCGAACGCGCGCTCCAGGGCCAGGCCCGCGTTCACCACCGTACCTTCCTCGAACAAACGCCCGATCAGCGTCACTCCGTGCGGCACTCGGCGCGGTGGGTTGAATGTGGGCAGAGGACGCGCCGGGTCGGGAGCCCAATCGCTGCGGGCTCTTGCGACTTCGATGAAGCCGCCGCGCAGCACTAACGCGGGATGTCCAGTGAAGTTTGTGATGGTCAGCATTTCGTCGCGGACTGACGGCACGAGCAGCAGGTCCACGTGGGAGAACAGGCGCACCATTTCTTCCGCAACTTTGCGGCGGAGGCGGTCGGCCTGCACGAAATCGACGGCCGAGAGAAACCGCGCCTGCCGGAAAATATTTGGCCACGCGTCGGGCACCTGAGCCTTGAGTTCTCTCAACCCGCCGCTGAGGGTGAGTTCTTCAAACGCCGCCGCGCCTTCGGCAAACAGAATCAGGTTAAGCGAGTCGTAGGGCCAGTCGGGAATCGAAACCTCGACCGGAACCATGCCAACTTTTTTCACCACGTCCACGGCGGCGCGGTCCACGGCAGTCGCGGGATTCTCGTTCATCCACTTGGGGAAGTATCCGACGCGCAACCCCCCGACACTTGCGCCCGCGTCGAAATCCAAATGGCTGGGCACGCTGGCTACATCTCCGGCGTCCGGCCCGGTGATCGCGCGCAGCACGAGCATGGCATCTTCCACACTGCGCGTCATGGGGCCAAGCTTGTCGAGAGACCAGCAGAGGGTCATGGCTCCGGTGCGGGCGACGCGTCCATAGGTCGGTCTCAGGCCAGTGATTCCGCAGCGTGTCGCTGGACTGACGATGCTTCCTCCGGTCTCGCTGCCGATGGCGAAGCCGACTAGTCCTGCGGCCGTAGCCGCGGCCGGCCCCGCACTCGAGCCTGACGAAGCCTCCTCGAGCAGCCACGGATTCATGGTCTGCCCGCCGAACCAGATGTCATTGAGAGCGAGAGCACCTAGGCTGAGCTTGGCCACCAGCACGGCTCCGGCGTCGTGCAACCGCTTCACGACGGCGGCGTCTTCCGGAGGCACGCGGTTGCGGAACGGCTCTGCGCCGTACGTGGTCGGAATGCCCGCTGTGTCGAGCAAGTCCTTGGCGCCCCACGGGATGCCATGCAGTGGTCCGCGGTAGTGGCCCGCGGCGATTTCTTCATCGGCTTGCTTCGCCTGCTTCAGCGCCAGATCCCGCGTCAGCGTGATGACGCAGTGCAGTTGGGGATCGAATCGCTCGAGGCGTTTCAGATAGATGTTGGTGAGGCGCTCGGAAGTAAGTTGTCGCGTCTCGATCCAGTGTGCGAGATGAGTCACCGGAGCGAATGCAATGTCCTCATCGCGCTCGGGCATGGGAGTAAGGTCGACCTGGGTGCGCAGGAAGCGGTCGCGCTCGGGCCCCGATTTCTCTCCCGGCAGCACGGGATTCCAGCGCGTCGCGGGAGCGAGCGTCGTCTCGAGAGCAAGCTTGCGAGGGCCGGTTCGCCGCTCATAGATTGCCGCCATGGTCTTACGCCAGCTGGCGGCGGCCACGGCCCGCTCAGAAGCTGTCAGCTCAAACTGCACCAGCTTCTCGGACTCGGCGAAAGTCGTAACTGACACTTCCGGGCCGACGGCTGGCCCGGCTCCAAAGGCAGGCGGCGCACCCGGCGCGAGAGCTTCCTGATCTTGTGCAGCAGCCGCTTGCCCGGTGGAGTTCTGCCCCGGGCTGCGCAGCGCGGCCGCCGCCCCCAGCACTCCAAGAGATGTGACCGTCAGGAATTGTCTGCGCGATTTCGCCATGATTCCTCCGCAGGGCATTGTAGCTGCCCTGCGGAGTTCACACGAATCGGAGGTTTGCGAGTGGGAAGACCGAAGCCAGCCACTACAGCACCTTCACGGCTTCTCGACGTGGTCGATGACGAGAACCTGCATCGGAGCGGTCTGCGGCACCAACTTCAGTCCAAGCTGATCCTCAAGCGCACTGAAAAGCGTAGGGCCAGAAGATGTGGACGGTGCGTCGGTGACTGGAGCGCCTCCCATCAACTTCTTCATCCCAGCTTCGCTTTCCCCCGGTATCCACCGCAGGGAAAAGTCATAGTTGCCATTGAGTCCGGTTTTATCCAGGACCGTGCGGCCCAGCTGGAATGACAGCTGTTCCACTAGAGGCGCCAGGGTGGCCCCTTCATCCGTCAGTTCGCCCGGTCCCATCTTCATCATCCCCATCGGCGGAAGTGGACCCTCGGGTCCGTTGATCCCGTTCGGGTTGACGTATGCCGGTTTCGCTTCTTTCAGCTTGGGACCCCCATCGGCGACGATCAGTTCGTATACTTGAAGATTCTTGGTCTCGGGGTGCAGCTTGAGTTTGAGACGGTCCGCGAGGAACGCTTGTAGCATCTGTTGCAGGCGCTGTTCGCCAATACCGCCTGCCGCGATCGGAGTATTTGAGGTCGGCGAGTCCGGCAGCTTGAGGTCGATGTCGTATTTTTCAGTGCCGACCCAATCCGGCGCTCCTGAAATCAGATCGGCCTGAACTCCGTACGCCAATCCGAGCACAGCCTGCAATGTGGCGCCTTGGGCCCTGACTCCGTCGGGGCCGAACATGATCCCAACGTGCTCGATCGCCCCGTCCACAGATTTGTGCGGTTGGATCGAAGCGGACTTGTAGAGCGTCGCACCCGCGCCGGCGCTTTCCGCCTGTTCTTGAGCCCGGACTGGCGGCGCGTTGACCACGCCAAACACGATCGGCAAAGCGAGGGCCAGCAATCCAGCCGTGCCGAGCAATAGTTTCCTGCTGAAATCCAGTTTCTGTGCAATGCGTTCGGTCATGATGTTCACCATCCTTTTCTTAAGGTCAGAACCTGTAACCCCGGACACACAAGCCAGCGGAGATCCCAAACAGAATTCACATACTTTCAAAATGCTCTCGGCATACAGTTGCCGCTCGCTGCCCATGGCGACCACGGCTTCGTCACAGGCGCGCTCGCGTTCGTCGACCAGCCGCGCACCCAGCCACCAAACCAGGGGATGGAACCAGAAGACCGCTTCGACCAGCATGTGGATGGCAGCGGCTAGATTGTCACGACGGCGCACGTGCCACAGTTCGTGCGCGACTATGGGTTCGAGATGCTCATCTTCTAGGTGCTCGGAGATTCCTTCGGGCCAGATCAGGACCGGCCGGGCGATGCCAAAGATCCCCGGCTCCATCGAAGCCGACGATGAGACCATTGCGATCGGTTTCCGCATGCCCGCCACGCGCTCCAGCCGGCGCAGGGCCTCGACTTCGCGTCCTTCGATCAGCGGCTGTGCCGCCCGCAAGGCTAGGGAAACTCTTCGCCAACGCGCGCACCATATGCAGAGAACCACGGCGAATCCGCACAGCCAAGTTGCGGCAAGGATCGTTGGAAGCAACTGGAGCAGAGTCACAGAAATCATGGATGGAGCGCTCTGCGATGTCACTGGCATCGCAATTGCGGTTCGCGTGAAGGGCTGACTGAACCCCTCCACAGCGAACCATGCCCCGTTCGTGGTCCTGGAAGCATGGGACAATGCCAGACGGCTCCCGATATTAACCAGCAACGAAAACGGAATCAGGAATTTCACCGACGCAGCCAGCCACATCCCAAAGCGTATGCGGGCGTGGTTCTTGCGCAAGGCCAATGTCAACAATCCGGCGGCGGCAGCGAACAACGTCGATTGCCACAGGTGATTGGCCAGGCCCGGGACAATCGCGCTCCAAGTCCCGTTCCACATCGTTGCGCTCCACATGGCGGACAAATGTTGAGGTGTCATTTCGCTTTGTCCTTTCTCTCCAGTTTGCGGAGAATCTTCTCGGCTTCCTTCACGTCCTCGAGCGTGAACTGGCCGGATTCAATCAGGTGCGCCATCACGGGTTGCGAGCGCCCGCCAAACACGGCCAACAGATCGTCGATCAACTTCCGCTGCGCGGCGTCGCGTGAAACCGCAGCTTCGAAAATGTGAAAGTTCCCAACCTTCTTGAGGCGGCGCACGGCGCTCTTGGCCTCCAGCCGGTACACCATGGTCTGGATCGTGGTGTACGCCGGCCTATCTTTTTCAGGGAATTCTTCTTGAATCTCGCGGATGGAGGCCTGGCCGCGAGTCCACAGCGTCTCCATGATCTGCAGTTCGAGCTTGCTTAGTTTCGGTCCTGCCATGCGATCTCCTACTGACGTATGCAGTACTACTACATGTGTAGTTTGTGTGTCAAGCCTTTTTTGCAGACCCTGCGGCCGTGGAAGATTCGCCTCGGAAATCCACAGGAGGTTGTGACGTCCGTCACCGACTTTATTGTTCGGGCTGGCTTAGGCTGACTTGTTTCTCCGGTAGCCCTCCGAGCAGATGTCAGATTCTTGAGGTCTCCCCATGCATGGGAGAAGTGGCAGTGGTCTGCTCGTGGTTTGCGTTTTGATTTGTGCGCCGGGTAACTTGCGCGGGCAATCATCGCCCGAGCAGTCGCCGCGTATCGATCCTGCGCCTGGCGTTACAGCTTCGCTTCGGTCAGCTTCATCAAACGTGGATGAATCGGACGCGTCTCAACCCTCGACGCGTGCGCAGTTGCGGCCCCACGTCCCGATTAATCTGCCGGGCGTCACCGTCCGCAATCTGCCGTCAGGGTTCGGCTTCCCTGAACTTGCCCGCGCCGCGGGGACCATTTTTTCCGGCACCGTCACCTCAATTCGACGCCAGCCTGCAAGCCAGAGTGAGGCCGTCGAAACGGTTGCCATTACCTTTCACGTGGAGAACGGGATTCGCGGAGCCACTCCCGGTCAAGCCCTGACCATCTCGCAGTGGATTGGCCTGTGGTCGAGCGGCCAGCGTTACCGGGTCGGCGAACGGGTGCTCCTTTTTTTGTATCCTCCGAGCAAACTGGGGCTCACCAGCTGTGTCGCGGGAGCGCTGGGGCGTTTCACGATTGATGCGCGGGGTCACGTCGTGCTCTCAGCACAACATCTCTCAGCCTTCCGAGAGAATCCCGTGCTGGGTGGCAAGTCGCGCGTCAGCTTCGGCGACTTCGCCTTGGCGGTTCGACAGGCAGGTGAAGAGAAATGACTGCAATCGGACGCGACCACGACGAATTGACGATGACGATGGTAACCATGAGAACCGTGAAAATGACAACCATGACGGCATTCTCCGCCCGCTCATTTCTGTTCAGGCTGGCCGCGGCTGCGGCGGTGATTCTGTTGGGCGCATTGCTTTCCCGCGCCGGAGGTCCCAAGTGCGTCGCTGGGACGAGCTATTACAACTCAACCGTCACGGGGCAGCCGCTGGTCTGGCCGCAAGGGCTGATTACCTATTACACGGATCAGGGTGACCTGAGCCCGATCCTGCCCAACGCGTCCGCCAACACCTTCGTCGCCAGCGCTTTCAGCGTATGGACTTCGGTTCCGACAGCCGCTATCACCGCCGTGAGCGCCGGTCAACTGGCCGAGGATGTGAATGGGACAAACGTCATCCAGAACTCGGACGGCACTATCACCATGCCCGCCGATATTCAGCCGACGGCGACCGCCACGCCGGTCGGCATCGTTTACGACTACGACGGGTCCGTGACCGACGCCCTGATCGGAAGTGGCGCGGGCGATGCCAGCCAGTGCTTCTTCAATGCGGTCTATGGAGGCGACGACAATTACGGCGCAACCGCAACCTACCAGCATGCGCTGATCGTGATCAACGGCCAATGCGCGCTGCAGTCGTCGCAACTCACCGACGTCGAATACCGGCTGGTGCGCGTAATCGGCGAGGTGCTGGGCGTGGGCTGGTCGCAGGTGAATTCGAATGTGCTCAGCGGCACGCCGCATCCCACGTCCGCCGATTACGCGGGGTTTCCGGTCATGCACGAAACCGATCCGCTAGTCTGCGTGCCCATCACAATCTGTTACGCCAATCCCTACCGACTTGCCATGGATGATACGGCCTCAGTCTCGCGGCTCTATCCGGTCACGACGGCAAATCAGTCGAGCTTTTCCGGCAAACAGTTGTTTTCGACGCTCACGGCGCGCATCCACGGATCGGTGTGGTTTACCGATATGCAGGGAAATCCGACCCAGCCCATGCAAGGGGTGAACGTGGTGGCGCGTTGGATCGATCCTTCGACCGGGCAGCCGTCGCGCCAGTATGCGGCAGCGGCTGTGTCCGGTTTCCTCTTTACTGGAGACGCGGGCAATCCCGTCACCGGCTTCTACGACTCGCTGGGAGATCCGCTGGCGGAGTGGGGCTCAAACAGCCCATCCGTGGAAGGCTTCTTCGACCTGGCTGGTCTCGAACCACCCAGCGGCAGCACGCAATATCAGTTGAGCATCGAGCCCCTCGATCCGACCTGGTCGGCGGAGGTCGGCCCTTACTCTCCAGGGCCGGTCGCGCCTTCTGGGCTGGCCCAGCCCATCGTGGTCACGGTCGCGCCTGGCGATGATGTTGAGCAGGACATTGTTATGGGTAGGACCGCGCAGCCTTTGCCTCAGACCGTTTCGACATGGGCTGCTCCGACCCCGGTGCCCATGGCGGGAGATTGGATGGCGACGCTGGGCGACTACGGGGACATGACTTACCTCTTTCTGCCGGCGAAAGCCAATCGCACACTGTCGGTGGCTGTGACGGCGCTCGATCAATCCGGCATTGCCAGCCTGATGAAGGCCCAGCCTGTAGTCGGCATGTGGGCCACATCCGATGCGCCAGGCAGCCCGGCTGAGGCGCTCACGCCTTCTCCATTCAATCAGGCCATGGATGGGCTGACCCGGCTGGACGCGCAAATCAACATTTCAACCAACTTCCTGATCGGGATTTCAGATGTGCGCGGGGACGGCCGGCCTGACTATCTTTATCACGCGTATGTGTTGTATGCGGATTCGGTTTCTCCGGCCCGCATCGGTGTAGGCGGCGGAGTGGTCACGCTGAAAGGCACCGGATTTTATTCAGGACTTACAGAAGTCATCGGCAGCACTCCCGTCATTCCACTCGCGATTAACGCAGGGCAAATAATCATCCCCGCTCCTCCACAGGGGGACGGCACTCAGAACATCACGCTCAGCGATCCGGTGAGCGGCGGATCTTCCACCATGACGAGCGTGCTGACGTACGGCGCTGCGGCCAGCGACACAATTGTTCTGCTGAGCGGTCTCAACCCTTCCACTGCCGTGGGCACGCAGGCTGCGAGCCCGATGAGCGTGCGCGTGCTGGCATCCGATGGCGTGACCCCGGTTGCCGGTGCCACCATCGGATGGAGCGCCGGCAACGGAGTACAACTTTCAGCTTGCGGCGGTGCATCGTCGTGCTCGCTTACGAGCGATCAGAATGGAGATGCTGAAACCTGGCTCACGCCAACAGCGCCAGGCGTGGCAACGATTACCGCGACCCTGGCCCCGGGAGTTTATAGTCCGTCGCAATCGGTTAGTGTGACGCTCAACGCGACGGAGACGGCCTCCGATATTGGAGTGTTTACTCCGTACCTTTATATCGCCCAGGGCGCTACCGTGAGCGTTCCGCTCACCGCGCGCGTCTTGAGCAACGGCGTGCCGCAGAACAATCTCAGCGTGAATTTCAGCGTGACGAAAGGTTCTGGAGTGCTCAACTCGGCCGCCGCTTCAACCGGTGCCACCGGGTACGCCACCGCCACGCTGACCGTCACACAACTGGCATCACTGGTTCAGGTAACTGCATGCGTGGCTCCCACGAACGCTCCTTGCCAGACTTTCTATGCGAACCCGGTGCCGCTTCCGCAGCAGAACCTGCAGCCCGTGGCCGGAGCGGGGCAGGTGTCGACGGGCGCGGCGTTTCAGCCGGTGGTGGTGCGGGTTACGGATTCGTCGTCGCCGCCTAATCCTGTGATCGCCGCGGGCGTGGACTTTCAAACGACCGTGCTGCGTCCCGTTGGCACCTCAAGCGGTGGGCCTGACCCCACCGACTCTCCCATGCCGGTAATCCTGCAGGTCAGTCAGAGCAATGCGACTTCCGACTTGAACGGATTGGCGAGTCTTGCGCCTTCACCTGGCGGATTTAGCGCGCCGCTGGAAGTGGACGTTACGATCACGGCCGGGAGCAGTGCGTGGCTCGACGATCCTCTGTTCATTTGGCCCGCCTTCATCCAATAGAAGGGCGGAATCGGCAGTCGAAAGTTTCGTTTCCATGTTAGAGCCGTTCCCGGTGCTCGGGAATGGCCACTTTTGCGATACTCGGCGGGCCATGAAAGGTAATCCTAAAGTAATTGCCGAACTGAATAAGGCACTGCGCGAAGAGCTGACCGCGATCAGCCAGTATTTTCTGCACGCGGAAATGTGCGAGAACTGGGGATATCACAAGCTCTCGGAATTCATCAAGAAACAATCCATCGGCGAAATGAAACACGCCGAAGTGCTCATGGAGCGGATTCTGTTTCTGGATGGCAGCCCATCGATGCAACCGCTAGAGTTGACGGTTGGTGGCACGGTCAAAGAGAAGATTGAAAACGATCTGAAGCTGGAGATCGGCGCGGTGAAGCAGTATAACGACGCGGTCGCAATCGCCACGAAAGAAGGCGACAACGGTTCGCGCGATCTGTTCGTCACCTTGCTCAAGGACGAGGAAGATCACGTGGACTTTCTCGAAGCCCAGGTCCTAATCAAAGAACTGGGCTACGAGCGGTACTTGACGCAGCAGATGGGCGAGCACGAGGAAGAGTAATTCTTGTGTGGCAGGGTGTGGCGCGGGCACTCCTGCCCGCGAAATGCCGGTGGCATATGAGAAGCTGTCGGCTGCTGCGCCTTCATTCCCAAGTTGTTCCTGTAGTGAGCATGCAGACTCGCTCGTGGTTGAGAGTTCGCGGGCAGGAGTCCCCGCTCACATAATCCAATCCACAGGCTACTTCACCGTGACAGTCAACAACTGGGCGCCGCTGACTACGTAGTCGAGGGGGGGCGTGGCGGTTTCGTCTACGCTGGATTCGCCGCTGACGATCATTTCTTGGTTGCCGCGCATGCCGTCCATCACGTTCATCACCGAGATAGGCAAGGTGGGCATGACTTTGTCGGCCACGCGGGCTTCCGGATCGGCCTCCAGCAGCGAAACATAGAGCCGATTGTTGGCGTGCTCTTTGTTCAGCAGCGCGATCGTGGAGGCCAGATCAAGCTTGCGGCCGAAGGCCTGATTCGTCCGGCCCACCCGGTCGAGCGTTTCGCCGTCGCTCACTAAAATGCGTAGCACTCCTTTGCCGGCTGAGGTGGGAATCTTCACCGGAATCTGGCGCACGACGCGTTCGCCGCGATAGGGAGCGAGCACGGTTTCGACAATAATCTCATCGCCCGGGCGCGCTTCAGTCACATCGGTGCGGGCGCTTTCCAGGCGCGCCCAGCGCCGCTCGCGAACCAGATCAAAGTCGAGCTTCACGCTCTTGACTGCAGGCGCGTTGTAAGGATTATCGTAAATGCGTCCGAAGCGCTCGCCCAGCGAAAGCGCGGCGGCCATGGCCGCGGGCTGGCCATTGTCCGCTGGCACGAACATGTTCTTCAACCCAACTTCGGGAAAACCTTTTACGTTGATGCTGCCATTGAGCCGGTAAGTGATTTCTTCGCCGTATTCATTCACTCCATGCAGAGCGTTGAAAACCGTTGCCATAATCGCGACTGGACTCAGACGCGGATTGTTGAGCACTTCGAAGTGAAAGTCCTTCTGGGGAGCGCCGCCGGCGGTGTGGATGGTCAATGTCACCGGGATCATCTCCGGCTGTTTGTTGAACACCCCCATGATCCCAGTGTGGCGATCTTGCACGAACACTCCCGCCTGCTCGGTGGTGTTGACGATCTTGAATGCGTTGAGCGGCGAAGGCAGCGTGGCCAGCACCTGCGCCTTGTTCATGGGCAAGTCGACGGAACCAAACTGCAGTAAAGGATGTCCGCAGGCCAGCAGGCGCTGAGGATCGATGTAAGTCACGGTGCAGGTGGCCGCGATGTCCATGTCGCCGCGAACCAGAATCGCGCTGACCGCTGAACCGGCCTCGAGTGGCTCGGGTTGCTTATCTTCGCTGACCGAACCGGCGCCCATTACCGGAATGACTCCGGCAGAGGCAAACTGAGGGGCGAAGCGGCGCACCGTGTCCTCAGAAAATCCGTTGAAGACCAGCGGCGCCTCGATGGGTTGAAGATAGTTCGCAAAATCTTGGGTCGGGGCAGGAAGACCGCCAGCGTCACCAGGGGCCGCGGTTTTTCCTGCGGCGGTGGTCACGATCGGCTTGGTTGCTGCGGTTTCTTCGGCGGGCGACTTGTCGAGGGCGTTGATCTCAAGCATGTCGGCGATCGGGGTAACGCCGGCGATCGGTTCCTTGGAGAATTCACCGATACGGAAGGCGAGTGCGCCCGCGAGTTTGCCGTCGAGATATACCGGGCTGCCGCTCATGCCTGCGACGACTCCAGTGTATTCCACCTTCGTCCCGTGCAGGCGGACGAGAATCATGTCGCCCTTCGGCCCGTTTGCGTTGTGCAGAACGCCGAGAACTTCTACGTCCATGCGCTCGGGCTTCACGCCCTCAAATACCGTCAGGGCATACCCACGCATGCCAGTGTGGATCTGGTCCACTGGAATGGTCGGCTGCGAGGTTTGCGCGGCCAGATTGATAGACAGGGATAGAAAGGAGACGAGAAGCGCGAGAACTACTTTTCTCATGCGAAGCCCCGATAGAACCCGCCAACGGGTCCCACCTACAGATTAGACTCGGACCAACCGCGATTCGTTGCCAGGATGGGCCGGGAGGGAGAGATCCGGGGCCGGGCAAAACATCCCAATTGCGAATCCTTGCGTCTATACTAACACAGAGACTTTCCGGGGTTTATCCATGTTTAATCGTCACATCGATAATCAGAAAGACCACTCAAAACTAAGAAATAACAACCGCTCGGGAGCTACTTTAGGGCTGGCAATCTGCCTGACGTTGTTCGCCTGTTTGCCGCTTGCGGCCCAGGACCAGTCCGGTCAGACGCCTGCGCAGACTCCATCGCAAACTCCTGCTAGCCAGGCCCCGGCTGCCCAGGCTCCAGGCAACGGCAAGCCCAAGCAGGATGTGCCTGACGAAGCCGGAGGTCCCACCGACAACGTGGGTCCGTACGCGATTCCCAAGAAAAAGACCGACGACGCTCCGCCGCCCCCGCCGCCGGTCACTCCGAAAAAACTCGAGGACATCCCCGACTATTCGTTGAAGGTCAACGTGCCCCTGGTCAATGTGGATGTTCTGGTTACATCCAAGGACGGGCAGTTCATTCCTGGATTGAAGCAGGAGAATTTCCGTGTCATGGAAGATGGTGTGCCGCAGCAGGTGACGCACTTCGGTGTGTCGCAGGCTCCCATCACGGCGGTGCTGCTGGTAGAGTTTGCCTCGACGAGCTACACCTTTCTGGTAGACGCTCTGCAGGCGTCGTATGCCTTCGCCAATACGCTGAGGAAAGACGACTGGATTGCGGTGTCGTACTACGACATGCAGCCGCACATCCTGGTGGACTTCACGCAGGACAAGCGGGCTGTCGTTGGGGCGCTAAACCAGTTGCGCATCCCTGGCTTCGCCGAAACCAATGTTTTCGACGCCCTCTACGACACGCTCGATCGCCTCGACCGCGTGGAAGGGAAGAAGTACATCATTCTGGTGACGACCGGAGTCGACACCTTCAGCCGCTTGACGCTGGACAAGATTACAAAGAAGGTCAAAGACACTAAGGATGTGACGATCTTCCCCATGAGCGTCGGTTGGATGTTGCGGAATTATTGCGAAACAAATCCGCGCTCACCTTACTGCCGCAACGCACACGGCATGGGCATTCCGGTCGGGCACATGGACTACCTGCAGGCCGACAACGAGATGAGAACCTTCGCGGCCATGACCGGAGGCCGCGCTTACTTCCCGCGCTTTCAGGCTGAGTATGCGGAGGACTTCCAGGACATTTCCAACGACATTCGCAACGAGTACACGCTCTCCTACGCGCCCACCAATTCGAAGCTGGATGGAACCTACCGCAAGCTGAAGGTGCAGCTGGTTGCGCCGGATGGCGGCCCGCTGAAAATACGAGACCAGAAGGGCAAAGACGTAAAGGTGGACGTGGTCTCGCGCGACGGGTACACGGCGAAGCACACGGTGGACTGAGTCAGTACCCAGTACCTAGGTAGCCAGTACCCAGAGAAGGCAGTGTGGCTCAACACTATAAGGATCTTGTAGCCTGGCAGAAGGCGATGGATTTGGTCGTCGACGTGTACAAGGTCAGGTGACGGCTTTCCGCGCCGGGAAACCTACAGTCTTTCCGACCAGATCCGACGAGCTGCGGTTTCGGTTTCCAGCAACATTGCCGAAGGGCAGGCGCATTTCAAACCTCGCGAATTCTTGCACTTCCTGCGCCACGCATCCGGTTCTCTGGCAGAGGTCGAAACTCAGATAAGCATTGCCTCGCGATTGGAGTATGTTTCCGAAGCTGGAGCGAAACAAGTTTTGGAGCATGTCCATGAGGTAGGCCGCATTCTTAACGGCCTGATCGCTTCAGTGTCAAAGCAATCGGCTTAAGGGATTCTTCTGGGTACTGGGTACCGGGTACTGGGTACTGATTCAAAGCCCGTGAAACATGTGATCGAGGAGGAGAAAGACGGCTGCGCCCACGAAGACCAGCAGAGCCATTTTCATCGCCGGCTCTTTGTTCACCTCGGGAATCAAGTCGGACGCGGCGACGTAGATTGTGACTCCGGCTGCCAGCGGGAGTCCGGCGCCAACGTGATGGCGGAACAGCGCCATGGTCAGAACCCCGGCCAGGGTTGAACCTCCGAGTACCACCGACGCGCCCCAGGCCGTGCTGCGGCTGCGTCCGCTGGCCAGCATTACAGAACTCACCGTGAAACCTTCGGGAATTTTATGCAGAAAAATCGCGAGAAAAATCAGCCAGCCCAGCCAGTTCGAAACCAGAAATCCGGACGCGATGGCGATGCCATCAAAAAAAGTGTGAATGATGAGACCAAACACGACGGAGTATCCCTTGTGGGACTGCATGAACTCGTCGTGATGCGTCTCTTCGCCAAAGTGGAAGTGGGGAGTGACCGTGTGTTCGAAGAAGTGGATGATTAAGTAGCCGAGTAACACAAGATATGCGGCGGATCGTCCGCGCAGCTCAAGGCTTTCCGGAACCATTTCAACCAGAGCCGTTGCCAGCATGAATCCCGCGCCCAGCGCAACGAAGTATCGGAGATAGCGCCTCTCCCAGTGCCGCTGCACGATGATGGCGCCGCCGAAAACGTTGGCTGCCGCGGCGGTGAGGCCAAGCAGGATGCTGGTGACAATGGGATGCATATGGAGTCGAGCGCCGACTACTGTTTTTTCGCAGCTGCTGTTTGTTTCTGCAATTCAGCGAGGAACGCTTGTTCCCGCTCGGTAACGTAATCCTTATAGCCTTGTGGATCAAGGTAAGGGTTCGGTCCGCCGGCGTTGAATTTCGCATACTTTCCTTCCATGTCGTAGTAGATGCCGTGAGCGCCCAGAAAGACATCGCAGGGCAGCGACTTGAGTAGGCGAAATCCGCGCGCGTAATCCTCGGCGATCTCAGGATAGCGCTCGTTGTTCACCAGTTTGTATCCGGGATTCACGTTCGGGCTGCCCACGATCACGACGTCGTAATTCTTGCCGCCCTCGCTCACCCGCAAGCTCCAGGTGGTGCACCCGCGGGTATGCCCGGCCGTCTTGTGAGCCGTCAGCACAGTATCGCCGAGTTTCACCGTGTCACCATCATGCAGCACTCGGTCGACTTTGGCCGGCGGATAACGGAGCGTTAGATCGGCTCCGTACTGAAAGTCGCTCTGGCCGCCCGATTCGACGACGCCCACATCCGCGTCCATGACCATGTACCTGGCGCCGGTGAGTCGCTTAATCTCGGCGCTGCCTGCGTCGTGATCGAAGTGAGCATGGCTGATCAGGAGGATTTTGACGTCACTAAAATGAAATCCCAACTTTTCAATGCTCTCGCGGATCATCGGGACGGACGTTTTCAAATTGCTGTTGATTAAAATGTGCCCGGCGGGGGTTGTAATCAGATATGAGGCCAGCCCGCGGCTGCCCACGTAGTAGATGTTGCCGATCATCCGATGAGCGGGGAAGGGCTCGCTCCAGTCCGGCGAATTTGGGGCCGCGCCAATCGTTTGGGAGGCGTTGCCGGGAGCAGGATCAGGCGCGGAGTTTGTTTGCGCGAACAGGCCGCCGGCGAGCGCCAAGGCTGCACCAAACAAGACCACGGCAAACAACATCAGGCTCCGCAACATCAAGCGATTGAGCATATCCGGAAGAGTATACGTCGGTGCGCACACAGACTATCCGCTATGGCGGATATGCATCACGTCACCGTCCTGCACAATGTAGTCTTTGCCTTCCAGCCGCAGCGTGCCTTTGGCGCGGGCGTTGGCTTCGGAGCCGGCTTCGAGGAGTTGGTCCCAGCGAATAGTCTCGGCGCGGATGAAATGTTTTTCGAGATCGGAGTGGATCGCGCCCGCCGCCTCCTGGGCGCGGCTGTGCGCGGGAACCTGCCAGGCGCGGCACTCGTCTTCGCCCGCGGTAAAGAACGAGATCAGGCCCAGCAATTTGTAAGTCGTGCGGATCAGGCGAACCAGGCCACTCTCAGTCAGTCCGTAACTGGAAAGAAATTCCGCGGCGTCGGCGTCGCTCATTTCGGCGAGCTCAGCTTCGACCTTGCCGCAAATCGCCGTAGCCGCGGCATTGGGACGCGCGGCACTTTCGGTGAGCTTATACTTGCTGACGGCTTCTTCGAGCTCCTTGCCCAACTCCGTCGATTCGCCGATGTTGAGCACATAGAAAATCGGCTTTTCGCTCAGGAACATGAAACCGCGTAGGCGCTTCTTGTCCTCGGGCGTCATCTCCATTTCGCGCAGCGGCTTCTCCGCTCCGAGATGCGCGTTGGCGCGTTTGAGCAGCTCGAATTCTTTCTCGAGGTCCGGCGTCTTCATCTTCTTCAAGTCTTTTTCCAGGCGCTCCAGACGTTTCTCGATCTGGCCCAGATCGCTCACCATCAGGTCAAACTCGACGTTCTTGATGTCGCGCAGAGGATCAATCTCGGCCACCAGCGGAACCGCGGGGTCCTCAAACACGCGCACGACGTGAGCCAGCGCGTCCACCTGGCGAAGGTGGCCGATGTAGGCAGTCTCTTTCAACGCGTCCTGGCCAATGGCGCCAACGTCCACGTATTCGACCGAGGTATGGGTCAGCTTCTTCGGGTTGTAGAGCGCGGCGAGCCGGTCGAGCCGGTCGTCGGGAACTTTGGCAACTCCGATGTGGGCCTCGCGTGGATTGCTGGCCTGCGCGGAAAGATGCGCCTTGGTCAGGATGCGGAACAGCGATGTCTTGCCTACCTGGGGCAGGCCAATAATGCCGGTTTTCATAAGAAAGTTTCTAGCTGTCAGTTCCTGGCGAATGTGTTTGCAAGCGGCGGCTCAGGCTGGAAAGCGCAGGGAACCGTAACCACTGTCACGCAACCTTTCAGGATAAACGATGACGCCGGGAATGCCCAAATGACATGCAAAAACGCGGCGGAAGGTCGACGGCTCCGTTCACAAGGAGTTTCGGCCGCGCAGGTAACTGCGTATCGACAGTGTTTCCTCCGGCTTGATCAAGGCAAATGCGGCGAAGCAGAATGCCAGAACCAGGTGCTCCAAAGAGGCGCCAAAGAACTGCCAAAGAGCGGCGTTCGAGCCGGGATAGTTGGCCGAGAACAGTAAAGCGGTCATATAAATCAGGCCGCAAATGCTTGCGGGACGCACCAGAATCCCAAGCACAAGAGCGATTCCGATGGCCAGCTCACCATAGGCCACCAGGAAGGCGATCGGCGTAGCATGGGGGAGAACGAAATTTTTCAGGACGGGAACCATGAACGGATACGCTCCATCTTGAAGAAAACGTTGGATCCAATACTGAAATCCACCGCCCAGCGTAAACCGCGTGCCAACTACCTTGTACTCGCCAAAGATGAGAAAAAGAGCGCCAATTGCGACGCGAAGTCCCGTGAGCGCCTTAATGTTTGAGATTCCCATTCGATTGTAACGACGAACGGTAGCATTATCGCGCCGCTCATGCAAACGGGTAACGCCAAGGTTTATCCGGAGTTGCGGGCCGCCGCGGCCTTGCCGTTCAAATGAACTGAGTTCTGTTGAACTTCACTGATTCTCCGCGCCAACAATTCCGTCGAGAACGATTTGTTTAGCAGGATTGCTCCCGAGCCGATTTTTGCATTCTCGAGAGCGGCCGCGTCGGTGTAGCCGGACATGAAGATCACGGCAAAGCCTGCTCGTTTCTGCCGCAGTTTGTCAACCAGTTCAGCACCGCCTCCGCGGCTAGCTCGCGATTCCGCGAATGAAGGACAGGTACGTTGTTGCATCTTCAAGTTGTGCCGTTTTTCGGTCCTCCCAGGTTAAAGAACTCCGAGTATTGGCACAGGCCAAATGCTGCAGGATTCGTCGACCCTTCTATTCGGGGATGATTTCGATCGCGCTGATCGAAGGATAGTTGACGGCAGGAGTGAAGTAGAGTTCGATTTTGCCCTGGGCCGTGGGTTCAATGTGCTGGAATGATTTGACCAAGGGTTCGGAGCCGGCTTCCCGGGAAATATCAAATCCTTTGAGCAGCATCGATCCGTTACACGAGATATCGAAGACCCGGCTGCCCACACCCCCAATGCCGCCATTCTGAACGCCAAACCAATGCTCCCTAAAGTGTAGTTTCAGAGTGTACTTCCCCCCCGTCGCAACCGGCACTACGTAATGGAAGTGCCCAAACCGATGCCATTCGTAAAGGCGACCATCGGGGATCTTCGATAGACCACCTCCGAAACTACTAAGGCGGCCGCCGAAAAAGTACCTTTCCGGCATCCAGACATTGCCGTCCGAATCGGTGTAGGGAAAATGTCCGGCGACAATCCTGACCGGAAGCATGCGATGCGAAGTGCCTTGCAGAATTTCAATCGCATTCACGAACGCCTCGGGAGTGGCGAAGTCCACATGAATGGCCCCGTCGCTCGCGGGCGCGACATCAGTGAATACCTTCGTGGTGGCAATGTCATCTCCGCCGGCGTCGTCCACCACATCCAGGTTGGTCAGCGGTCCGCCATTGATGGAGAATCCCACGTTGCGGCTATTCTCCTGGAGCCCCGACGTCTCGGCAAATAGAAGATGAACCTCGTAAGTTCCCGGCGGAACAGGATAAGAGCAGTGAAACACGCCCCGCCGCCCACTCGAGAAAAGCACCGGATCTTCTGTCCCTTGGATGGTGTGACCGGTAACGGAGAAAGGGGTGCCTCCTGAACAAAAATGATCGCTCTCCCACCTTGATCCGGCGCCGTCGGTGTAGGAAGCGGAAGTATTGCCCGCCAGGGCGCGCAGTATCTTCCCGGAAGGGTAGTCCGGAGTCACAGTCGCTTGGGTGGTGGGGGAGCTCGCGCGCCCAATTCTCC
>Ga0210390_10000636_pt1 | contig 37155 bp, 36 predicted proteins | sample IncBWH11OmetaG_FD_161050 | JGI IMG/M metagenome (GOLD analysis project Ga0210390, IMG submission 161050) | Forest soil microbial communities from Barre Woods Harvard Forest LTER site, Petersham, Massachusetts, United States - Inc-BW-H-11-O ...
AGTTGGTGCAGCGCAGCCTCGCGTTCGCCGGCGTTTAGCAGCATGCCGCCGTAGCCTTCCGCTCCGACGGCCCGTAAAACCCGCCGCGGGCTGTGTTGCAGGACTTTCACCGATTCGGCCACCATGGCCGAATCACGGTTGAACAGCCCGCGCATATTCAATGCCAACCCGGTCAGCGTCGCGACGTCCGGATTATGCCGCGCACCTTCTTCAGCAACTTCAATCGCACGCTCGGTGAAATCGGATGCGCCGCAAGCTATCCCAACTTCAAAGAGGATCGTCATCCAGCAAGGCCACCACGCCCAGTAGCTGCGCGATTGGTGCGGCGCCGCCAATAGCTGCGACAAGATTTCCCGGCTATTGTCGAGGTCGCCGTGCAGCGCGGTGAGCCAGCCCTGGGTGAACGTCACACCCGGATGCGCGCTCGGTTGTCCGCCCGTGATGTCGATAGCCAGCCCAAGTCGTTGCTCGGCGAGTGCTGCCTGGCCGCGCAGTAACGCGACGAAAGCGCGGATCAACGTGCCCTCCACGACCTGCACCATGTTGCCCACTAGCTGCCCCAGTTCCACAACGGCCTCGGCGACCTGATCGGCCTGGGGCAGGTGGCCGAGGTTGTAGTGCTGTTTAGCTTCGGCGAACAGCAGATCGGGGAGCAGCGACTCGGACTTGCTATCGCTGTCCTCGCGTGCGGCATCCAGGAGTATCTGGGCATCGTCGTAGCGATCGAGAAGCTGCAATTCCATGATCTCCTCAGCGAGGTAGGAATTCCTCGTCACCGATCGCAGTTCACGGAAATGCTTCAGCGCCAACTGATGTCGGCGCTGAGCGTGGGCGGCTTCACCAGCTGCCTGCAACGCCAGCGCGATTGCGTCACCGTCACGTGACGTCCGGGCCTGTGACAGCGCGGCGTTGGCCTGGTCAGCGGCCGCGTCGGCACCGAGGGTACGGGTGGCCGCCAACGCATGCGCAGCCTGAAATCGGGCAGCCAGATCAGGCCGGCCGGTACTAAGAGCGAGTCCGTGCTCCGCGCGATCGATCAGGTCGGCGATGCGTCCGCTGAGCCAGAGGGCTTTCACGCCGTGGGTCTGGATCCGGCTGATTGTGTCGACGTCATCGACGGTGGCCAGCAGCCGGTCGGCCACGGCGATCGTGTCATTGGCGCGTTGTGCGCGCGATAGCACCGATACCGTTCGTTCGCCCAGCTCCAGCCAGTACGGCTGGCCGGGGCTCAGGGTCGCGAAGGCCTGCAGTGCAAGATCGGCGGCGTCGACAGCGCTCGTGGTGACCAGGGCTTCCGCGGCGGCGACCATGATCCGAGCGTTGGACTCGTCACCGAAGGCGGCGGCCGCGCGCGCGTGGATGCCAGCCGACACCGGATCCGCCCCGGAGCCCGCGAAATGTTGTGCCAATCGCCCGTGGAGCCGACGCCGCTTCTCGGTGGAGAGACGTTCGTAGACCGCCTGCCGCACGAGGTCGTGTCCGAAGCCGAGTTCGCCGGCGGTCAGGGTCACCAGGCCCGACGCGAGTACCGCGGTCACCGCGTCGTCGTGTTGGCCTCCGGGCATCGCGTCACACACGGCGGGTAGTTCGGTGATTGACACCGCGCGTCCGGCGGCGGCTAGGGCCTCGATGAGTTCCGTTGCCGTGCTGGATAAGCCATCCAATCGCTGATACACGGCGGCGCGAAATTCAGCTGGAATGTCTTCGTCGCGCCCGGTCTCGGCGTACCGCGCCGCGCCGTCAATGATGTGGGTGGCCAACAGCGGATTCCCGCCAGCGGCATCAAGCAGCTCGTCGACGCAGCCGTTAAGGCTGTTCCCGAGGCGATCCCGAGCGATCTCGGCCAGTACCGCACGCGGCAGCGGGTCCAGCCGGAGGTGCTCGACTCCGACGGTATCCGCGGCGCTGACCGTTAGACCGGCATCGTCGGAGCGACTGGCCAGCACCCACACCACGGGTCGACCAGACAGCCGGGCGATCAACGACCGCAACGCGTAGCGACTGAGCCGGTCCGCCCACTGCACGTCGTCCACAGCGATCATCAAGCGATGAACAGCCGCCAGCTGCTCAAGGTGTCCGGCGATGCGATCAACCAGTACCAGCGGCTCGCCGGCGAGCCCGACGATCTCCTGGAATTGGGCCGCAGTCAGAAGCGGATCCCGTCCGCTGCGCAGCAGCCCGATGATCGGTGCGCCGGCGCAGGCCTGCTCGATTTCGTCGCACTTGCTGCGGGCGACCCGGACGCGCGTGTGGCTTGCTTGACGGCAGATCTCGGAGAGCAGCGCCGTCTTTCCGATCCCCGGCTCACCGGTGATCAGCACCACCCCGCTGGCCCCGTGCACACGAGTGCGGCGGACGATACTGAGTGCCGTCGCCAACACCTCGTCGCGACCCCGCAGTGGCCCGTAGGGTCTCATCAGCCGACCTTTCGACCCCGCCGGCACAGCGACGATCTTCGCTCCCCCCGCGGGAGGCGACTCATAGCCGATTACCGCGATGCATGATCAAGCCACGACCGACGACCGGCTCGGTATCGCGGGCATCGATCTCCTGACCGCAGTCGGAGCACACCACGCACACACCGACGCGATGCCCGCAGGGCTTGTGCAGCAGATCAACGGGCGGGGCCGCAAGACCGGTCCACTCGTTACCCCATTGCATCAGGGCGACGTAGACGGGAAACAGCGCACGGCCCTTGGCGGTCAGCCGATACTCGTTGAGATCGCGCACGGCATGCTCGGCGTACCGGCGTCGTTCCAGAATGCCGTGGTCGACCAGCCTGTTCAGCCGTTCCGACAGCACGTTGCGAGCCAGACCGATGCCCCGCTGAAAATCCTCGAACCGCCGGGCCCCGTTGAATGCTTGCCGCAGGATCACCCACACCCACCGCTCGCCGACGATGGCCGCCGAACGAGCGATCGCGCAGTTTTCATCGAGCAGATCGGCATGCTTCATCACCGATGAGGATAGCGCTGATTGCAGTTGCGTTTCAAAACTTAGTTCACGAGACGGTGAGGCCGCCGTCGACCACCAGCGTGGTGCCGGTGACATAGCTCGCGGCGGGGCTCGCGAGGAACACCAGCGCGGCCGCAAGCTCGTCTGGATCTCCCGGCCGACCGGCAGGCACCCGCGGAAGCTGGCTGTCGATGTAACCCTCGGGGAACTGATCGGTCATCTCTGAGGGGAAGAAGCCCGGAGCCAGGGCGTTGACGCGAATGCCCTTGCGACCGGTCCACTGCACGGCCAGGTCTCGGGTCAGACCCATCACACCGGCCTTGCTGGCCGAGTAGGCCGCCTGGGGCAATCCGCCGCTGGTCAGGGCGACGACACTAGCGACGTTGATGATCGAACTGCCCGGTTTCATGACACGGCCACACGCTTGGGCCATCCAATACGACCCATTGAGATTGATGTCGATGACCTCGCGGAACTGATCGGGTGATTCGCGTGTCGCCGGTACGGCGGTGCCCTTACCGGCGTTGTTGACGAGCACGTCGACGTGGCCGAACTCCGCCATCGCCGCGTCGACCACGGCCTGCGCGTCCTCGGGACGTGCGACGTCCGCGGTCACGGTTAGCGTGCGCCGGCCCCGCTGCTGGATCAGGGCGCGCGTCTGCTCGAGCCGATCGGTGCGGCGCGCGGTCAGCACCAGGTCGGCGCCCGCCTCGGCAAGGGCTTCGGCGAAGGCGATGCCCAGCCCGGACGATGCTCCGGTGACGATTGCCGCCTTCCCGTCGAGCCGGAATCGGTCGAGGATCGTCGTCGTCATCTGGTTGTCCTTAAGTTTGTAGGTGGAGTCGCCTTTCGTACCTAGTTGTAAATTACTACTAGTGGAGTAGCGTGTGAAGCCGTTCAATCGACACGGCAGGAGTCCGGTGTCCAAACCACAGCTCCAGCAGGCGTCGTTTAGTGTCTCGTCAAGAGTTCAGATGGTTAGGCCGCGCTCTAGAGGATCGCTCGGGCCAAAAGGAGTACCGCGATGGCGCACCTGTCGAAAGCTGAGCTGACTTACCAACCTGAACTGACGGGGCTGCTTATCGTCGATCCCTACAACGACTTCCTGTCGGAAGGGGGCAAGCTCTACGAACTCAGCCGCTCGACACTCGAGGCGAACAATGTTGTCGAGCACATGCGCCAGGTCCTCGCGGCCGCTCGGGCGAATGGCGTGCAGGTCTTCATCGCCCCGCACCATCGTTGGCGCGAAAGTGATCCATATAGTCATTGGAAGACGATGCCGCCCATCCAGGCCTCGGCCGCGACGGGACATGTTTTCGCTGACGGAACGTGGGGCGGAAGTTTTCACCCCGATTTCGAGCCGCATCCCGACGAGGTCGTCGCTCAGGAGCATTGGCTCTCAAGCGGATTCGCCAACACGGACCTCGACCTCCAGCTCAAGAAGCACGGCCTCCGCACTGTCATTGTGATCGGCATGCGCGCCAACACATGCATAGAGTCGACCGTTCGGTTCGCAGCCGAGCTCGGCTACGAGGTCACGGTAGTGAAGGACGCTATCGGCAGCTTTGGGCACGCCGAAATGGACGCCTCGTTGCAGTTCAATATCCCGGCTTACGCGAGCGCCGTCGTCTCGACCGACGAGATCGTCGCGACGCTTTCAGTCAAATCGATGGCCGAGAACACTCAGAAACCCAACGGACATCAATAGTTAGGTCCTCATGAAGCGTATCTACGCCGACTCTCACCCCCCGCTACTGAATCCGCGCGACATCGACTTTTTGCTCTACGAATGGCTCGACGTGGAAGCGCTGTGTGACCGGCCGAGGTACAGCGAGCACTCGATAGAGTCCTTCGACTCGGTTCTGGATCTCGCGGCAGACATAGCGGTCAAACGCTTTGCTCCGCACTTCAAGACGGCCGACACGGAGGAGCCGTTCGCCAATCCCGACGGCACCGTGACCACGCTGCCCGAGATGAAAGCGGCATTGTCGGCGGTGGGCACCGCCGGACTTCTTGCCGGCGAATTCGACCACGACATCGACGGGTACCAACTCCCCTACGTGGTGTCGAGGGCCGCCTTCGCCTGGCTGCAGGCGGCCAACATCAGCACCGCCTCCTACCTGGGCCTGACCATCGGCAACGCCCACCTGCTGGCCGCCTACGGCAACAAGGAACAAATCGACACCTGGGTGCGGCCGATGCTCGACGGCCGCTATCTGGGAACGATGTGCTTGTCGGAGCCGCACGCGGGGTCATCACTGGCCAACATCACGACACAGGCGGTCCGACAGGACGACGGAACATACCGCGTCACCGGCACCAAGATGTGGATCAGCGGCGGCGATCACGAAATGTCCGAAAACATCGTTCATCTCGTGCTGGCCAAAACACCCGGAGGCCCGCCGGGCGTCAAAGGCATCTCGCTGTTCGTCGTTCCGAAGTTTCTCGTCGATGACGGCGGCCGCCCGTCGACCCATAACTCGGTGGTGCTGGTCGGACTCAACCATAAGATGGGCAATCGCGGAACGACCAACGCGCTGTTGAATTTTGGCGACGACTCCATCACGCCCAATGGCGTCAACGGGGCGGTCGGCTACCTGGTCGGTCAGGAGTTCGAAGGGCTGCGCCAAATGTTCCACATGATGAATGAAGCCAGGGTCGGCGTCGGATTAGCGGCCACGGCTCTGGGCTACACGGGGTATCTGCAGGCGCTGTCTTACGCCCGGACCCGGGCGCAGGGCAGACCCCTGTTGCGCGGGCGCGAATCCGTCGACGAGATTCCGATCATCTCCCATCCCGACGTGCGCCGAATGCTGCTCGCCCAAAAGAGCTATGTCGAGGGCGCTTTGGCGCTCGGTCTGTATTGCAGCCGCCTTATCGACGAAACACTTTCCGCCCCAGCCGATGCCGACCGCGACGAGGCAAGACTTCTGCTCGAGGTGCTCACCCCGATCGCCAAGAGCTGGCCTTCGCAGTGGTGTGTTGAGGCCAACAGTCTGGCTATCCAGGTCCACGGTGGATACGGCTACACCCGCGACTACAACGTCGAACAGCTATACCGCGACAATCGACTGAACTCTATTCACGAGGGCACACACGGCATTCATGCCCTCGATCTTCTCGGCCGCAAGGTGCTCATCGACAGCGGCCGCGGCCTGCGCCTGCTGCTCGACAGAATCCGACGCACGAGCGGCCAAGCGTCGGCACTGGGACATCCGCTGGCGGGCTGGGCAGACGCGCTGGCAGCGGCCGTGCAGCGGGTTGAGCACACCACCCTATCGCTCTGGAAGGATGGCGACCCCGGTGCCGCGCTGACCAACGCGACGGTGTACCTCGAGGCCGTCGGCCACGTCGTGCTGGCCTGGATCTGGCTGCAGCAGGCTGTAGCCGCGGATGGCGAGACCGGCGATTTCTATGACGGTAAGCGCCTTGCCGCGCAATACTTCTTCCACTACGAACTCCCTAAGACGGCCGCGCAGTTCGACCTGCTCGATAGCGGCGACCGAACTACCATCGATTTAGACGAAAACTGGTTCTAGCGTGATAGATGCACGGGTGCCCACTTTCCCCATGGAGGTGCGATGCAGCAGCTGACCGGTTTGGACGCCGCATTTTTGGCGCTTGACTCGCCAACGGCCTACGGGCACGTGGGCAGTGTGTCCGTCCTTGATCCGCCCACGAGAGGTGGGGCGGTGACGCTTGAGCGGCTGACCGGGCTCATCGAATCCCGCTTGCATCTGGTCCCGCCATTTCGGCGTCGTCTGGCGGAGGTCCCCTTCGGTCTCGACAATCCCTACTGGATCGAAGATCCCGACTTCGACATCGAGTTCCATGTCCGCGAACTCGCGTTGCCTGCCCCGGGGGATGATCGGCAGCTGGCGGTACAGGCGGCGCGGCTGCACGCGCGGCCACTGGACCGCCGCCGCCCGCTGTGGGAGACCTATCTCATCCACGGCCTGCAGGGTGCCCGGCAGGCCGTCTACATCAAGGTCCACCACGCGGCCATCGACGGGGTCTCGGGAAACGATCTGCTCGCCGCGCTGATGGACACCACGCCGGAACCCCGCGACGCCGCCGAGCCAGACTCGTGGCATCCGGAAGCCGAGCCCGGGAGTGCGGAGCTGCTGGCGCGCAGCGCGGCGTCGCTGGCAACTAACCCGGTTCGGGCCGCGCGGGTCTCGGCGGGGATCGTGCGTTCACTGCCGGCCTTTGTCAGGAGCCCAGCCCGCCCCTGGCTGCCGCTCATCGACCGTTTTCTGTTACGGCGCGACCGCGGTGTCATCTTGTCGGCGCCGCCGTTGATCGCGCCCGCAACGCCATTCAACAAGAACATCGGCCCGCATCGGCGTTGGGCCTTCACCAGCGTCCCGCTTGCGGAGGTCAAGGCCGTCAAGAATGCCGCCGGTGTCACCGTCAACGACGTCGTGATGGCGATGTGCGCCGGCGCGCTGCGTATCTGGCTACAGAAACACGACGCCCTGCCCGAGGGACCGCTCGTGGCCGCCGTTCCGGTGTCCATTCGCACCGAAGAGCAAAAAGGCGCCCACGGCAACCGGGTCTCGTCCGTCATCGCGGCGCTACCCACGCATCTGGCGGACGCGGCCGGGCGGCTGGCCGCCGTGCACGAGGCGATGCGCGCGGCCAAGGAGCAGCACAACGCGCTGCCCGCCGATTTGCTCACCGACATCGCCCAGTTCTCGATGCCGGCGCTGGCCAATCAGGCCAACCGGCTGGCCACCCGACTGCGGCTACTGGAGCGGGTCCCGCCATTCAACTTGATCATTTCCAACGTTCCCGGGCCGACCGTGGATCTTTACCTATGCGGGGCACGGCTCGACGGGATTTACCCGCTCTCGGCAATCGCCGACGGACAGGGGCTCAACCTGACCGTCTTGGGGTCCAAAGGCAAGCTCAACTTCGGAGCACTGGCCGACCGCGACCTGGTGCCCGATGTCGATCTGATCATCGACGCGGTCAAGGACGAACTCGTTGCACTGTCCGACGCTGTCGGGGCCGGCTGATGTCGAGCCCGATGTCGCGCTCGCAGGTACCCTACGACACCGGCGAGGCGGGCGCTCCCCCGTCGTGGCTGTTTGTCACGGACCCCGCCCGTGCGGTCGCGGAGTTCGGTCTGCTCGTCGCCGCGCTGCCGCTAAGGCAGCTACTGCCGGTCGGCGACGGGCACCCGGTTCTCGTGTTGCCGGGCCTGCTGGCCGACGACGATTCCACCTGGGCGCTGCGGCGCATCCTGCGCGACCTGGGCTACCGGGTGCACGGCTGGCGGCTCGGACGCAACCTTGGCCCGACAGCCGCGACGGTCACCGGACTGCAGAACCGCCTGCTCGACCTGCAGTCGCGATACGACTCCGCGGTGAGTGTGATCGGCTGGAGCCTCGGCGGCATCTACGCCCGCACCCTGGCCCGCGACAATCCGGCTGCGATGCGCCAGGTCATCACGCTTGGCAGCCCAATTCGCCTCGCGCACGAAGGCCAGTCCCGGGCCCGGCGTGCCTTCAACCGCTACGCCCACTTGCATGTCGTGCCAAGGGAGCTGCCGCTGGAGTCCAGCTGCGATCCGTTGCTGGTGCCGGCCACCTCGATCTACTCCCGATGCGACGGCATCGTCGCCTGGCAGGCCTGCCTCGACCAGCCGTACGCACGGGCCGAGAACATTGCCGTAGTCAGCAGCCATTTGGGATTCGGCCACCATCCGGCGGTGATCTGGGCCGTCGCCGACCGGCTGGCGCAGCCGCTCGGCGAGTGGGCACGATTCCGGCCGCCTGCCGCGCTGCGGTTGCTATACCCGCCAGCCGACACACCGCGTTGAGCTTCAGGCGTCGGCGAATAGCCCGCACGCTGGGCTGGATTCGGTCACGAGGCTTGCTCGTCGAATACGAACACGACTTTGCCCTCCCGGCCGGTGTCACCTTGCGCGAGGCTTACCGCATCCTTCCAGTCCTCCGGCCGCATGGTTCGGGCGACGCGCGCGCTGAGCGTGCCGTCGCCGACCATCGCCACCAACTCCCGATAGGTGTTGTGCACCACTGCGGTGTCGGTGTGGCGTAGCCAGTTGATCAACCAGAATCCGGTCCAGTTCACATGGCGACCGATCAGCTCAAGCACGGATGGCGAGGCGCTTTGCCCCGACAAGGCCGCATAAGACACCAGCGTCCCCCCGAAGCGTAGGTGGTGGACGAGCTGCCGCGCTGCGCGGCCACCGACGGAGTCGACAACGATGTCGAGCTCTGAACCGCTAAGTGACTGCGCCAGATTGGATTCGAGATTGTCATCATCAATGACGACCCGATCCCCGCCCCAGCTGCGGACCTGCTCGGCGGCGGCCTCGCGGCGGACTACGCTCATAGTTTTCCAGCCGAACCGCCGCGCCAATTTGATCAGGTACTCCCCGACCGCCGAGTTGCCCGCAGTCTGCCCGATCCACCGGTCGTCCATCGATGGATCTCCGTAGTTACGCAGCAGCAACAGGGCGGTTATCGGGTTGATCCCGACCATCGCGAGCTGAACGATGTCGATATCGTCTGGCACAACGACGATGTCGGTGGTGGCGGCGATCAAATGGGTGGCCCAGGTGCCGTGCCGGTACGTCGGTATCAGTAGCACCCGCGCACCAACTAGTGACTCGTTTTCGCCGGGGCCGACGGCCAGGACCCGGCCGACGCCTTCGGCTCCGACGTCGGATGGCGGCTGTGGAGTGATGAAGTACTGGCCGGAGATGTAGAGGAAGTCCGAGGCGTTGATGGTGGCGGCCTCGACCTCGACAAGTACTTGGCCGGGACCCGGCGCGGAGGCCTGGAATTCGACGAGTTCCAGGACGTCGGCGGGTTGGCCGATCGCGGTGAGCTGAAGTTTGCGCATGGCTGCTCCTCGAGATGCGTTGGAATTAATCTTGTTTGACGACGTGTAGAAGGCTCAGGGGCCGCCCGAGTTGCATCAACCTACCGCCGTCGCGCAGGCCCCCTACCCGCACCGGCGCGAAGCCCAGTCTGCTGATCAGCTGCTCGAAATCAGCGCAGGCAGCGTTGTCGTCGCCGGCGCAGAACACGACCTGGCGGCCGTCGTGGTGGCGCGGATCGGGGCGCAGGTAGCTGGTGGACATCGCGTTGAACGCCTTGATGATCGTCGCACCCGGGAGATGGCGGGCGATCCATTCGCTGCCGGTTTCCTCACCGAGGTCAACATAGCCCCGGTAAACCGGCGCGTACTCAGCGAATTGGTTGGTTGCGTCGACCACGATCCGCCCGCTCCAATCCGGAACGACGTCGGCGAGCTCAGGTACCCGCACGAACGGCAGCGCCAAAATCACGACGTCGGCTTTGGCCGCCTGCTCCACGGTCACGGCTTGGGCCGCGTCACCGAGTTCGGCGACTAGTTCGGTCAGGCTGTCCGGGCCTCGGCTGTTGCTGATCAGCACCTGCATCTCCGCGGCGACCAAGTGGGGCGCCAGCGCCTGGGTGAGCGGCCCTGAGCCGATGAATCCGACGTTGTTAAACATGGCGGTGCTCCTTTTAGTGAACAACCCTCACCCGAGAGCTGTTGCGGGACTGCGCATTTGTGACGAGGGCATGCCGCTGCGAGTTTTCGCGGGTCGTCATGGTTTCACCACCACGGTGCCAACCTTGCCGGGCTGGGACACGTGGCGCACCGCATCCGCGATTCGGTCGAGTGGGTAAACGGCGGCGACGTCAAAGAGGTGCAGCAGGCCCGTTGTGACCATGACCGCGCTGGCCACGTCGGAGGCTCGTTGTTCGGGTGATACAGAGGTGAGCCACCGGTTAATCGTCAGCCCGCGTATGCCCAGTGGCGAGTGCAGGACCGTGGCGGCGTGTAACGGAATCGGTTCTTGAGTCAGGTCGCCGTAGATAATCAGGGTGCCGCCAGGGGAGAGCGCCGACAGCAGGTCGCCCGCCGTGGCGCCGCCGACGGGGTCCAGGGCGACCGGTATGGGTCGGCCGGCCGCTGCCGTGCGCACCTGTTCGATCCAGCCCGGGTCGGAGGTGGAAACCACTGGCACCGCAGGGAAGCGGTCCCGTAGCTGTTGGGCGCGCTGCTCGCTGCGCACGATGCTGATCGTGGCGATCTCGTGATGTTCGGCAATGGCGGTGAACAGTCGACCCACGGAGGAAGCTGCCGCGTTGTTGAGCACGACGCCCTCGAATCCGACACTGAAGTGTTGCTGCGAGGCGCGGCGCAACATCAGCGCGGTGATGGGGTTGCACAACATTTGGGCGGCCACCTCGTCCGGCACCACATCAGGCACGGGGACCGCGATCGTAGCGTCGACATTGACGACTTGGCGCCACGCGCCTTGGTGGGGGAAGAAGGCGACCCGGGTACCTGGGCTGAAGCCGGTGACCCCAGCGCCGACTTCGGTGACCACCCCGGTTGCCTCGATTCCGGCGATCACCTCACGGCCGGGTGTCTGCATGGCAGATATGGCCATCAGGTCACCGGGATGGATCGGGAACGCGCTGACCTGTACCTGCAGCTGACCAGGCCCCGGTGATGGAGGTTCTCCGATTTTGGTGACCTCAAGTATTTCTGCCGGGTCGCCGGAGCGCCGGTAGGTGATCGCCAGGCTCATGAGTTCGGCTCCTTGGTGTTTGGCGCCAGGGTCAGCCGCCGAGCGCGAGTCGTTGCCGCATAACGCCGCATCCCTTCGGACCCAGCCACTGACCACGATCAGACCTCATCCTAACTTGTTATGGACTGATTAGTCAATAATGTGGTGCAAGGCACCCGTGACACAGAATCGACTCGCCGGCGCGACGCGGTCCCTGCGGTGCCGGGAATTCGCCTCGGCGGCCGCTACGCTCCGACGCGCGCGCGGGGAAGCAGTGCGATGGCCTGTTCGCCCGCGCTGGTGACCGTGGCGCTCGACGCTCCGCCCTTGCGCAGCGCCTCCATGCCTCGCAGTACCGCCAGCACGAGCGCCGCCAGATCTCGCGAATTCACCGCACTATCGAGGTCACCTTCGCGTTGGGCAGCTGCAATGGTCTCTGCAAGTTCGGACCGGTAGGTATCGAGGAAGCGCTTGACGCGGCGGGCTACCGCCTCGTCGGTGGCCGCCAGTTCGGCGGCGCTCTTAGCCGTCAGGCAGCCGCGCCGCTTGGAATCTGTGGCGTTAACTCGCGCCATGCTGCGGATGTGGCCAACCAGCCGATCGTAGGCGGACTCGGCCGAGTCCCGAAGCTCGGCGCGTACGGCGGCCATCGTCGCGGTGGAGTATTCGTCAAGGGCTCGCATGAAGATGGTGTGCTTATCACCGAAAGCGCCGTAGAGACTGCCCCGCCCCACACCGGTCACGGCGACCAGGTCATCGAGCGATGTTCCGGCATATCCATGGCCCCAAAACTGATCGCGCGCGGCCTCAATAACTTGATCTTCAACGAATTTCCGCGGTCGAGCCATGGCGCCATGATAGCAAGTTCTTAACTATTCATTCAAAAACCCGTTCGTCCTCGCACACCTCGCCGCGTGCGCTCACCGTCATTTCCGACGGCGCGGTACCAGCGCCAGGTCATCACGCTTGGCAGCCCAATTCGCCTCGCCCACAAGAGCCAGTCCCGGGCCCGCCGTGCCTTTGACCGCTACGCCCACTTGCATGTCGTGCCAAGGGAGCTGCCGCTGGAGGCCCGCGACGACCCGCCGCTGGTGCCGGCCACCTCGATCTACTTCCGATCCGACTACCGGAACGCTCGGTGAGCTTCAACCTTCGATGTGCGACGTTGCGCCAAAGCCGCTGTGCCCTGACGGCCGTCTTACCCCGGGCGCGCAGCGGACAGCGATCGCAGCGCCTCAAGTGCCGAGGCGGATTCGCTGCCGGGCTCTGCGCGATAAGTCAGCATGTGCTGTCCACCAGAGTGCGGGATGTTGAACCTGTTGCGGTGTAGGTAAAGGTCGCCGACGTCAGGGTGGCGCATGTGGATGACGCCCGGCCGGTAGCCCACCTCTGCGCGCGCCCAGAGCTCCCGGAAACGAGCGCTGGTCCTGGATAATTCGTCGACCAGGGCGCGCAAGCGCGGATCATCCGGGTCGCTGCCGGCCGCTTCGCGCAACCCGCTCACGGCGACGTCGGTCACCTCGTCCCAGTCAACAAAGAATTCACGGGCAGCGGGTTCGAAGAGTCGCCAACGCAGGAAGTTGGTCCCCGGTGTGAACCCTGGCGACAGCGCGCGGGCGATCGGATTTGCGGCCAGTACATCCTGGCATCTGCTGACCACGATTGCCGGCATCGAAAACTGGTCGATGAGTTCGTCGGTGCCGTCGGCAGTGGTCTCCAGATCTAATTGCTCCCTGCGGGCACCGGGCGGGCTCGCCAGCTGATGTAGATACTCGGTGCCTTTGATGTCCAGCTGGAGCGCCCGCGCGATTGCGTCGAGGACCTGAGCCGACGGATTCTGGTCGCGGCCCTGCTCGAGCCGCAGGTAATACTCGGAGCTGATCCCCGCTAACGTTGCCAGCTCCTCGCGTCGCAAGCCCCGAACCCGGCGCCGCGCGCCGGCGATCAGACCGACGTCTTCGGGGCGGACCTGTCCGCGCCGCGCGCGCAGGTAATCGCCGAGCGCGTTCCCCTTCGTCGCCATCACATGAGCCTAAGCCTGTCCCTGCCAATACCAGTGTCATGGCGGCCTCACCTTCTCGGACGCAACGCACACATGCTGGATGTTGTACAGCGCGGAAAGGAGCAGAGATGGTGCAGCGGATGGATGTCGAGTTCCCCGTCGAAGGTGATGTGACGCTGCGAGGCTGGTTGTTAGTGCCTGACGGCACGGCACCACATCCGGCCATCACCATGGCGCACGGCTTCGCCGGGGTAAAGGAACACGGCCTGGACCGATTTGCCAGCCTGTTCGCCGACGCCGGGTTCGTGGTGCTGGTGCATGACCATCGCGGCTTTGGTTCCAGTGGTGGTTCGCCGCGCTTCGACGTCGACCCATGGGTCCAGATCGCCGACTGGCGTCGGGCCATCTCTTTTCTGGAAGACCACCCAGCCGTGGATCCGGACCGGATCGGTGTGTGGGGCACCAGTTATGCCGGCGGTCATGCGATCGTGCTCGGTGCCACGGATCGCCGGGTGCGTGCCGTGGTCGCCCAGGTGCCGACCACCAGCGGCTACCAACAGAGCCTTCGCCGGGTGCCGCCCGAGCAAGTGCCCGCGCTGGAGGCGGCCTTCATCGATGACGAGCGGCGCCGATACCGCGGCGAGCCAGCCGCCACGCAAGCCGTGGTCAGCTCCGATCCTGCGGTACCGGCTGCCTACCGGAGCCCGGATGCCGTCACTTTCTACAACCAGCCGGTCCCCGAGGGAGTCTGGGAGAACATCGTCACCCTTCGATCCACGCGCGCGGCGCGGATGTATGAGCCGGGACAGTGGATTTCACGGGTTTCGCCGACTCCGCTGCTACTGATCGTGGGGCTGCGCGATTCGATCACTCTGGCCGACGTGGCGCTGGCCGCCTATGAGCGTGCACTGCAGCCCAAGAAACTCGTCACCATCGACGGCGGTCATTTCGACCCCTACCTGGGGCGCTTCGCCCAGGCCAGTTCCGCCGCGTGTGACTGGTTCACCGAGCATCTCGTCAAAACCGAAAACAACTGATCCTGAAAGGAATCCGTCATGAGTGAATTGCATTACGAGGTGATGGTGCACGAAGGCCTGCGGCGCCAACGCGAGCAGCGGCTCCCCGACGGCAGCCCGATCGTGTCCTCGCCGGTGGCCTCGACGCTGATCTACGGCGACCACGACGCCGTGCTGGTCGACCCGCCGTTCACCCGCGATCAGGTGCAACGCGTCGGCGACTGGATCGAGAACTCCGGCAAGAAGCTGACCTACATCTACGCCACGCACGGTCACGGCGACCACTGGTTCGGCACCGACCTGCTGCTGCAGCGTTTCCCCGGAGCCGTCGCCTACGCCACCGAAGGCACCATCGCGATGATGCACAAACAAGCCACCGAGGGCCGCGCCCAGATATGGGACGTTGACTTTCCCGGCCAAATCCCCCCAAGTCCCGTCGTCTACCAACCCATTCCCTCCGACGGGTTCGAGTTAGAGGGCCAGCGCGCGGTGGCCGTCGAGGTCGGCCACACCGACACCGACGACACCACCGTCTTGCACGTCCCGTCCATCGGACTGGTGGTGGCCGGCGATGTCGCCTACAACGGCGTGCACCAGTACCTGCTGGAAAGCGCCAACGGCGGAATCAAGGCATGGCTGCAGGCGCTCAACAAGGTCGAGGCGCTACATCCCCGCGCAGTGGTGGCCGGGCACAAGAACAAGGACCTGCCAGACGACCCCATCATCGTCAGTCAGACCCGCGACTACCTGCTGGACGCACAGCGATTGCTCGCAGGCAAACCCAGCCCGCGTGAGTATTTCGACCACATGATCCGCCTCTACCCAGACCGGGTGAATGTCGGGCCGGTCTGGTACACGGCAGTCGCGCTGCTGTCCTGATAGGCGAATATCGAGCAAAGGGAAGATCATGACTGACAACGAAATTCAACTAACGACGTCGGTACACGACGACGTGACGAGCTGGTTCTTCGACGACTACCTGCCCACCTGGGTCGGCGTAGCCGCCGGAACGTTTGCCCGGGGACCGGAGTTCATCCTTGACTACTGGGCAGCGCCGCTACATTACAGCACCGAGCAGGGCGGACAATGGTTTCGCGACGCGTCGGCCGTGGTGCAGCTCCTAGAGGAGACTCAAGTCCGGCTTCGGGCGGATGGCTATGGCTACACCGACGTGCCGGACCACAAGGTCAGCGTTTATCACGACAACGGCGCGGCTATCGAGGTCATCTGGTCACGCCGTCGCGCTGATGGCGCCGAGATCGAGCGGCTGGCAGCGCATTTCGAACTCAGCCGCAGCCAACAGGGCTGGCGAATCGTTGGGATTCAAACATTGCCAACAACTGCCGACACGCTCAGCGCCGCTTGGCTCGGAAGCCACAACTAACCACCAACATCAACCTTAAGGAGATTGTCATGATCATCGATGCCGAGGACCTCGACCCCACCAGCAGCTACAAACTTCTTATCGGCAGCGTGTTGCCGCGAGCGATCGCCTGGGTCAGCACGAGCTCGACCACCGGAGTGGGCAACGTCGCACCGGTCTCGTTCTTCACCGTCGTCGGGCGATTTCCGCCGATCCTCTCGATCACCTTGCAGCCCCGCTCCGATGGCATCACGCTCAAGGACACCTTCGTCAACATTCGCGACACCGGCGAGTTCGTCATCAACATCGCCACGCTGGCTCAGGCGGACGCGGTGCATCGCTCGGCGTTCGAGTTCGACACCGATGTCGATGAGTTCGAGGCGCTGGGACTGGAGAAGGCGCCGTCGGAACTGGTGTCGGCTCCGCGCATCGCAGGCGCGCCGATCTCTTTCGAATGCGTGGTGGACCGTATCATCCCGATGCCGCCACTGCCCGATCATGTTGTGTGGGGACGAGTCAAGAAGATCCACGTGCGTGATGATCTTTACCTGTCCCGGGGACGTATCGACGTCGGCGCCCTCGGCGTGTTCGGGAGGCTTGCCGCGGAATACACAGTGGTCGACAATATCTTCACCACGCCGCTGCCCGAGGAACTCGTCGAGGAGTTGAGCGCGCAACGCGCCGGCCGGCTCGACGGGCACTCAACCGACTACTCACCCATCGACACCGCCGAATGGTCACCTTCGGGCGCCACGAAGGCGGTGGCGTGATGGCTCATTGGGTGCATGTCGAGTATCCGGAGACCGTCGCCACGATGATCCTAGAATTCGCCGAGGCGATAACAGGGGTGAGAGCGTGAGCCAGCCGCTGCAGCACAAGGTGTTTGTCACAGGGCAGATCCCGCAATCGGGACGCGGTCCGCTTCCCGACGGCAGCACCCGGATGTGGTCGCCAATCACCTCGACGCTGGTCATGGGACAACACGACGCCGTGCTGGTCGATCCACCCCTCACCGAAACACAAACAGCCGAAGTCGGTGACTGGATCGCGGCGTCGGGACGCCAGCTGCGACAGATCTACATCACCCACGGGCACGGCGACCACTGGTTCGGCGCCATCACCTTACTGCAGCGGTTTCCCGACGTGTCGGTGCTCGCCACCGAGGGAACCAGCAAGCTGATGACGGAGCAAAACCAACCTCAGTTCCGAGCCGACTTCTGGGACCGAGTCTTTCCAGGGCAGCTACCGACCGGCGGGGTCGACGTCTGCGTGGTCAACGCGCGTGGTTTCGAGCTGGAGGGAGTTCGGCTCCTGCCGATCGAAGTGGGCCACACGGACACCGACGCGACGACAATGCTGCACGTGCCGCAGATCGGCTTGCTGGTCGCGGGCGACGCCGTCTATAACGGCGTGCACCTGTACCTGACCGAATCCGGTGGTGTGACGGGAATCGACGAGTGGCTCGGAGCCCTCGACATCGCCGAATCCCTCAGCCCCGCAACGGTTATCGCCGGGCACAAAGATCCTCGCTTAGCGGACACCCCATCGCAGATCCGGGCAACGCGGCAGTACCTGACTGACGCACGCCGACTGCTCGAATCGTCAGATTCCGCGGAGGCCTTCTATGCGGCCATGCTTGCCCTGCACCCCGACCGCCTCAACCCAGGCGCGTTATGGGGTGCCGCGATCACACTATTCCCTCAGGCCTGACGCCCGGGACTCCGTTCCCACCAGCTTCGCCGGCTTCGCCCGACGCACAGCGCACCCGCGGGCTGGGGCACACTATTTTGACCGACGAACCCAAAACATGCGCTACGAGAGCTTCCTGGAGAGTGTCGAGTGATTGAGAATATGGACGACTTCCGCGCCCTGGAACCGTTCTTCCGGGTCATCGAGCGCGGCCTGGCGGAATTCGTCGATGGCGAGCACTTCTTCGACGTGCTGGCCGACGACGTCGTCTTCGACTTCATCATCACCGTTCCGGACTACCCGCGCCGCATTGTCGGCCGCGACAACCTCGTCGAGCTCTACCGAGGCTACGGCTCGGTGTTTTTCCTCGACCGCTGCTACGACCTGCGGGTACACCCCTCACCGTCGACGTCGACTGTGGTGCTCGAATACTCCTCCGAGGGCAGAGTTGTCGCCACCGGCTACCCCTACGGCAACAGATACATCTCTGTGGTGACCATCAAGGACCGCAAAGTCACCCAGTGGCGCGACTACCTCGACCCGCTCCGCGTCTTTGCCGCCCTCGACGACCGCCCCTTCGAACCCAACGCCCCCGGCTAGGTTTTCGCCGCGACGTTTTGGGGTGGTTTGGACGGCCGGTTTTCCCGGATCCACCGTTTCTCTTCTTCTGAGCCGCTGTCGGGTGGACGCATGCCCTGCACCGTCCACTGATTCCGGGGTGTGTCGTCGATGTGGATCTCCCAGTCCAGTCCGCGGTCGCGTACGAACGGGTGGATGGACTTGTTGATGAACTTCAGCAGCGCCTCCCTCAATTCGGCCGGCATCGCATAAGCGATGTGGTCGATCGAGAAGCGCACGAAGTCGTTGCGCGGGACACCTCCGATGAATAACGAATCCTTCGGCACATCGTGAAAGACGACGACCACATAGAACCGGGGCATCGTCATCTCGGGAAGCCCGCCGGCCTCCGAAGCGTAAATGTCGGTGATGGCTTCGGCGAATGCACGTTTGTCCTCGTTGGAGTACGTACCTTCAACGCAATACACATTCCACAGAGGCATATCTGCTCCTTATTGGTTGATAGAGCCGCTCACCGGCTCCGCCGCACTGCTTGCCTGTCGTTCCCGCGGCACCCCCAGGTGCTCGACGAACCAGTCCCGAGCCGGTGGGCCGGTCTGCTCGAAAAACGTTGTGTAGGCGTCGAAGTGACCGCCGTCAAAGGTGAGCAGCTTCTTGGGCTCCGAGGCGGTTGTGTATGCCTCGTGCTGAACCTCGGTGAATGTGCATCGGTCGTGTTCGGCGAGGATCATCAGCATCGGCTTGGGTGTCACGTAAGGCAGCCAGCCCGCCGGCTCGAACTCGATGAAGTTCTCCAACGAGCGGAGCGTTGTCTGGTTGTTCCAGACCCCCGAGTCGATCGCCTCGCGGTACTCCTCGGGAAACTCGTCCGGGAATGCACACAGCTCGTCAGGGTCTTCGGAAAACATCGGCACCATCATGGGTGGCTCACCGGCCAGGCGAGCGGGGCGATCGATCGCGGCTCGGCGGCGAATCTCGCGTAGCTGCTCGGCGGAAAACAGCTTGACCGCATTGCGGTGACCACTAACGTTGGGGATTTGCGCGACCACACACCGTACCCGCGGATCGTTGGCGGCGGTGACAATCGCCAGTCCTCCTGAGAAGCTTGAGCCCCACACACCGAAACCCTGTTGGTCGTCGAACTCCGGTTGTGATTCGGCGAAAGTGATCGCGTCGCGAAAGTCATTGAGCTGCTTGAACACGTTCAATTCTTGCCGCGGCTCCCCCTCGGAGGTGCCCCAGCCTCGGTTGTCGTAATTCAGCACGGCAAAGCCGGCTTCGGCAAACACGGCAGCGTACCGGTCGATATGCGGCTTCACTCCCCCGAAGCCGGGACACATCACGATCCCGGGGTGGGCGCCGGCGTCGGGTGAGTGCAGGTAGGCCCGCAGGATGGTTCCGTCTTCAGTCCGAATTTTCGTGCGCCGCATCGTGTTTGCCTTTCTGGTCGCGTGGCGCCGGAAGCCTCACGTTCGATTTCGCGAGTACCAGGCATTGGCCGAGAAGTGCAGGGTCCAGGTGTTGCCGAAGTCGGGATATTTCGACTTCATGACTTGGACCAGTTCTCGGGCACCGTCTAGGCTCTGCGCACCGTGGGCGAAATCACTGATGTAGGAGCGTGTTTCGTCGAGCATCCGGCTCGGTTCCCGATCGGAGGACTCGGGCTTTTTATGACCGGCGACGATCACTTGAGGCCCCAGCTTCTCAATTGCGTCCACGCTCTTGATCCACTGCTCCCACTGGCCGGGCCCGCTCAAGCCGAGCATGGCATGAATCTGGTTGTAGACCACATCGCCGGCAACTACGGTGTCGATCGCAGGGATGTGGACGACGGTGCTGGACGCGATATCGCCTTGGCCCACTTCGACGATGCGGAGCTCGTGTCCTTCCAGCCCGAGAACCAGCCCGTCGAGCATTTCGGGAACCGAGGTTGGCTTGGCGACTCGATCACCAAACATTGCTGACCACTGCTGAGCTTGAACCTCGGCGTCTTGGTTGATGTATTCCAGGACCGGTGCAGTCGCCACCGCCCGTGCGCCTGGGAACCTCGCTGCCAGCGCATCTGCGCCGTACCAGTGGTCGGCATGTCCGTGGGTCACATAGATCGTCGTCAGCCGGCGGCCGGTCCGCTCGATCAGATCCCCAAGCGCGGCAACGTCCGAACGGATGTGCTGTGCGTCGATGAGCACAGCGTCCGACGAGCCGCAGATGAGCGTCGACGTTGTCGCCGCAAACGTTCCCTTCCCTTGCTCGAAGGGCAGAAACGGGCCGATGTACACCTGGGCGCTCAGATCGGCCGCATCAGTCGAGGGGGACACCATCACATCACCTCCAAGGTGGCTGCGTCACGCGCCAACGAAGCGCCTAAACCAAACTTGGCATGGAGCAAGCTGGCGTTCTGCCACACATTCGAGTGAGCTACGCAATGGCGTACGGCCTTATTGCCCGGCGAACGTTGCATGCCCGGGACCAGACGTCAAGAAGCTGCGGATCCCGCCACGAGCGTCCTCGGTGTCGAAAAGGCCGACCGCGGCGTCGGCTAGCAGCGCGTCGGCGCCTGCGACGCCGCCCGCGGTGTAGCTGCGGGTGAGTTCCTTGACCACCGCGAATGCGCGCGTCGGTCCGCTCGCCAGCCGACTGGCGAATTCCTGCGCAGCGCCTTGCAACTCATCGGCGGGCAACACGCGATCGATCACTCCCCACGCCGCGAACTCTTGCGCGGTATGCAATTCCCCGCCCAGCGCGACCGAGCGCGCACGTCCTAGGCCGGCACGCACCGCGATCCGCTCGACGCCGCCAGCTAGCGGAACAATGCCGAGCCGGGTCTCGGGCAGACCGAGCATGGTGCCCTCGGCCGCCCAGATCAGATCGCAGAACAAGGCCAGTTCAAAGCCGCCCGCCATGCACGTTCCGTGGACTGCGGCCAGCGTCGGGAACGGCAGCCGCTCGATGCGATGCCCCAGATCCAGGAACGAGCCGATCAGCGGCCTCAGCTGGTGTGCGGTCATGCCCGCAAACAGGGCGACATCCGCGCCGGCGCTGAAGACCTTGCCTTCGCCTTGCAGCACCAATGCCCGCAGGCCCTCGGCGGCTTCAACCTGGTCCAGCGCGCCAAGCAGATCGGAAATCAGCTGCTGGCCAATGAGATTCAGTGGTGGGCTGGCCAGGGTTACCGTCCCCAGCGGGCCGTCGCGGGTGAATCGGACCTTAGGGTCCGCGCTGTTCACTCGTCATTCCTTTCCGGCCGGGGAGGATTGTAGAGCCTGAGCGATTTCACGACGGGCCGCCGCCACCAGTTCGGCGTTGGTATGCGCGTGTCCCCACAGCCCCCAGCCGCCTTCTATTGCCTCAGTGAGCAACACCCAGATCCGCTCGGGCGCCGGTGGCTTGCCGGGCGCTCCGGCGACCACCTCGGTGAAGCGGTTCACCACGGCGATCTGCTTGTCGCGATCCAACCCGCCGGTGTTGGTGAGCACTTGTACGCGCACGTAATCCGAACCGCCGTCCACGTTGGAGATGGCGTCGGAAGAAAGTTCATGAATGAACGCCGCGGTGTTCTGACGGAACATCGCGATATCCGGCACTCCCTCGATTGCCATCAGCTCGGCCGCTAGGCGCCGGGCCAACTCGTGCTTGTCCTCGAACGCACCCTCGGGTGCGTATACGTCGATCATCGGCATGGTGTCACTCCCTATCAGCCCCGAACACGAGTATCGGTCGCCGGCATTCGGCGCTCACTCATCCGAATATGTGATCCTGAGGCGCGCAGCCGCCTCACCCAAATGGATGACCGCGCGCCAGATGGAGCTATGTCATGTTTGATGGCGAATCGCGAGGCCCGCCCACTATTCAGGGACAACGATCATGACCACATCAATGACGCCGACGATCGTCTTGGTGCATGGCGCGTTCGCCGACGCATCCGGGTTCGCCGGCGTGATCCGCGAACTGCAAAGCGCAGGCCACGCCGTCATAGCGGCGCCCAATCCGTTGCGCGGCCTCGCCGGCGATGCCGCAGCGATATCGACCAGGGTGAGTGCGATCGACGGTCCGGTGGTCCTCGTCGGGCATTCTTACGGCGGTGCTGTCATCAGCCAAGCCTCGGCTGGATTAGAGAATGTCACTGCGCTGGTCTACCTGGCCGCATTTGGGATCGACGAGGGTGAAAGTTGCGCTAGCGTGCAGCAACCTTTCTCGCCCTCGCTGCTGGCAACCACTTCCTATCCCACCGGCTACGACGCGCCGGGCGCATCGCAGGGGCCCGACCTCTACATCACGAAGGAGCGTTTCCGCGAGACGTTCTGCGCGGACGTGCCCGTCGATGTCGCCGAGGTCATGTTCGCCACTCAGCGGCCACTCTCCCTTGCCGCGCTCACCGAAAACGCCACTGCTGCCGGCTGGAAAGCCAAACCGTCGTGGTATCTGGTCTCGGAGCACGACAACGCCATCGCACCGGACGCCGAGCGGTTCATGGCCGAGCGCATGGGCGCCACCACCAAGTCCATCGCGGGCTCTCACACCGCTTTCATCGCTCAACCGGTGACCGTCGCCGGTTTCATCGCCGACGCTCTCCGGACCGCGTGACCGCATGAGTGCTGATCTGCTAGATCTGGCTATCGCCGCCACCGGGAGGCACGACTTGTGGAATAGTCTGCGCGCCCTCAAGATTGATATCTCGATCGGCGGGCCGATCTGGGCGCTGAAGGGCTGGCCGCCGGACAAAACGTTCGACCAAATCCTCACGGTGGACACGATTAACGAGCACATCGTGTTCACCCCTTTCACTCGCCCCGACCAGCAGATGGTGTTCGACGCCGCCGCCGACAGCGTCACCATGGAAACCCTGGACGGCCAACCGGTCGACAAACTCGAACCCGCACGCGCGGGATTCAAAGGCATGCTGCGCAATAGCGCCTGGGATGCCAAGCACTTGGGCTACTTCCTGGGTTACGCCTGCTGGAACTACTTCACTACGCCATTCCTATTCACATACCCTGGTGTAGTGGCCCGCGAAATCGAGCCGTGGCACGAAGCGGGCCAGATCTGGCGGCGCCTGCAGGTACGCTTCCCGCCCTCGATCGCCACCCACAACCCGCAGCAGTTCTTCTACTTCGATTCCCAAGGGCTGCAACGGCGGATGGACTACATCGTCGAAATCAACGGCAGCACCCTGGTCGGTCACTACACCAGCCGCTACAAGAACTTCGACGGCCTGCAGGTCGCTACCCGCCGGCGAGTTTTCCGCCGTAACCCCGACAACACCGTCAACCTCAACCTGCCCTCGATCACCCTGGACATCCACGACGTCGAGCTCATCCGCCGCGACGCAAAGGCACACTCATGACCACCAACACCATCGCCATCGACCACCCTTCCCGGCGGCTGGTGGTAGCGCTGCCCGCGCTCTACGACGAGGCCCGCGAGCAGTACGAGACTCTGGTTCCCGAGGTGGATTCCGGCCGTTTCTTTCAGATGGCCTCGTGGGACGCGACCTTGGAACTCGCCGAAATCAACGCCCCGCACGGGTTCATGCGTTACTACCGCGGCGACGTCACCGCCACCATGGCCGGCTCGACGTCACTGTGGAAGGCCACGCAGTACTTGATGGGCAACCACACTATCGCCGAACGCATGTTTCGCCACGAACCGTCGGTGATGCTGCATGCTCCGCTGCGCACCGTCCTTTACGCCGACCCCGATGGTGATACCAAACTCGCCGTCGACCAACCCAGCCTGCTGTTCAATAGCTACGACAAGCCCGAAATCGCCGATGTCGGCTACGAACTCGACGGGCTGCTGGCTCAGCTCATCGAGCTGCTTGGTGCCCAACCGCCCGCTCAACTGCGCGCCCGCGTGCCCTGAGGAGACGCACATGAGCCGCGCTGGAATCACCGGAATGCGCTGCGCCGCCGAGGACATCATCACGGTCGGCTCCGGGCTCAGCGAAAATGAATGGCAGGCACCCAGTGCCGCGGCTGGCTGGACTGTGCATGACGTCGTTATCCACGCCGCCGCCCTACTCGAAGTGCTGCAGGCAGCCGTGCGCGGTGACGCGATGCCAGACAGCACCATCGAAGCTCTCAACGACGTCATGGTCGCCGAACGGCGCAACTGGGATACTGCCCGCACATTGAACAACCTGCACAAGCAACTCGAACAGGCCCTCCAGGTGTTTTCCGGATTGCAGGAAGAACCCATGGCCTCCGTACTCACACCGATGTTCGACCTCGGCTCCCACCCCCTGCACGCCATCGCCGACATGTTCACCTTCGACATGACCACCCACTTGCGCTACGACATCCTCGCCCCACGTGGGCCAATCACTCGCCAGCTGCCGGCGCTGGACGAGGTCCGCCTCGCCCCCTCGGTGTCCTGGCTGCTCGACGGAATCGCCACCATGCAACCTGACCTGGCGGCCCACCTCACCGCACCGGTAGTGCTGCGGCTCACCGGTCCCGCGACCCAAGAAGTCCTCATCAGCGCCGACGCCGACACCATCACCGTGGGACCCGTCGACTCTGCTGCAAACAACGCCGCAGCAACACTGAGCTCGACGAGCGAGGACATTTTGGCCTGGTCTACGACCCGGCTACCGTGGCGTCAGTTGGTATCGATCGACGGCGACCCGAGAGTCGCCACGGCTTTTCTCGACGCACTCAACCTCGTTTGAGATGCGCAGCAACTGAGCCTTGGGAGCGAAATGGCCCCGACGTATCTGATCACTGGCGCGGGCGGCGGTATGGGCAGCGTCAGCCGGCGCGTCGTCGAGCAACTTCTCAGCCATGGTGAGGCTGTGCGGGCGATGGTGCGCCGCGACGACTCGCGCGCCGACGCGCTGCGTGCACTTGGAGCCGAGGTGTTCGTGGGAGACTTGACCAACCCGGTGGACGTCGGTGCGGCGATGTTTGGCATCGGCCGGATGTTTTTCAATATGAGCGTCTCGGCGGACTACCTGGAAGCCACCACCGTGGTGTGCGCGGCCGCCGAGGACGGCGACGGCCTGGAACTGCTGGTCAACATGTCGCAGATGACGGTCTCGCAGATGACCGCAACCAGCACCGAGGAGTCCCGCCAACAACGACTGCACTGGCTGGCCGAGCACGTCATCAACTGGTCGGGCATTCCCGCAGTGCACATTCGGCCCACGGTGTTCCTCGACAATCCACTGTTCACCGTGGCGGCAGCCCGCACCATCCGCGACAGCGGGGAGTTGGCGTTGCCGTTCGGAAGCGGCCGCACCTCCCCTGTCGCCGCCAATGATGTGGCCGCCGTCGTGGCTACCGTGCTGCGTTCACCCCAGGATCACCTTGGTGCGGTCTACGAATTGACCGGCCCGGCAGCGCTGGACATCGACGAGTTGGCCGAGCAGTACGCGAAAGCCCTTGGCCGGCCCATCACCGGGGCTCGCTTGCCTTACGACGAATGGCTCGAGCAGCTCACCCGCTCAGGCCTCGATCCGCACACCCAACAGCACATCGCCACCATGGCCAGGTTGCACCGCGACGACCGCTACAACCGGTTAACCCACGATGTCGAGGACCTCATTGGCCACCCCCCGCAATCGGTGCAGGACTACGTCCGAGAGCGAAGAGACCTGTTCACCTGAACCGGCGTTCGACAGCGGAGACGGCCACCGGCTATTGCGCCCGCTCCGGCGTCCCTACCAGGACCCCTTCGATCTCCCCGTCGGTGGTAACCAGCAGACCACGCCCGGGCGGCAGTTGCTGCGCAGCAACCCTGCCGTGCACCTTGACGTTGGCCGGGTCGTTGTCCATGAACAACGTCGGCGAACGGGATCCGGTCAATTTCTGCAGCAATGGGTTCATCACTACCTGTGAAGCCCAGTTGCCCGGCAAGCGCGCAGCGATGACGTGCAGGCCAATCTCGCGGCTGCGTTCGATCAGGCCCCACAGCGGTGCGGTCGCCGCCGGCTTTAGCACCTGATTGTGGGGTCGCAGCTCCTGTTCGTCATCGAGCAGGACAAAATGGTGCGGGCCCTCCCATGATTTGAGGTTCAGCAGCTCTTCCTGCGTTAAACCTGACGGTGGGAGGCGGTCCTGCAATTCTGCGGCCAACTCGCCGAGCACGGCGTCGATGTCGTCTGCCGTGTAGGCGTAGGCACGCACCTGCGCACCTTGGATCTTCCCGATGAGCGTTGTCTTCGGATCGATGATGGTGATCTGCGCCTGCTCGGGACTGAACCGGCTGGTAATGGCCTGTCCGATAGCTGCCAGGGTGGTGGTCTTGCCACACAATTGGCGGCCCATCACAAGCATGTTGGGCAGTACGCGGGCCGGGAGGGCCACTGGCTGAAGCGCACGCTCGCCGATGGCGAACGGGATGTTCAACGGGTCGGCTGCGGGGGCGGTGTCGGCGAAACTGGCGATGACGTCGCTCAACGGCACCCGCTCCGGCAAGCGGGACAGCCGTTCTACCTTCCCGGTCCCGGTGACCTCGGCGAGCAGCGAACCGATGCCGCGCGTGCCCACCCGTTCACCCTTGGTCCCGGTGATTTCGGGCGCCCCGATCAACACCTCGTATCCGTCTTTGGTCAGCCCGAAGCCCGGCCGGTCCAACGTGTTTCGTGCGGCTCTGCGCTGTTCTATACCCGTGCCCATTTGCGATTCGTCCGGGTTGCTGAGCCGAAGCTGGATTCGCGCGTTCGACACCGTCAAAAGTCCTTGCTTTTGGCCGACAAACCAGCCGTTGGCGCTGCTCATGACGTGCACACCGTAGGACAGGCCCTGGCGAGCGATCGCGATCGCCCGATCCCCCATGCCGGGGTCCTTTTCATACAAGTCGCCGTAGTTGTCGATGACCAGGAAGACGTCCCCGAACTTGTCGTTCGGGTCCGTTCCCCCGCCACCGGCCGCCCCGAACCGTCGCTCACGGAATTCGGAGATATCGATCTGGTAGTGCTTGAACGCCGCCTCACGGGCACGGATCAAGCCCTCCAGCGTGGCGATGGTCCGCGACACCCCTTCGGAGTCGCTCAGGCTCACCACACTCACGACGTGCGGCAGCTCCTCCACTGGAAAAAGCGCCGCCCCGATGCAGAAGAAGGTCACGCGCTCCGGGCGATACATCAAAGCGGCTGAGGTCATCAACGTCATTAGTGTGGTGGATTTACCCCGCTGGGCAGTGGCGACCACCATGACGTTGTCCATCTCGGCCTGGACCGCATGAACCCGTTGTGTGTGCTCGTCGGGAATGTCCGCGATCCCGACCGGAAAGACCAAGCCCGGATTCTGCCCGTAGTCAACGTGCCAGGGCTTATCGCGCCAGTACGCCACCAATGCGTCGACCTGTTCACTGACTTCCAGCGGGGGAAGCCAGATTTGGTGGGGCAGCCGGGCCGGGTGCGAAACCAGCGATTCGCGGATGACGTCGAGGATTTTCTTCTTCTTGAAGCCGTCGCTATGGAAGAGGAACTCGTCAGGTTCCTCGGGTTCGTCGGCAACGGCCAATGCCGCGGTGTCCTGGGCGCTCAGCGGCTGGTATTCCCAGGTGAGGGGGCGCGGCTGTGAGAAGCTCACGTCGATTGTCCTGTCGACATTCGCGACCTTCTTGGGCAGCACGAAAGGCGCCGATAGGTAAAAGCATCGGAACGGCTCCAAGTCGCGCGGGCCGACCTTGAGCAGGGCGTACCCGTTCTCCTTCGACGGCAGGTGCAGCGCCGCGTCGCTCCCGATGACGTCGCGGGAGTCCTCGGCGGTCTCCGCCCGCAACGCCACCCGGAACGCGATGTTGCTCTTGGCCTTGCTCAGCGACGACAAGTCCAGGCGCTGGCCTCCCAGCGTAAAGAACACGTTGCAGCCGCGGCCTTCCTGGCCGATGTGGATGACCAGCTGGATCCACTCTTGGTGGTGGTGGAACAGTTCCAGGTACTCGTCGATGATGACCAGCAGGATCGGAACGGGCTCCAGATCTCGGCCGGCCAGCCGCATCTCTTCGTACTCGTTGGCGTCACGTGCACCGGCTTCCTTGAAAAGCCGGTACCTTCTGGCGATTTCGCCGTTGATGGCTTTGCGCATTCGTTCGGCGAGGTGCCGATCGTCCTTGCCCAGGTTGGACAGCGAGCCCGCAACATGGGGCAACCCCTCGAGGTCCTGCGCGGCGGATTCGAACTTCATGTCGACGAAGATCACGATGAACGTTTCGGGCGAATGCGTCAGCGCGATCCCATTGCACAACGACAGAAAGAACTCTGACTTGCCTGAGCCGGAGGTTCCGATCACCACGGAGTGAAAACCGAAACCGCCGAAGTCTTTCGCTCGGAAAATGACGTACTGCAATTCGCCGCCGGATTTCACACCGACCGGCACCATCGCCCACTTCGGGTCGCCCCGGCCGCGGCTCTCGGCCCAAAGTCGGTCGACGTCGAGCTGTCGCGGATCGTTGATCCCCAGCGCCCGCAGCAATTCACCTGCCTGACTGTCGGTTTCGGACAAATCCCCAGCGCTCATCGGCGACCAGCGCGCCACTGCTCGTGCATACCGGTTGGCCGTGCTCTCGGCGAGCATGTCGGCTACCGCATAGAACGCGCCGCGATGATAAAGCCGCCCTTCTCGCACGTCGAAACGCTGATCCTCGTCGGCAAAGCCCACGCCGACCCCGGGTCGGGTCGCCAACCGCAGCACCGTAATGCCGGCCATGCCCTTCTGTCCGGTCACACCCTCCCACTGTTCGGGCGTTCCCACGCTGTCGTCGACGATCACCCAGTGCGGGCCCAGCCTTAAACCCGACGACTCCATCGGCGAGGGCATCGACGTCGGGGTAGTCCCCACCGGCGGGGTCCATGGCCCGCGGCCCTTGCGGTGCAACTCGGCGTCCAGCGCGTCCTCCAGCTCGGTCGGCGAGGCGAACACCAGGCGGCGCAGACCACAGGCATCGAACATCTCGTCATGCTGGTTGTGCGGTAGCCACACCAGCCACGACCACAGCTCGGGATGGCGGGTTACGACCATGAGCTTGAGGTCATTCGGGCTGTGATAGACCGCCAGCGAACACAGCATCGAGCGGGCCAGGTTATGCAGTTCGTCGGGATTACTGCCGATGAAGCTGAAGCCTGGCTTGGAGCGCAGGCTTAAGACCTTCCCGATCCCACGAATCTTGCTTTGTTCGAGAATGAAATCCCGGAGCGCGCCCCCGGTGACCGGCTCGAGCTCCTCTCCAATCGGGACCTCGGGCCATTGCAGTGACACCGCCGAGTCGCTGGCCTGCTGGATGCCGAGGCCGAGGCGGACGTCGAGAAAATCCTGGTCGTTAACGCGGCGCTCCCACATCCGCGGCCCGCCGATAACCGTGTCCAATCTCTGCGGATCGCCATGGACAAACAGTTGGCTACGGCGCTGGTCCCGGGCGGCGCGTTGTACTTCGTCCCGGTCTTCATCGAGCTGGCGCAGGTAGATACGTCGCTGCTTTTCCTGCTCGCCCCAGGAGATCCGCCGTCCTCGCCCGAAGCGCCCGCTGAACATCAACGCGCCGAACCCAGCCAGCCCCATCATCGGGAAGAACCCTGATTGCAGTGACCGGACCCCCGAGGTGTACATCACCACCAACGTGCCGATGATCCCGACCAGCAGCGCCGGAAGCGCGATCATCAGCAGGATGTTGCGAGGCTCGCGCTCCGGCAACGCCAGCGGGGCGGCGACCGCCACCCGCACCGGCGGAACCGCGGGCGCCGGCTTCCGTGCCGCCCGTACGAAACCGCGTTTGGACATGCCTAACCTCCCACCTGTTGGTTAGCTTCCGGGATCGGGGCAACCGCGGCGCCGCCAGAGATAGTGTCGCGCGCCAACAGCGCGCTCTCACGGCTGATGGCCGGTCCGGCCGCAAACGTGCGAACGATCGGCCAGGGCGCCTGCACGGCGCTGCCCGGATTCAGCCCCAGGGCCTGCAGGGTCTTCTCGTCCCATTGCACCCCGTATCGAACGCCCTGCGGTGAAAGCCAATACAGGCTTTCGCGGCTGTCGGAGGTGGCGACGCCGCTGGTTGTCGCGACGAAGTTTGCCGCTACCGGCAGCACCAATGCCTGGTCGGCCTCCACTGAATCGGGGTTGCGGTCATCGCGTACCAGCCGAACCAGACGCGGATCCATGCCGATCGGCACCGGCAGCCCCCGCCCGTTGAAGACGCTGATCGTCGCCTGCGGGTCGGTGGACTGCTTCTGCCACGCGACGCAAGTCACCGGATTCGCCGCTGAATCAATGAAATTCAGCTTGCCTGAAGGATAGTAGCCGACGTCGAGCACGTCGACGACGGGAATGTGAATCAGCTTGTCCGGTGACACCAGAGTCGGGGTGGCAGAGCCCTGTGCGAGTGCGGTGCGGAGCAAATCGGCGACGAAACTGGTGATCTTTTGCACGCCATCGGGCAGCAGCGCGTAAAAGCCGGTGACGACGCCGTTAGAGTCACGCGTCTCCAGCACACTGCCAACCGTCGAGCCCGGCAGCCACGTCGACGGTGTGCCGTGGGCCGGAATCGCCGGAACAACAAGGGGTTCGGTTGCCGGCAGGGCGTCGAAGAGGGCGTTGGAAATCGCGATCGGGTAAGTCACGCCCGGATCGAGACCCAGGTTGAAGGTGACCGATCGGTCGGTCGGGTCGATTTCCGACCGTTGCCCGCCCCAGATCACATACGTTGCGTCTTTGTGGGTGACCAGCACGGCCTGCGACGGCCCCATCGGAGCCGCCCGGCCCGCCGTCGACAGCTCTCCGGCGATCGATGTCACCAACGGCGGCGCCCCGCTGCCGTGGGTGGGTGCGGTGTCGCACACCGACCACGCCGACACGGAACTCGGTGTGACGGTGAGACTGTCGGGCACACCGGGAATACCGATCATCGGACCGGTCGGGTACTTGGCGATCTCGGGTGCCTTGACCCAGGTCGGTGTGGCTGCGCTGCCAACGGCCAGCCGCGCAGACGTGAGGTTCAGCGCGGGGTACAGCCGCCCGTTGATCTTCGCATAGACCGCGCCGGTGTCGCGGTTTCCGATGATCGCGGACTGTCCCACCAGACCGGCGGGTTTCATGACGTGCAGGAGCGCCATCCAGCCGATGCCGATGAGAACAAAAACAATCGAGAGCGCCACTGCCGCTTGCTGTTTGCGGTCGTCGTGCTTCATCCGCACCGAGAACCGGGTGATCGCAGCCTTCAACCTACGGTTGTAGAAAAGGTGTCCGGAGTTCTGATCTCGGTTCGAGAGATTGAGTGGCACGGTCAGTATCCTTTCGGCGGTCGATGTGCATCCGCCTGGTGCACCAATGCGGCGAGGTTCTCACCGTTTCGGCTGACGCCGCAGCGGTTATGCCCGCGATCCAGCGGCTTGAATGCCTTCAGCGACAACCGATCCCACGTCACTGGAGGGATCCGCCGTACCGTGCTTCGTTTTCGGCTTGGGCCTCTTCCCGCAACGCGGCGATCGCGAGGTTCAACCTGTCGGCCAGCTCGCCGTGGGTGTAACCGGACATGACGGTCGGATGCAATATCAATTCGACCAGCCGACCGTCTGAATTGACAACTGCCTGAATATCGCCGAGATCGACACTGTACGTAATCGCCTCGGCCTGCCCGACCAGCGCTTCCCACTTGTCGGCGGCCTCGCTCAATTCACGCAGAACCGATTCGACGAGATCCTTGTCGCTGAGCTGCGCGCGACTACCCGACCCCGGCATCATGACAGTATCTCGAGCCCTCCGACCAGCGTCAATTCATTCTCTGCACGCTTGAGCGCTGAGGCCTACGGGCCGGCTTTCCATCCGCCGGCCCCCGGCACACTGAGCATTTGGAACCAGGCGAAGTGATAATTCGCGTTCACAAGGTTCCCGGTGGCAATGCCCTCGGTGGCGGCCAGCAGCAAGCAATTAAGCAGCAACCCGGCATCGATATCCGGGTACTGAGCAAATAGCTGGTAGCGCGAAGTATCGAGGTATACCCGCAATATGTCGATCTCCGCATCGAGGACACCAGTCCCCGCAGCACCCGCCTTGGCCAACGTGTGAACCATCCTGGGCAGGCCATCGCGCCAGTGCGTGGCCTCGCCCAGCAGCCAGCCCACGTCGTCGACCGCAGGGAGCTCACGCGGTTGCAACGAGGTGTCGGTGACGTCGTAGTCGGTTGCCCAGCCCAACGGATCGCTGGGGGCATAGGTCGCCGACATCGTCGTCTGGCCGAGTAACGCCGCCGCGTTGCCCGTGCGTCGGTCCGGGCGCAGCAGCCGGACCTCGGCGGGCAGCGTAATCCCCGGCGGTATCCAGCCGTGCGCAAGGTCCGTCACCAATAACGTGGTCCCGTCCTCACGGTTGCCGACGGCCCAGCGCAACCCGGGTTCCTGCCGTGCCACGAATTTGAGTAGCCGTTCCAGCCGTTCGCGCTCAGACTCCGATTCGGCCGGCGGCTCGGGCTGCCGCGTGGTCGCAGCGTCATCGACCGGAGTCTGCGCGAGCGGTGCGATCTCCTGCATAACCGCCGCAATCGCCTGGAGCACGTCGGTATTGTCCGACCCTGCGCGAGGCAGTGGTGCCAAGCGATCCGGTTCGGCGGATTCCAAGTCGGCAGTCGCCGCCGGTTGCTCGGCCGCGGCGAGCGGTTCGGTCCATCTTTCGTACCGGTCTTCGTGCCCGTCGACTACCGCCGTTTGGTGATGGATTTGCTCCGGAATTTCCGGCTCCGGCGGTGTGGGCTCGTGAGCGGGTACATTCGTGTCCGTTGGCGCAGGAGCGACGACTCTGAATCGCCGTGTCTTTTCGGTGTCATCGGCGCCATTTACCGGACCATGTTCCGCCGGCAATTTCGGCGTCATGTTACGGAGATGACGAACTGTCGACTCGACTCGCCGAACGGCGAAGGCGCGAGCATCTTTGATCACTCGAGCCTCTTCCGCGAGCCGCACCGGATCATCCAATCCCGCTCGCCTGATGCCTGAGAGTTCTTCGTTTGCCGAATTGACAATCTTCTGCAAGTCGGCCTTCAGATATTTAACGAGTGGAGCCGTCTCAGCGGTAACTGTCGACAGCTCGGCAGGCCACAACCCGCCCGTCACCCATGGGGTGCAGTCGACCGGAGAGCTGAATGCGGGAATCTTCAGTGATTCTCGGGTAGCTCTCCGGAGGCGCTGACGCGCCGTATTCCGACCGAAGATTGCCACCGACCAAGCGTACCGTCATCTTCGGATCGACGACTTCTCCGTTTGGCCGGCTCCACAAAGGCCGGCGCGCTGCCGGTAAAATATCAGTCCACGTCTTTAGGACGCTGTAAGTGAATTGTGGGAATATCCGAGTCTGGGTAGCGTAAGCGTGTGGCTGATTCCGGGTTGCAACAGCAGCTGAATGAGGTACGCGCACTGCTTGGTCGGGCGCGAGAGTTGTTCGGTGCCAATCCGGTCGAGCCGCCCACCGATATCGCTCCGGATCGAGACGCTGTTAAGACCTGGATCCGCTAGGCCGCGCTCGTCAGGGCTCCCGATCGTTTGGGCGCTGAAGCTCATGCGCCACCAACCTGTCGATCGCCATGTCGAGATCGTGGGCGGTCGGAACTTCGGCGGACGGGGTATAGCCGGCCGCCACGATCTCGCCGCGGACTTCCATCACCGCCTTGAGATACGACACGTCGGCGGTCAGCAAGATAGCCTCCGCCAAGCTTTCCGCATTGGTGCTCATCGCCGCCTCGCTCAACGTGACGCTGTGCACGTACCCGCCACGGCAGGAGCGGACCAGGATGTGCCCGCTCGGGTGTACGGTGTCGAACGCGGGATCGGCCTCAGTCATTGACTGTCGTCAGAGATACGTTCGAATCTCCGGACGGCCTCTGCTTCGTGCTCTTCCCACATGTTCGCCGATTTAGTCAGGTTCTCGGCTATTTTCGCGTGGCTGTCGGCCTGTTGCTCGTAGCACATGCGTCGTTGCTCAAGAAGTTCGCGGCCGGCTTCGCGCAGCTCGCCGAAGATCGGCCCCAGCGAGTCCAGGCTCTGTTGAATTGCCTGGTGCGAGGACGGGAGGGTCCGTAGATACTCGGACGTCTCTTGATGGTGGCCGGCAGCTTCACGCAAGTTGGCGGGCACCACGTGGATTCGGTCTGCCATCCGCTGTCTCCTCTTGATGTGCCGGCGGGCGCCGGATTTCTACTACGCTCTCTCGAGTCTCTCGGACGTGGCCGGCCTGGTGGCCGCCGGTGGGGCGGTCCTGTCCGGTGCGGCTGTTGCGATCGGTCCAGGAGGATGCTCCCAGCCTAGGAAGCTGGGCCCGTTCACGGTGGAAATGTGCTGGATCTGACCGTTGAGCAGGGCCTCGCTTTGACCGAGGGCAAGAGCGTGGCGATCGGTGAACATGCCGATATCCCCGGGTGCGAGCCGCGACGGGTCGACTGGGTCGCTGACCGCAGTCCCCGGCGGCGGAATGGTAATCCCTTCCTGGCGGAACGCATCTGCGATTGGCACCCCGCCCGCCGCCGCCTTGATGGCTGCGGCGAGCTGAGGATTGGCAGCGGTGACCGTTTCCCCGGTGGGCAGGGTGACATTCGTCGGGCCGGCCGGCGGCTGGGTCGCCGCGGATTCGGCGTCGTGATGCTCCGCCCGCTCGTCGCCGTCCTTCGCGGAGGATGCCTGATCCTCCGGGTCGTCGGAATCCAGCAGCGCGTCGTCGAGGTCCTTGGGCGAACCCTTGTCCGCGGCACCTTGCAGTGGCCCGGGCAGCGGAAAGCCGCTCGGCATAGCCAAACTGGGCATCGCTCCCCCGCCCGGGATGCCTCCCCCTCCAAACGCCGGAATACTCGGCATCGTCGGGGTCATCGGCGGCGGTGACGACGGGATCTGTGCCGGCACGTCCTCAGTTAGGAAGCCGGAATCGTCGGCGGGCAGCGAATCAAAGTAGGGCGCCAGGCCGGTATCGGCTGCCGCTGGCCCGCTTTGGCCCGTGCTATCCGCTGCGGAACCAGTGGGCCAACCGGTTGACTGGCGGGATTTGTCCGCGCCACCCATCTCGGGCTTGGACGAGTTGTACAGAGACGTCCACGCGGCCATCAGTGCTGAGTTCGACGTGTCGTCAAGGCTTGCACTGGCCACCACGGCGCGGATATCCCTGAGCTTGCCGATCAGGAAGCGCTGAAAGTCACGCGCCCCTGCCGGGGTGTCCAGATCGGATCGCGTTGTGACCGCCGCCTCGATATCGTGCTGCAGTCTGTCCAAGGCCTCCCGACCCTCGGCGTTCCTTTGGTGCGCATTGAGAACTGCCGTGACCACTTGCAGGTCGATCTGAGCAGTTGTCGAATTCTGATGTGCCAGAGCGGCTTCTGCGTCTCTGATGGTGTCAGCTGCCGCACCCTCCTGATGATCGGCGGCGGGATTGTCAGGTTGCGGACCCGCTGGCCGACGGCCGGCAGGCCCCGTCCGCGGCGGGACCATCATCTCCCCCGTCCTGGAGTCGAACAGATCCGGATGCTGTTGGCGGATCGTGGCAATGACTGCGTCCAGCCGTTGCGGGCTTGCTGCAAATATCGTCACCACATCCGTTATGTCTTGCGGTGTCAGACCGGCCAGCCAGGCTGCCGGGTCGCCCGTGCATTCCTTGACGTGCTCGACCGCGGCGAGCACATCGTCAGGCGTCGCCATTGCTCAGCAGAGCAACGTTGCGTGCGAGATCGGATCGGTCTGCGGCCCCAACATGCTTGCGACAGTAGCCAGGGGCTTCGTTGTCGACAATTCACTAGTACACAGCGGTATCCGGCAACGCGACGGCAGCGAAGCGCTAGCCCGCGGAGGCGCTGTAGTGCGCCGTCAACTTCTCCAACAAGGCCTTTTTCGCGGCGTCGAGCTCGTGGACATCGGACACCACCGCCAGGATTTCTCGTTGCTTGGTGATCAGGAACTTCTGGAACTCCCGCGCCCCCATCGCGGTATCGAGCCCAATGGCGGCCTGGTTCGCCACTGCGAGGTCGATGTCGGCCGCGATCGCGTCGAGCCGCCTGATGCCGTCCACCGTTGCGGCATGCGCGCTGGCAAGTGCTTCCGTGAGAGCAAGGTCGGCCTCCGCGGCCGCCGCATGTTGCCTCGATAGCGCGGCTTGCGCGTCCCCGATAGCACCGATCGACTGTCCGGCCTGGTCCGCCATGGGTTGACCGTACTCACGGGCTGAGCGCTCAACAACCATCACCATCACCCCACTGGGCGCCGGATCTGCACGCCGGTGCCTAGCGGGCTGATCCGGACCGTAGCGCCGGCATGGGGTGCTTCGACGACCTGATTGTTGCCGATCGCCAGCTGCACGTGTCCGGTGCTGGGGAAGACCAGGTCGCCCGGGCGGACCTGTGAGCGCGGGACCGGGATTCCGTCATATATCTGCTGATAAGTGGTGCGGTCCAAGTGGATTCCCGCCCGCGCGTAGGACCACTGGGTCAGCCCCGAACAATCGAACTGGTCGGGCCCGGTTGCGCCCCAAACATACGGCCTGCCCAGCCGTGACAACGCTGCCCGCACCGCGATACCGGCACGAGTGTTGGCCGGCGGCAACCGCAGCCCGGCCCGGTGACCGCCGCGGGGCATGACTCGGTAGTGGAAGGCGCGCAACGCCGCCCGATGCCGACGGGCGTGCTGGCGGGCGTCCAACACATGCGCTCGTTGAGCCCGCAGCCGCGCCGCCCGACGGCGCATCGCCTCGCGCTGCGCCATCGGCGTGTCCGGTATTGCGGTGTCGCCGCGGGCCTCATCGAGGACATTCTGGGTCAGGGTGCGGGCGTTGGCGTGATCCCGGTGCGCGCGCGACGCGGTCGCGGCGACCGCGGCATCAATCGTGGCGGCCGATCGCAAGGCTTTCCGGCTGCGGTCAACTGCTGACCGGTAAAGCTCGTGTCCCCCACCGGTATTCAGTCCCGCAGCTCGCTCCAATATCTTGTCGTACTGCGCCGCCTCGACGTCCACCGGTGCGGGACGAGTAGGGCCGGCAAACAGCCGGTGCGCATGGCGTAACGCCGCCAGTTC
>Ga0210390_10000638_pt1 | contig 37117 bp, 33 predicted proteins | sample IncBWH11OmetaG_FD_161050 | JGI IMG/M metagenome (GOLD analysis project Ga0210390, IMG submission 161050) | Forest soil microbial communities from Barre Woods Harvard Forest LTER site, Petersham, Massachusetts, United States - Inc-BW-H-11-O ...
CGTCCCGAACATAGAGTCGGAGATCGGTCGCAATTTGCTCGTTGCGGCTCCGTCCACTGTGCAGCTTGTACCCGGTTTCCCCGATGAGTTCGACCAACCGCTTTTCGACGAAATGGTGTACGTCTTCCGCTTCGTTGTCGACAAGAAACTCAGGTGACGTACCGGCGAGTTCGGCGATCTTCTGGAACCCTTGCAGAATCGCGATGAGTTCGCCCGAGGACAGAACTCCAGCATCCTTCAGAGCACGCGCATGGGCGCCACTCGCCGCAAGTTCATACTGCAACAGGCGACGGTCGAAGTCGAACGATCTTTGCCAGCGTTCAAACTCCGGATTCAGCTTCTCCCGAAAACGACCCGACCACATTTTCATCCCGCGACCTCCGTGCGAGAGCGAGCCCGCGAGCGAGAGGGAAGTCCGAGTATGCGAATGAACCCGGCCGCGTCTTTTTGATCATAACCATCGCCCATGGTGAAGGAAGACAGGTCGGTGCGATAGAGCGAGAAGTCCGACTGGCGGCTCACGACCGCGATGTTTCCTTTATATAAGGAGAGCGTGATCGTTCCCGTGAGATCCTTTTGCGTAGCGTCAACGAACGCATCGAGTGCTTCCCGCAATGGCGTGAACCAGAGGCCAAAGTAAGTGAGCTCCGCATACTTGAGCCCAATGTGCTGCTTGAAGTGCATCAACTCTCGCTCCAGGCAGAGTGACTCCAGTTCGCGGTGCGCGCTGATCAGCAAAGTTCCGCCCGGAGTTTCGTAACATCCACGAGACTTGATTCCCACGAAACGGTTCTCTACCAGATCGATCCGTCCGATAGCATTGCGAGCACCAATTTCATTCAGCAACTCAACCAAAGACACTGGATCGAGTTTGAGGTCGTTTACTGAGACTGGAATTCCGTTCTCAAAACCGATCTTGACCTGCTCCTCGCGATCCGGTGCATCCTGGGGCGAGCGGGTCCATTGCCACGTGGTAGGGAGGGGCGCGTTAGCCGCATCTTCCAGTTCGCCGCCTTCGTGGCTGACGTGCCAGAGATTACGGTCGCGGCTGTGAATTTTCTGCCGGCTTGCCTCCACCGGGATGTGGTGCTGTTCCGCGTAGTCGAGACAGTCTTCGCGCGACTTCAACGACCACTCGCGCCACGGCGCAATCACCTTCAACTCCGGAGCGAGCGCCTGGTAGGCCATTTCAAAGCGCACTTGATCGTTGCCCTTCCCGGTACATCCATGAGCAAGCGCGGTGGCGCCTTCCCGCAAGGCGACTTCCACTTGATGTTTCGCGAGAACAGGCCGAGCCAGCGATGTGCCCAGCAAATACTTGTGCTCGTAAACGGCGCCTGCCTTGAGGGCAGGGAACACGTATCCTGTCAGGAATTCTTCGCGAAGATCTTCGACCACGACCTTGCTTGCGCCGGTCGCATAAGCTTTCTGAACCACGGCTTCGATGTCGTCTCCCTGGCCGACATCGCCCACCATCGCGATCACGTCGCAGTCGTAGTTTTCCTTCAACCATGGGATGATGATCGAGGTATCCAAACCTCCGGAATAGGCAAGCACAACTTTCTCACGCATGGGCGCTCCTCACAGGCAAGCGGCGATTCCCGCTACCCAGCAACATATAAAGAATTGCCTTCTGCACATGAAGGCGGCTCTCCGCTTGATCGAAAACCACGGATCGCTCGCAGTCCATGACTCCATCGGTGATCTCTTCACCCCTATGTGCCGGCAGACAGTGCATGAAAACGGCGTGAGGCGCGGCTTCAGCCGCCAGCGTTTCGTTCAACTGGTAGGGCGGGAAAATTCGCGCTCGTTCTTCGGCCGTGTGTTCCTGCCCCATGCTTGCCCACGCGTCGGTGTAAATCGCATCGGCGCCCGCGACCGCTTCGTGCGGGTCAGTAAGCAGTTCGATCACCGCACCTGTTTGCCTCGCGATTTCCTGAGCATCGCTGACAATCCCGCTGTTGGGTTCGTATCCCCGCGGCGTCGCGACACGAATCTTCGATCCAAGGCACGCCGCCGTGAGCAAGAGCGAATGCGCCACATTGTTGCCATCTCCGACGTAGGCGAGGCAGAGATTCGCGACATCACCGAAGTGGTTCTGCAGGGTGAAGTAGTCCGCCAGAGCCTGACACGGATGCTCCAGGTCGCTGAGCGCGTTGATGACCGGGACTGAAGCGTGCTCGGCCATGCCCTCAATCGTCTCTTGGGCGAAGGTGCGCAGGACGATGCCGTCTACCCAACGCTCCAAATTATGCGCGATGTCACTCAGCTTTTCGCGAGCGTCGAGGCGGCTCTGAGTCTGGTCGACGAAATAGGCAGCGCCGCCCAGGCTTCCGATGCCAGTCTCGAATGTCAGCCGCGTGCGTAGCGAAGGTTTTTCAAAAAACATGACGATCTGCTTGCCGGCGAGCGCTTTGCGAAAATCTCCCGGACGCGACTGCATGAGCCCGGAAAGGTGAAGCACAGCCTTGACTCCCTCCGGACCGAGATCGCGGGTCGACACGAGATCGGGGCAGCTGAAACTCTTGGCAACTCGTGGCGCTTCGACCTGTTTGCTGGTTATTAGTTGAGTGTTCAATTCCGGCTCCTCGCGATAGATTCTTGATTTTTGTTCGTCACTCGATCGGAGGCAGCGGAACGTAAAGCTGAATCCAGTTCGCGAATGACTTCGTCAACGTGCTTCTGGCGGATGATGTAGGGCGGCAGAAAGCGCAGTACCGTCTCGTTTGTGCGGTTGATCAGAATGCGGCGTTTCATCAACTGGTTAACCACCGACTTGGCTGCGTCGGCGGAGTCCAATTCCATGGCCAGCATCAAACCCTTGCCCCGAACTTCACGAACGCACGCGTGCCGGCCTTTCAGCCCTTCAAGTTGAGTATGGAAGTAAGCGCCGACCTTGCGAACATGAGGCAACAACTTCTCGGCCACGCGTAGGAATTCGATCGCAACCGCACACGCCAGCGGCCCGCCACCGAAAGTGGTGCCGTGCATTCCGGGATGAAAAGCGGTTGCCACGCGGTTCGTGGTAAGGATCGCTCCCAACGGCAAGCCTGCGGCCAGCGGCTTGGCGACGGTAACGATATCCGGCTTTACTCTGGAATGTTGGTACGCGAACCAACGGCCTGTTCGCCCCAGGCCGCACTGGATTTCGTCGAGAATCAGCAAAGCCCCGGTGCTATCCGTTAGTTTTCGCGCAAGTTGCAAGAACTCAGGCGTGACCGGACGAATTCCACCTTCACCCTGGATCGTTTCCATGCAGATAGCGCAAACGCTGCCGTCAAACTTCCGCTTCAGATCCTCGGTGTCATTGAAGGTGATAAAACTGACTCCCGGCAGAAGAGGCGCAAAGGGAACACGATATTTGGCCTGTCCAGTGGTAGCGAGCGAACCGAAAGTCCGGCCATGGAAAGAATTGTCCAGCGCCAGAATGCGCCACTTGGGTTTGTGGCCGTTGCTGTTGTTCACTCGCGCATATGCACGAGCTAGCTTGAGTGCACCTTCCCACGCTTCAGTTCCACTGTTGCAGAAAAACGCGCGATCCAATCCGGAATGTCGTGTTAGCCGCTTGGCAAGTTCGGACTGATATTCGTGAAAAAACAAATTCGACACGTGGATTAGTCGCGCAGCCTGGTGCTTGATAACCGCTTGAATCCCCGGGTGTCCGTAGCCGAGCGCATTGACGCCAATCCCACTGAGGAAATCAAGATAACGGTGGCCGTCCGTGTCCCAAAGGTAGACGCCGCGGCCGCGATCGACCAGGATCTTGTGGCGATCGTAAGTCGGAAGCAGCAGTTTCTGCTCAGAGCGAATGACCGACGCCAGGCTCATGCCGTCACCTCCGTCCCCCACGGAAGCGAGGTGAAATAAAAGTCCGACAGATCTTGCGCCTGTGCCGCGGGAAGAATCCGGACTCTTCCTACGCCTTTGTGCAGGGCCTGACTGCAGGCTTCGAGTTTGGGCAACATTCCGCCCGCAATGACTGAATCCGCGATCAGCGTGCTCACTTCTTTGGTGTTGAGACAGCGGATCACCGCACCCGTAGCATCCTTGACTCCCGATACATCGGTCAGGAAGATGAGCAAATCTGCACGGCAGGCTGATGCACAGGCGGCCGCCATCTGATCGGCATTAATGTTGTAGTACTCGCCGTCGGAGCCGAGCGCGAGCGAAGACAACACCGGAATGCCTCCCTCGCCCCAGATCGCATCCATCCATCGTGGCTCGACGGAACAGATTTCGCCGACAAATCCGAGATCGTGGTCTGGAACGTTTTTCTTGCGAGCGCGAAACGTCATGCCATCTCCACCGCAAAGGCCGATCGCCGGAAGGCCCGCCGCAACGATGGCCGCGACCAGACTCTTGTTCACGATCCCAGCCAACACCATCAGCGCAACATCGCGCGTTTCCGCGTCCGTAACCCGCAACCCGTTCACGAAGTCACTTTCCTTGCCCAACAGTTTCAATGTCCGAGTCAGCGCACCGCCGCCGCCGTGGACCACCGCCACGCGGTGACCATCCTGCGCTAGTTGCACCACCGACCGGCAACACTTGCGCAGAGTCGATCTGTCCTCGAGCGCGGCGCCTCCGATTTTGACCACGATCTTCACTGCAAGCCTTCTTCCTCGCTCCATCCGTACATGAGGTTCATGTTCTGTACGGCTTGCCCAGCGGCGCCTTTCAGCAGGTTGTCGACACACGAGACCACCACTAAACGGCGTAAGTCGTCCGCCAGGCAAAAGCCCAGGTCGCAAAAGTTTGTACGCAGAGAAAACTGAATCTGCGGCAGCTGAGGTGTAGGGAAAATCCTCACCCAGCGCTTGCCCGCATAAAAATTGCGCAAGCAAGATTCGACTTCCGCCGATCGCATCGGATGATTGAGGTACACATAAACCGTCGACAGAATTCCCCGGGGAATCGGAAGCAGATGTGGAGCGAACGTCATCTGGCCTGCATCCAGTTTCAATTGCTCGACCATTTCTCCTACGTGACGGTGGTGAAACACCGAGTAAGCAGAAAGATTGTCGGCAACCGAGACGAAGTGGGTGCGTGAGGTCGGTTCCTTGCCCGCACCGGACACGCCGGACTTCGAATCCGAAATAATTCCATGCTGCCGATCGACAATACCCGCATTCAACAACGGCGCCAAAGCCAGAATCACAGAGGTCGCGTAGCATCCCGGATTCGCGACAAGGGCAGCGTCTCGAATCTGATCGCCGTTCAACTCCGGCAATCCATAGACGGCTTTCTCCGTGAGCTCGGCGGCGGTAACCGAGTCCGCATCTTCGAAGTCATAAACTGCCCGGTGCTGTTCTTGCTTAAGCCGCCAGGCGCCGCTTAGGTCAATCACGCGTAATCCACGTGTGATGGCCTCTGGTACAAGCGAACGCGAAGCCGCATGCGGCGTCGCTAGAAAAAGAAGCTCAACGCCGTGTTGCATCAGTGCTGGCCACGAGAGCGGTTGCAGGGGATAGCTTCCGTTTCCCGAAAACGATGGAAAAATGCTCGCGAGGTCGGCGACGCCGTCATCTCCTTTCTCTCGCGATAGCAGCATCGGTTTACCCAACCGGGGATGATGAAGCAGAAGTCGCATCAGTTCCGCCCCGGAATAGCCCGTTGCGCCTAGAAGTGCGGTCTTGAGCTTTGCAGTCATCAGGCGAGCATCTCCTGAACTCGCTCCGCCAGCTTTCTGGCATCGGATTGATCCGGACAAACCATCAGAATCGTGTCATCCCCCGCAATCGTTCCTATCGCTTCTGCCCAATCTTCTTCGTCCAATGCGGCCGCGACCGGTTGCGCACTGCCAACAATGGTTTTGATCACCAGCAAGTTCTGCGCCGGCCGAACCTCAAGCACAAACTCCCGAACCAGTCGCGAGACCGGCGGCAACGCCGCAGAGGAAGAGCCGTCCCCGTGAGTAAGTGCATATCCGTTAGCCGTCTTGCTGAGGCCCAAATCGCGGATATCGCGAGAAAGCGTTGCCTGCCCCACTCTTATTCCACGCTTGCGCAGCGCCCGTTGCAGGTCTTCCTGGCTGGCCACCGAACCCTGCTTCAGAAGTTCCAAAATGGCCCGTTGCCGCAGAGTTTTATTCATTATGCATATTTAACCATGGTTGTGAATAAGTATTCATTCAATATTAAAGACTTTGCGGAGCCTGTCAAGTAGAAATTAGCGCTGGGCAAGCTGTGAGAATGCGGCCTCAAGAGTCAACAGGAGGCAAATTTCAGAAAGCAAGTTATCAGTACTCCCGCTGAAAACGGTACCGCCCGCGCTGCTCCCGCGCAATCGTCTCCGCCACTTTAAGGAAAGCGCGCGCCGCATGGGAAAGGCTTGCGGATTTGCGGTAGATCAATCGCAGCTTACGGTGCAGACGCAGTTCGCGTACAGGGATGCGAATCAGTTCTCCACGAGCCAGTTCGTTCTCCACACTGATTTCAGGGACCAACGCGACCCCGTTGCCCATGGCGACAAAGCGCTTGATCGCCTGCAGGGTCGGCAGTTCGATGTCCATATGCAGTGGAGTTTTATGCCGCTTGAAAGCTTGAATTACTTTCTCGCGATAAGGCGAGACAACATTGTGCGCGACGAACGACTCCGCCCCGAGTTGCCGGATGCTGACTTGACGCGCCGTGGCCAGGGGATGGCTCGGGGGAACCACGAAAATCAACTCGTCCAGATACACGATCGTCGAACACAACTGCGGTTCCTGGGGATCATAAGTGAGGACTCCGAGTTCAGCGCCGTGCCGCAGGACGTCGTCTGGAATGCGGCTGCCCAGCGAACGCCGCACCATGATTCTGATCATGGGATGCAAACGGCGGAATTCCGCTAGCACCGGCAGCAGGTAAAGCGCGGTTAATTCATTGGCCGCGATCGCCAGTTTGCCTTTCTGCAATTCTCTGAGTTCTACCAGCGCCTCCTGTGCGTCTCCGCGCAGGTTCAACAATCTTTCCGCGTATTCCTGGAGCACGCGGCCGGCGTCGGTCAACACGCCCTCGCGTGAGGAGCGGTCAAAAAGCGACTCCCCCAGCTCATCTTCGAGCTTGCGGATCGACTGGCTCACTGCTGACTGCGTGCGGTAAAGTTTTTCGGCCGCCCGCGAGAATCGCCCCTCCCTGGCCACCGCCAGAAACACTTCAAGTTGCGCCAGATCCATTGCCAGTCCCTCCGGCAAAACTTAGGAGCTCATTAGTCCTGCTTATGATGTTAAGCATAACTAATGATAATCATAGGATTATAAGCTTGCTTAATATCTCTGTCTACGTAGGATGAAACTCTGACCCCGGTTAGGAGGCCCCAGGCATGGAACGCGTCACAATTTTCGACACGACTCTGCGCGACGGCGAACAGTCGCCCGGTTGCAGCATGAATGTGCCCGAGAAACTGCGCATGGCGCACCAACTCGACCGGCTGGGAGTCGATGTGATTGAGGCCGGGTTTCCTATTGCCTCGGAAGGCGATTTTACCGCCGTAAAAGCCATCGCCGCAGTCATACGGCGTCCCGTGATCGCGGGCCTTGCCCGGGCCTGTACGCAAGACATCGAACGGGCGTGGCAAGCCCTTCGAGGAGCAGCCCACTCGCGCATTCATGTGTTCCTGGCGACTTCCGACATTCACCTGAAATACAAACTCCGCATCTCTCGCGAGCAATGCCTGGAACAAGCTGCGGAAGCAGTGCGTTTGGCCAAGAGTTTGTGTGACGATGTCGAATTTTCGCCCGAGGACGCCACTCGCACCGACCCCGAGTTCTTATGCAAGGTTGTGGAAGCGGTTGTGACCGCTGGTGCGACTACGGTGAATATCCCCGACACCGTGGGATACACCACGCCGGTGGAATTCGGCGAACTCATTCGCATCATCCGTGAAACCGTACGTGGAATCGACCAAGTCACCATCTCCGCCCACTGCCATGATGATCTCGGACTCGCCGTAGCGAACTCGCTGGCTGCAATCGCCGCGGGGGCGCGACAAGTGGAATGCACCATCAACGGCATTGGCGAACGCGCCGGAAATGCATCGCTCGAAGAGATTGTCATGGCCATGCGCGTACGTCCCGATCGGCTCGCCTACGAGACCGGGGTTGTAAGTGAACAACTGTTTCCGGCAAGCCAGGCGCTCAGTGAGATCACAGGAGTCTCGGTCCAGCCCAACAAGGCAATTATCGGCCGCAACGCCTTTGCCCATGAAGCCGGCATTCATCAGGACGGCATGCTCAAGAATCCGCTGACCTACGAAATCATGACTCCGCAATCGGTCGGAGTGCCGGATTCCAAACTCGTGCTCGGCAAACATTCGGGGCGGCACGCACTCGGCCTGCGCTGCGAACAACTGGGCCACCAATTCGATCGGCACCAGCTCGACGAAATCTATCGACGATTCGTCGTACTCGCTGATCAGATCAAGCAGGTCGAGGATCACCATCTGCTGGAACTGATTACCGCGATTCAGAAGGGTTCAACGCTGCAGGCAAGTGACGAATCCCAGGTGAAAGCGAGGGCCTTCGCCATCGCCACTGACGCGGCTGCGCGGCCAGAAAGCAGCCGCAGGCATTCGCACCTATTACTCTCGATGCCTTTCTCAACCGGCGCAAGTCCTGCCCTCAGTCCGATGATCGAACAGCGCAGCGAGCAGGAAGACTACCTGTGGGGAGTGTGAAACCTGCCAGTCTTTACTTGTCTAACTGCAGTTCCGCGATATCTTCCTTCGTGTCCTTCGTAATTGATGAAGTAGAAATGCCAGAACCACTTGGCGCCACACTACAATAGACCAGCATGCTCCTGAACATCGCCATCCTCCCCGGAGACGGCATCGGTCCCGAAGTAATCGATGAAGCCATCCACGTCCTCAAGGCGATCTCTGCGGCGTTCGGGCACGAACTCGGTCTGAAGAAAAAAGACGTTGGCGGCGCAGCTCTTACAAGCAGCAAGAATCCGCTGCCTCAGGATACTTTGCAAACTTGCCTGGCTTCAGGCGCAGTTCTGTTAGGCGCAGTCGGAGGCCCTGCGTTCGACAATGTTTCCCGCGATCTGCGGCCCGAGCGAGGGTTGCTGCGATTGCGCCGGGAACTCGGAACCTTCGCCAATCTGCGCCCAGCCGTATGTTTTTCGGCGCTCGAAGATTGCTCGCCGCTTCGCCCCGAAGTGGTGCGAGGCGCTGACATCCTGATTGTGCGTGAACTCCTGGGAGGAATCTATTTTGGCGAACCCCGCTCGACCGAAGGCGCCCCTGGCAGCCGCATCGCCATCGACACCATGCGCTACAGCGAACCGGAAATCGAGCGCATCGCGCGCGTGGCTTTTGAGTTGGCACAATCCCGCCGCCGACAGGTAACTTCGGTCGACAAAGCCAACGTGCTCGATTGCTCCCGCCTCTGGCGCGAAGTGGTCACCCGCGTCTCGCGGCAATATCCCGACGTGCAGCTCCGGCACACCTATGTGGATTCCGCTGCCATGGCGCTGGTCTCGCATCCCGCCACCTTCGATGTCCTGCTCACCGAAAACATGTTTGGCGACATACTTTCGGACCAGGCGGGAGCCATCGCGGGCTCGATCGGAGTTCTCGCATCTGCCAGCATCGGAGGCGCGGTAGCGTTATACGAGCCGGTCCATGGTTCCGCTCCGGACATTGCCGGGCGGGGCATTGCAAACCCGATGGGGGCCATCCTTTCAGTTGCGATGATGCTGCGTCACTCGTTCCATTTGGACGATGAAGCAGAGTGCATCGAAGCCGCAGTTGCTTCGGTGTTGGGTGCAGGCCATCGCACGCGAGATCTCGCCAAACCAGGCCAGCCCGCGCTGCGCACCAATGAAATGGGAAGCAAGATCGTGGCGGCAATCAAAGAACAGGCAAGGCCTCCCGCGCCATCAAGACTCATTGACTCGTCGGCTACTTAATACGTCGCTCAAGGTGGCAGAGCCTCGATGTGACGCCGATCACGTGCCGGTGCGACTGTGATCACTGCCGAACCCGACGTATGCGCCTAAACCTAGGACAGCCATAAAAACACTGGGGCTGTTGCACGATCGATGCTGGGAGGTGCAAGGCTCTCTGTGGGTGTAATCTGTGGTAGGCTGCGTGACTGACTGGCAACAGGAAACTCGCAGCCTTTCTTTTTTTAGTGGGCAAGCATTTACTCGCTCAAAGGGTGTGGCTTTTCAGAAAGGCCCAGCGCTCCGCGACTTTCCCGGCTGCAATTTTCCAGATCACGATTTCGCGAAACTCGACTTTCTGTTCGAAGAGATTGGCCTTCGGCCGAAGACGCGGAAAGGGTGCAATTACTGAATAGTGAATCCCTGAAATCGGGGACTACTCCGTTCTTTGAAAACCGTGACTCGCGCGGTAAATTAGATCACGAATAGAACCATGCCCGAAAAGCTCACTCTGTTCGACAAAATCTGGAACGAGCACGTGGTCTGTGTTCCCGACGAACAATTGCCGCTGCTCTATATCGATCTGCACTTGGTGCACGAGGTCACCTCGCCGCAGGCATTCGAGGGACTGCGAGCCGCGAGTCGCAAGGTACGCCAGCCTCAGCGAACGGTTGCGACCGTCGATCACAACATTCCCACGGAGCCGCGTGGCACGCCCATCACCGATCCCATCGCGGCGCGGCAGATTCATGCCTTGCAGCAAAACTGCAAAGATTGCGGCGTCCCTTTGTTCGATATGGATTCGTCCGATCAGGGAATCGTGCATGTGATCGGTCCGGAATTGGGATTGACTCAGCCGGGAATGACGATTGTCTGCGGCGACAGCCACACCAGCACGCACGGCGCGTTTGGGGCGCTGGCATTTGGCATCGGAACTTCGGAAGTCGAGCATGTGCTGGCAACGCAGTGCCTGCCGCAACGTAAGCCCAGGACCATGCAGATCGATGTGCGCGGAAAGCTTGGCGAAGGCGTCAGCGCGAAAGATCTGGCCCTCGGAGTGATTGGACAGATTGGTATCGACGGTGCCACCGGCCATGTGATCGAGTACACCGGCGATGCGGTTCGCCGGCTCTCCATGGAAGGCCGAATGACGTTGTGCAACATGAGCATTGAAGCCGGGGCCCGAGCCGCGATGATCGCGCCGGACGAGACCACGCTTGCTTACATGAGAGGCCGGCGGTTTGCGCCGCGCAACTGGGACGAAGCGGTAGTTCGTTGGGGTGAACTGGCTTCCGATCCGGGAGCACGATATGACGCGGTCATGGAAATTGATGCCTCGCGGCTCGCGCCCTTTGTTACCTGGGGCACAAATCCAGGAATGATCGCGCCGGTTGACGGGCACATTCCTGAGCTAAGTGATTTGAATACGAGTGCGGATCGTCTTGCAGTCGAGCGTATGTTGGAGTACATGGGACTTGAGCCCGGCACGCGAATCGAAGACATTTCTGTTGACCGCGTTTTCATTGGCTCGTGTACCAACTCGCGGCTGGAAGACCTGCGGGCCGCGGCTCGCGTCGCCAAGGGGCACCGCGTGGCTCCTAAAGTGCGGGCCATGGTTGTGCCCGGTTCGCAGGCGGTCAAGCGTGCCGCGGAGCAGGAGGGTTTACACAAGATCTTTCAAGAATCCGGATTCGAATGGCGCGAGTCCGGATGCTCGATGTGTCTGGGCATGAATCCGGATATCCTTCAACCCGGCGAACGCTGCGCGTCGACCAGCAATCGCAACTTCGAAGGCCGTCAGGGACGCGGCGGGCGAACGCATTTAGTCAGTCCGATGATGGCGGCTGCGGCCGCGATTGCCGGACACTTCACTGATATTCGCAATTGGCATTTTCACTGAGGGAAACCATGCAGCCCTTTCGCACTCACCAAGGTCGCGTGGCGCCGCTTCATCGAACCAACGTGGATACCGACCAGATCATCCCCAAACAGTTTTTGAAACGGATCGAGCGTACCGGGTTTGGCGAATTCTTATTCTTCGATTGGCGCCTTACCAGAGACGGCAAGCCCGACCCCGCATTTGCTCTGAACGACCCGCGCTACAAAGGCGCGAGCGTTCTGGTAGTGGGGAAGAATTTCGGCTGCGGATCGTCGCGGGAACATGCCGTCTGGGCGCTCGAGGATTTCGGTTTCCGCGTCCTCGTCGCGCCGTCGTTCGCCGATATCTTCGCCAACAATTGCGTCAAGAACGGCGTACTGACCGTGGTCCTGAGCGAAGATGAAGTCAGCGAAATCGTTCGCAGGGCGACCGAGCTTCCCAACTACGAGATCGTGGTCGATCTCGATCATCGCAACGTCCACGACGAGCACGGATTCTCCGCTTCATTCCAGATCGACGAGTTTACCCGCCATTGCCTGCTCGAAGGGCTGGATGACATTGGACTCACTCTGCAGCATGAATCCGAAATCGCTGCTTACGAGGCCCGGCATCCTCCACCGATCCGGTGACGCGCTCTCTCCGAGCGATCCGGCGCGCTTCTGCTCGGGTACAATACCTTCACCTGCAAACATAGGTGGTGGAGGAGAATGCCCGAGGCTTGGAAAAAATGGGAGGGCCAGGTTGTAAACGAGGAATTTCCGTTGCTCCGCTACCTGGGAGCGTCGGAGCACAGCGCCGTTTTTCTGACCAAGCGCACTGACCGCGAGCCTGAGGAAGTAGCGATCAAACTGATTCTGGCCAGTGCGGAAAATCCTGAACTTCAGGTGTCCTGGTGGGAACTTGCCGCGAAACTATCTCACCCTAATTTGCTTCGCCTTTTTCAAAGAGGCCACTGCCAGATCGATGGCACAGACCTGCTATACGTCGTGACCGAGTACGCCGAGGAGAGTCTGTCGCAAATTCTTCCCTATCGGCCGCTCACGCCCGCGGAAGCGCGCGAAACGCTACAGCCCCTTGCTGATGCCTTGTCCTACATTCACACCAAAGGCTTCGTGCACGGGCACATCAAGCCGGCAAACATCCTGGCCGTTGGCGATCAAATAAAGCTTTCGAGCGATGGGCTCTGCGGAGCCGGCGAGTCGAGTAGAGTTCTGCGCGCCCCGGGAGTTTACGCAGCACCCGAGATCGCGGACGGCGGTGCAATGGCGCCAGCCTCGGACGTTTGGTCAGTCGGCATGACCCTAGTCGAAGCGCTGACCCAGCATCCGCCGGTGTGGGCGGGAACGGACCAGGCGGAGCCAGTGTTGCCGGAGACGTTGCCCGAGCCATTTTTTGACATCGCGAGTCACTGTCTGCGCCGTAACCCGCAGCGCAGATGGACGGTGGCTGAGATCGCGGGCAGGTTGCAGCGAACTTCATCCGCGCCCCTAGAAAAAGAAATTATCGCGCCCAAGGGTGGGCTTACGAAGTGGGGCTATGTGGTTCCGGCAATCGCGGCCGCAATCCTGCTGCTCGCCATTTTGGTCCCCAAGCTTTTCCATAGTCATCCTGGCGCTGAGCCAGCGCCTTCGGCTGCGGTCGAATCCTCGAAGCAGCCAGAACCAAAGCAGGGAGCGGAAACGGCACAGCCCATCACTCCGCCAACTGCTCCGCCCTCTGCTGGTGGAAAGAGGGCGGCAAAGACCGGGCCGGCAAAGAACGGGCAGACGAGAAATTCCGCGGGCGATCACGTTCGCGGTGAGGTTGCTCAGCAGGTTTCGCCCGATGTCTCGCGCAGCGCCTTGAGGACGATTCACGGCAAGGTAAAGGTTCGGGTTACGGTCGCGGTGGATTCATCCGGCAACGTGATGGTAGCGAAGTTCGATTCTCGCGGGTCAAGCAAATATTTTGCGGATCGGGCTTTGCAGGCGGCGCGGAAGTGGACATTTAAGCCGCCGCAGATCGATGGTCAGGGTGTTCCCAGCGAATGGACACTGAAATTTGAGTTTGACAGGGCCGGAACCAACATCCATCCCGAACAAACATCTCCTTAGTGAGATTACGGCTTTGCGGCGAGGACCAAGAAATAGTCCATTCCGTCTCCCTTCACAAAATCGTATTGAGAGAGCACGACGTAACCTGCTTTCGAGGCCTCTTTGATCACGATGTCGCGAGCTACGCCGTGGTTTTCTCCATTGCCGTTGCGGTCGATGATTCCCACCTTAGCTCCGGGGCGAAGCGAGACGCGGAGATTTCTTAACAGCTCGATTGGTTTCTCAACCTCGTGATAGGTCTTCAACAGCAGGGCGGCGTCGATCTTGTCGGCGGGCAGTTGCGGGTCGTTGCTTTTGCTCAGAATTGTTTTCACGTTGTGCAGGCCTTCTTTCCGAACTCTCTTGTCGATGTAGCTCGTGGCATCGGGATTGATGTCGACTGCGTAGATGCTTCCGGTTTCGGTCACGCGTCGGGCTGCTCGCACCGTGAACCAGCCGGACCCGGCGCCGATGTCTGCTACGGTTTTGCCGGGGGTGATCTCGAGGACGTCCATGACCCGGTTGATCTGAAGCCTTTCATCGCGTCCGGGCGAATCAAAAATCGTTAGGTCGCCGGTGTAGGGGGTGCTGGTTTTTCGCGGTTCAGCGGGGACAAAGCTTGGGGGCGTGCTCTGAGCTTGGGCGATAACCGAACTGCAGAGAAGAAGCAGCGCAACTGGCACAACGCGATGCTTGTACATAGGGGATCTCCAGATACTTTCTCTTCCAGAATAGACTCAGAAAAGTCGGATTTGGTGAGCACGGTTACTTTGAACCTCACCGTCCGCTTGGTGAGGCGGATCGACATCTGGTAGTCTGCAGTGACTTCTCAAACGAGGAAATATTCGAAAGATGCACTCTTCCAAACTGCTCTGTCTCACGGTCTCGCTGTTGGCTTTGCTGTCTTTGCCGCTCTCCGCAGCCGATAAAAACAAGACCAACGCAAACTCTCCCGATGCCGGCAAGCCGTCTTACGAGTTGCCACAGCCCGCAAAAGAAAGCCTGGATTACACGATGTATCAGCGGATCCGGAACGAAGGTCTGGCGCATTCGCATGTAATGGAGTATGCCTCTGCGCTGATGGATGGCATTGGGCCGCGACTAACGGGTTCTCCGAATGTGAAGCGGGCCAACGAATGGACTCGCGACCAGTTGGCTGCAATGGGCTGCAGCAATGCGCACCTCGAAGACTGGGGCGAATTCGGCATGGGCTGGCAACAGCTTAATACGTGGACGCGCATGGCTTCGCCTGATACCGCGGTGTTCATCACGCAGGCCGCGCCTTGGTCGCCTTCGAGCAACGGGGCGGTGAGCGGACAGGCAATATGGATGGATGTCAAGAAGGAAGAGGATCTGGATCAGTACAAAGGGAAACTCGCCGGCAAAGTGGTTCTGCTTGGCGATATGCGGGAAGTCAAGCCGATCGACAAGCCGCTGTTTCAGCGCATGGATGAGAAGGATATGGCCAAAGTTGTCGACTATCCGCTCATCTCCGAGCGTCAGGACTACATGCAGGAGTACGCTAAAAGGTCTGGGCTGCGCGAGAAGACCGTGAAGCTGCTGGTCTCGGAGCATGCACTCGCAGTGGTTCTCCCGAGCCGCGATAGCCGCGAGGGTGGCGGCTCCGGAGGGACCATCTTCGATGACAGCAGCCGCGGTCTGGGATGGTTCATCTATCAGCGGGAGCACGCGCAGCCGGTTCCCGTAGTCATTATGGCGATCGAGAGTTATGGGCGCGTTTACCGGCTCCTCAAGGCTAATGTTCCGGTTACGATTGAACTCAATGTCGATGTAAAGTTCACCGGCGACCATGAACACGGTTTCGACACGATCGCGGAGATCCCGGGGACCGATCCGAAGCTGAGGGACGAGGTGGTGATGCTCGGAGGACATCTGGATTCATGGGCCGCAGCGACCGGCGCGACCGACAACGGGGCTGGAACCGTGGTGGCGATGGAAGTCATGCGCATCCTCAATGCGCTCAAAGTCAAGCCGCGGCGAACGATTCGAGTCGGACTGTGGACGGGCGAAGAGGAGGGTGAATTCGGCTCGCTTAATTATGTGAAACAACATTTTGGGGTTGTGCCGCTGTCGACGGCGCCGGACCAGCTCAAATTGCCAGAATGGATGCGCAAACCGGCTGGACCAATTGAGCTGAAACCGGATCAGCAGAAGATATCGGGCTACTTCAATCTGGATAACGGCACTGGAAAAATCCTCGGAATCTATCTGGAGGAGAACGCGGCAGTGGCTCCGATCTTTACCCAATGGATCGAACCACTGAAGGATCTTGGCGTGACCGCGATTACCATGCGCGGCACCGAGGGCACCGATCACGAATCGTTCGATGCCGTGGGCATTCCGGGCTTCCAGTTTATTCAGGACAAGCTCGATTACTCCTCTCGGACTCATCACTCGAATATGGATACTTATGAACACCTGCAGCCGGGCGACCTCGCGCAGGCGGCTACGGTGGAAGCTATTTTCGTTTACAACACCGCGATGCGTGACCAGATGCTGCCGCGCAAGCCGTTGCCGCATCCGGAACTGGAGGAGCAGCGGAAGGCGCCTCTTAGGAAATTGATGCCGGGGGCTGTCGAAGTCGAAGAGAAGGACGCGAAGGAAAGCAAGTAACGCCGGCTAGGCCAGCTACACCGTTGTTGTATCCCATTACGAATTGTCGTCCCGAGGGAGCGATATTGGTTCTTTCCTGCACCGTCAGTATCGCTCTCGCAGGCAGACACCTGGGTCCCTCGCTTCGCTCGGAGTGACAAAATCTTAGTTGACGCGACAGATGAAATGATGTAATCAGGTGTTTGCCGAGGATCTACCTTTCACCTTCAAATAGTTTGGAATGAAATTCCATGACCTCGCCAAGGTGCGCTCCAAAATAAGATGGGCTGTGATCGCCGGGATACAGATGGAATTCGTGCTTGATGTGTTCTTCTTGAAGTTGGCGGTCGAGAGCCGCAGCACCGGTCTCAAAACCAAAATCGTCGTCCCGCCCGCAGTTGAAATATATGGCTAGTCCACCGAGGGCGGTCTTGTTTTTTCTGGCCAGCGAAAAGGGATCGTTGTCCTTCCAATGCTGAACATTGATGGGATTGCCGAAGGCCGGTCCGAGCGGCCTGCCGAGCGGAGTACCGGCGCGTAGCGCGGCGTTGAGTTCTTGCAACGACTCGGTCATGAGGGCCGGGCTCTGCGCGCTTACCGCCGAAAACATTCCGGGATCGGCGAATGCGAAACGAAGCGCTCCGTAGCCTCCCATGGAAATACCGGAAATCGCTCTGGCGTTGCGCTCCCGCCGAATACGATATTTGCCTTCGATGTAAGGCATGAATTCCTGCAGGAAGAAATCGCTGTAACGGACTTTGCCGTCGGCGGAGTTAATGTAGAAGCTGGCCTTCGCGTCTGGTGTAACGATCAGGAAATCGCTGATCTTGTGCTGCTGGCGCAGGTCTTCAATCAGGTTCCATCCGCCGGTTTTGAAAAGCGTCTGCTCATTCTCGCCAAGCCCGTGCAGAAAGTAGAGGACTGGGTAACGCTTCGCTGGCGTGGAATCGTAGTTGGGTGGAAGCAAAACGCAGTAGCGGACTGTTTCTCCGAGGATGCGGCTCTTGAGGGCATCGCAATCGATTCGACTCTGCGCCGAAGCGGAGATGGTGAGAAACAGCAGGAATGGTAAAAAACGCTGCCGGCGAAGCATGAAATCCAGTTTACAGGTTGCGATATTTGCCCGTTGCAGACGTTGCTTGCAACATCTCACTCGTAACGCAGGGCCTGCACCGGATCGAGGCGCGCGGCGCGGCTGGCCGGATACAGACCGGAGAGCAAGCTGACCACAATCGCGAACGCGATGGCGCCCAGCACCAACCACCACGGTACAAGCCAAATCTGTTCCGGCGGGAAATGCTGGCGCTTCAGATACACATTTGTGCCAAGGTTAATTACCCGCCCGATGGTCCATCCCAGCGCAACGCCTACAATGCCGCCGAACACGCCCATCACGCCGGCCTCGGCGAAGAACAATCCTTTTACATCGCCGTCACTCGCGCCGATGGCCTTCATGATTCCGATTTCGCGGCGGCGCTCGAGAATTGCCATCACCAGTGTATTGATAATTCCAATGGAAGCGACCGCCAATGCGAGGCTGCCGAAGATTCCGAGAAAAAGGTCGAGCACGGCAAAAAATTGCCGCAAGCTGCGGGTCGCGTCGACGATCGAAAAAGTATTGAACCCCATCTTCTTGATTGCGTCTTCCACGGGTTGGACCTGGGTAGGGCTTTTTACATGTACCTCGACAGTCATGTACGCCGGTGCGGCGTTCGTTATGTTAGTAGTGTCGCGCAGGTCGGAAGGCTGCATCACGTGGAGGTTTTGCGCGAGTTTCAGCGGCAGGAAGATGCGCGCCCGGGCCTGGCCACGCATACTGTCAGGATCGAGATCGCAGACGCCCACGATTTTTAAAGTCGCCTCGCGCGAGACTACCGAGTAGGCTGTGCCCGCAGGATTGTTCTCGGCGGAATTGGCTGGCGGAGCCTCTTTGGCATCGCCCGCCGCAGGTGTTGCGGTCCGCTCCGCGTAGCGCATCGTTAATTGTTTCCCGAGCAGGGGCTTTGCAAGTTCGGCGACGCTCACCTCTTCGCTGCCCGCTTTCGGAGTCTTGCCCAATAATTGCGCTGCAAATGATTTTTGCAGGATGACCTCGGGCGCCGTATCAGAAGAGAAAAAATTCCCCTGCATGCCATCAAAAGCGTCATTGTTCTTCGCCGAAAAAGGAAGGCCCGCCATCATCGCTAAATGCGGCTTGTCTTCATAACGAAGTTCGGTGATGAAGCGGATGTCGGGATAGGCTTCGATGACATCGGGAAGTTGCGCAATTTTCTGCCGCGCGGATTCGTTGAGCGTAGGACTCTCGGCTGGAGACGGGCCATTTTCCTCCTGCTCGCGGTTGAAACCACGCAAGTCGCGGCGCGAGGTGACGACTACGGTGTCGAACAATCCGGATTTCTGCAGACGCCGTCCCGCCAGTTGCTGCAGGCCGATTCCGAGCGAAAGCATAGCGACCAGCGAGGCCACGCCGACGGAGATGCCAACCGTGGTCAGCGAATTCCGCAGTATAGATTCGCGCAGGTTGCGCACCGCCAGTTCCGCCATATCGTAAGTCTTCACAATCCGCCTCCGCGCGTTTGCCCCGTGGTGGCGGAGATCGCGTTGGATTGATCGCCAACCAATTTGCCATCCGCGAGGAAGATCATTCGGCTGGCATAGCGCTCGGCGAGAGTGCGTTCATGCGTAACCATGATGATCGTCATGCCGAGCGATTCGTTGAATTCGCGAATGAAATTCATGATTTCCGTGCCTGTCAGGCTGTCGAGGTTGCCAGTGGGTTCGTCCGCCAACAAGAATCGGGGCTGATTGATCAAGGCCCGCGCCAACGACGCGCGCTGCTGCTCGCCTCCGGAAAGTTCGGTGGGACGATGACGTAACCGGGCGCTCAGGCCGACCCGGTCTAACGCCTGCTTGGCTAATCCCTCGCGTTTGCCGCGATCCACTTCCGCGAAGCGCAGAGGTAATTCAACGTTTTCCAGCAGGGTCATGCTCGGAATCAAGTTGAAGGACTGAAACACCATGCCCACGGCGTGCCGGCGATACTTGGCGAGTTCCTCGCGCGAGAGCTTCGCCAAATCATTTTCCTGAACTACCACGGTTCCAGAAGTTGGACGATCAAGTCCAGCGATGAGGTTGAGCAATGACGATTTGCCAGAACCCGAGGTGCCGAGCAACGCGACAAACTCTCCAGAAGTAATCTGGAGCGAGATGCCATCGACGGCGCGGATCAAGGCGTCGCCCATCGGATAATGGCGACACAAATTTTCCGTGCGGATGGCAATAGAGTTTTTCAAAGTGGATTGTCCGGCGGGCATGGGCTAACGGGTCTCTCCTCTTACCAGACGCAAGGTGCTGGCGAGGTTGGCATCACCGTTGCCTCCCGTAAGTTTCTCATCGCCCGCGGAGAATGGCACCGTATCACCCTCGCCGGGAGCCAGGAATAGATTGGTCTCGACGCCATGCTGCTTAGTATAGAGATCGTAGTAGCGGCCGCGCAGGGCGTAGAGTTCTTCGTGGGTGCCGTGTTCAAGAATTTTTCCTTGTTCGATCACCAAGATTTGATCGGCGCGACGGATGGTGGACAGGCGGTGTGCGATGACGAATGTGGTGCGGCCCTGCATCAGGTAGGAGAGGCCTTGTTGGATCAGTTGCTCCGATTCAGAGTCGAGGCTGGAAGTCGCCTCATCGAGGATCAGGATCCGCGGTTCCGCTAGAATGGCGCGGGCTATCGAAATTCGCTGGCGCTGTCCTCCCGAGAGTTTTACGCCGCGTTCGCCGACCACGGTCTCGTACTTGTCGGCGAAGCCTTCGGCGAATTCGTCGACACGCGCAATACGGCACGCTCGGAGGACCTCTTCCTCGCTGGCATCGGGGCGTGAGAAGGCGACATTTTCGCGGATGGTACCGTCAAATAAGAACGACTCCTGTAGAACCACACCCAGGCGCGTCCGATAGGAATCCAGCCGCACCGTGCTCAGATCGACGCCATCAACCAGCACCTTGCCCAGCGTCGGTACATGAAAGGATGTAATCAGTCCGATCGTGGTCGACTTGCCGGAACCGGATGAACCAACCAGTGCGGTGACCGTACCTGGCGCTGCGTGAAAGGACACATCGTTAAGAACCATTCGGGTGCCGTCATAGCTGAAGCTGACATGGTCGAAATCGATGTCCCCGCGAATCTCATTCAAAACTACGGTGCGCTTTGGATCGTGATCTTCCCGCCGCACGCTCATGATTTCCTGCGTACGTTCGAGACCGGCCAACGCTTCGGTGAGTTGGGTGCCGATCTGAACGATCTGCATAATGGGCGCGACCAGGAAGCCAAGGAAAAGGGTATAGGTAAAAAATCCGCCGATAGTCAACATCCCAGCCGCGATCTGGCGCGCTCCGACATACATGATCACGGCCCCGACTACGCCCAACAGCAAACTCGCGGAGAGGCTCATGACCGAAGTGGCGGTTAGAGTTCGGAGCACATTATCAAGAAGTCGTTGGACGCCGCGCGCAAAGACACTCTCTTCGCGGTCCTCGGCGTGATAACCCTTGACTACGCGAACTCCTCCGAGGGATTCAGCGAGGCGTCCTGTGACTTCGGCGTTGATCTTGCTTCGCTCTCGGAATATGGGCCGAATCGTCCCAAAAGCCTTATAGAGTGCGAGGGCGAAGAGCAGTAGGAATCCGAAGGCGACCGCAGTCATGAGGGCGCTGATCCGAAACAGCACGACCAGAGCGATTCCGGCGGTCATCAAGCCTCCAACCAGATCGACCAATCCAGTACCGATCAAATTTCGGACACCTTCGACATCACTCATGATGCGCGAGACTAGGACGCCGCTCTTGGTCGAATCGTGAAATGAAACGGGTAGCCAGCCGATGTGCGCCTGAACTTTTTGACGAAGTTCCGTGATGAGTCGCTGGGCGGCTTTCGAAAGTAATTGTGTCAGCGAGAAGGACGTGATTCCCTGGACTACGGTTGCGGCGAGCACGCCCAGCACCAATGGCTTCAGCAACTGGGTGTTGTGTTTGATGATTACGCTGTCAATCAGGTATTTGGTCGAGTAGGGAAGTACGAGTCCTGAAACGCGATTGATCACCATCAGCACAAAGCCGAGGGCGAGCACGGCGCGGCGCGGGCGAATGAGTTCCCAGACCTGGGGAAGAACGGCGCGAAGTCTTTCTCGCGCGGGACGCTTGGGGCGGGCTGGTTTGCGATCAGAATCCACTGTATGCATTAGACACTATTTGGCGCGGATGAGGTTCATTTTGTCGAACCGTCAACCAGTGGGGTGATGTGGTATTATCGCGGCTTAAACGGCAAATCTTATGGCGAGCGTAGAGCGCGACAGCTGTCGTTTCAAGGCGATCCAGGGGGCGGACGGCAAGTTCGTGGTCCGCATGGAAATGTTCCACAAAACCGCGCCACTACTGGCGGACGCGACCGTCGATTTCGAATTGCTGAACGGCACGACATTGGATCAAGCGAGAAAACTCGCCGAGTCGATAAATGACAGAGTGACCGGAGTGTTGATCACCAGAGCGTGATGCCATAAATGCGCTAAACTGTATTTGGAACCTGAGCTGTCGGTTGACGCTCTAACTACTTGAGGACCACGATCGAGAATGTTTTCTGATCCCATCAGCCCCGAGGCTTCCGAACAAAAGAAATCTGAATCGGAGAGTTCATCCGGCGGGCACGAACTCGATCTCTTGCTAGCCGACAGTTGGAATCGGCCTCTGCGGAAGCGCCTGCTCGATCATCTGCACGACACCTTTGCGCCCGAGAAACTGCCCCCACTGCGCCTGACTTCACGTCCGGTTGACGTAGGCATGCTGGCGGGCGATGTCTTGAGTCTGCCCTGGTATCGCACCGTCTTTACAAATCTGGGCGACGTGATCTCTCCGGAGATATTGCCGCCTTTGCAACTGGAATCGCGACCAGTCGATGTTGGCGAGCTAATCGGCGATCAGATGAGTCATATGTGGTGGACCTCGTTGCTCCGCAGTCTTGCCGATGCGGCAGCTCCCGAGAGGCTGCCGGCGCTGCAGTTGACGTCGGCCCCAATGGATGATCCCAGCTTGACTGCGGGTTCGATGCAGCTTCCGCGCTGGTCCTCGGTGATCAGCACGCCCAAGGTGTTTTATCCCGACAAGCCTAAGGCGGCCTTCGCGACGGCCCCTCGAGTCGCTGCGCCGCCACCCAAGCCGGATCCGGCTGAGGTTGAATTCGTCCACGTCCTCGAAGCTGATTTGAAACGAGATCTGCGGCGTTCTATTTTCCGCCAACGCTTGTGGGTTTCACTGGCGGTTGTGGAAGTGCTGGCTTTGATCGGCACTTCAATTTGGTGGAAGTAAACCGTAGCCGTTCCGGAGTCCTCCGCACCTTCGCTTCTATAACATTGTGCGATTATAGTAAGCTTCTGATTCTCGCCTGACTCTATTTTCATGCCAAGGTTGGAGAGTGCATGAGCGATAATTCGCGCGACCACGAACTGGGGATGAACCGCAAGATTACGCGGCGTGACTTCCTGGACGGAGTTGCCATCTCTGTGGGCGGATCAGTTCTGGCCTCGAGCGCGCCGTGGCTGCATGGTCTGGGATTTCCGGATTCTACCTACGCTCCCGAGAAGGACCCGAACTACTATCCTCCAGCCCTGATGGGGATGCGCGGGAATCACGATGGCACGTATACTTCCGCGCATAGCCTCCGCGACGGAGATTTCTGGGATTCTGCGGGCAAGCCGGAAAGCACAGGCGAAAAATACGACCTGGTAGTCGTGGGGGGCGGCATCAGCGGATTGGCGGCCGCGTATTTCTATCGACAGCAGGCAGGCCCGAATGCACGCATTCTTATCCTCGACAATCACGACGACTTTGGTGGACACGCCAAGCGCAACGAGTTTCGCGCTGCTGACCGGTTGCTTCTAAGCTATGGCGGCACGCAGTCGATCGAGAGCCCCGCTCGATATAGCAAAGTGGCGAAGGGTCTTATTGCGGATTTGGGCGTCGACACCCAGCGTTTTTACAAAGCTTATGATCAGGATCTGTACTCGAAGCTGAATACCGCTTGCTTTTTCGATCGTGAGACTTTTGCCGAAGATCGGCTTGTCTTAGGTATGGGATCGACGCCGTGGCTGGAATTCCTTAGCAAATCGCCGCTTTCAGATGCCGTTCGTCACGACATTGCTCGCATCTACGCTGAAAAAGTCGATTACTTTCCTGGCCTGTCGAGAGAACAGAAGCTCGCGCGACTCTCGAAGATCAGCTATGCCGATTATCTGACCAAGGTCTGCAAGCTTAATCCGGAGGCGCTGCCTTTCTTCCAAACTTATCCGCATGACTTGTTCGGTGTCGGCATTGATGCGGTTTCGGCTCTTGCGTGTTTTGAGAACGGCGATGACTACAAATCGTTCACCTATCCCGGTTTTGACGGTTTGAATCTTGGCGAGTCCGAAAAAGAGGAACCCTACATCTTCCATTTTCCAGACGGCAACGCGTCGATCGCTCGTCTGCTGGTTCGGTCCTTGATCCCAGGCGCGATTCCGGGGCGAAACATGGATGACGTGGTCTCCGCTCGCGCTGACTATGGCCGACTGGACGACGCTAAATCTCCGGTCCGCATTCGATTGAACTCCACAGTTGTGCAGGTCCGCCACAATGGATCCCCAACTTCGGCGAAGCAAGTAGGAGTCTCATACATGCGCGGCGGAAAATTACAAAGCGTGCAGGCGAGCGCATGCGTTCTGGCCTGCTACAACATGATGATTCCTTATCTGTGTCCCGAGCTCCCTCAAAAGCAGCAGGACGCACTTCACTCCCTGGTGAAAACTCCGCTGGTGTACACGCACGTAGCCATCCGCAACTGGACTTCGTTCCAGAGTCTTGGTATCCATCAGATCGTTGCGCCCGGAGGTTACCATACTTATACGGCTCTCGATTTTCCTGTCAGCCTTGGCCAATATGAATTTCCCGGCAAACCGGACCAGCCTATGGTTCTGTTCATGCTCCGCACCCCGTGCAAACCGGGACTGCCCCAGCGCGATCAGTTTCGCGCGGGACGGGCAGAGCTCATGCGAACTCAATTTTCAACATTTGAGCGAAATATCAGGGATCAATTAGCCAGAATGCTGGGTTCCGCGGGCTTCGATCCGGCGCGCGATGTTGCGGGTATCACGGTGAACCGATGGGCACATGGTTATGCTTTCAGCCCTAACTCCTTGTTCGATCCCGACTGGCCCGAGGGCGAGCAGCCATGGGTGGTGGGACGAAAGCCGTTTGGCCGGATCGCAATCGCAAACTCCGATGCGGGCGCGAGCGCCTACACGGATGTTGCGATCGACCAGGCGCATCGCGCCGTTGGGGAGTTAGCAAATCGAAGTTGAGTCCGCGCTGAAATAATTTTACGTCTGCGGTGGCGGCGCTTTCTGTCCGCTGCTGGCTTCGACCAGTTTCTGCACTGATGGCGCAACCATCAACAGCAATTGCGCCTTCGGTTTCTGCGCTTGCTGCAGTAATGCGAACTGCTGTGTTGCCCACGCAGCCGGCGTGCGCTGTCCGCGGTCGATGTAGTCCAGTGCTTGTAGACCGGTTGCGGCGACCGCGGAAAGATTCTGCGAGATGGGGACAATTTCTTGCAGCAGAAACGACTGGCCCTCGAGCCTCTGCAGATTGGATTGATTGTCCCGCCAACGCGTCAACCATGTTCTCGCTTCTTGTTTGTCTTCAGCACTTGCTCGGCCCGCAATCAGCGCATCAACCAGGTCCGCAAAACGCTTCGCGGTAGCGCTCTCGGGACGAGCCGCGTCGATGACGCGATTCAGCGGCGATAGACTTGTAGCCTCAACCACCGCGAGTTCTTCGCGGTCGTAGTCCTTCACGGGTTCCACAACGTCGGTGAAGGCTCGCAGTGCAGAAATGTCATCTGAACCGGCGATACGGCGGAGCATGGGGCCGTAGCTGGAATTGTGGGTGAGGCCGAGCCAATCCAGCCATCGGCTCACGTAGTCCAATCGCTGATACATCGAATTGACGTCGGTGACATCTTGCGGCGACCACAGCCGCTCGGCGATGGCTGCAGTTCGAGGCCAGATGCGCGAATCGACGTTTTCTGGCGACACATACTCAGACCACATGCAGGCTTCGCCGCCCAGGATGCGCTGCTTCTCGTCCAGGCTCAGATTTGCAGCCGCGCCGGCGATGGGGTCAACCTCGTAGTGTCGCGAAGCCGGCCAGTTAAGATCGATGTAATATCCGAAAGAGAGAAGCCCGCGATATCCCTGTTTAGCCGCTGCCGCCAGGGAATCCTGCCCGCGCCACGATTGCACGACGATGTCTTTGGGCAAATCCGGACGCAGGATCTCATCCCATCCCACCATGGTTTTTCCATGTTTGCTTACGATCTTCTGTACGCGCGTGTTGAAGTACGCTTGGAGATCCTGGTTCGTCTTAAGCCCGTGGGAGCGCATGAATGCCTGAATACTTGGGTTCGCATCCCACTGTTTTCCGTTCACCTCGTCGCCGCCGATGTGGAAGTAGTGGTCAGGGAAAAGTTGCGCCATCTCCCCGATGAAGGCGTCGAGAAATTTGTAAGTCCGCTCCTGGGTCGGATCGATTGCCGGATCGAAGATGCCCCACCTGCGTTCGATCTGATACGGCCCGGGGCCGCTGGCTAGTTCGGGATACCCGACAAACCACGAGGTGCTGTGTCCGGGCATGTCGAACTCGGGGACAACGCGAATGCCGCGGTCCCGCGCATAGGCAATCAGGTCGCGCACTTCGTCTTGCGTGTAGTAGAGGCCATCAGAGCCCATCTCCTGCAATTTGGGGAATTTCTTGCTTTCGATGCGGAAGCCCTGATTCTCCGAGAGATGCCAGTGAAATACATTCAGCTTCACCGCGGCCATGCCATCAAGATCGCGCTTCAGGACGTCGAGCGGGATGAAGTGGCGGCCCACATCGATCATCAATCCACGCCAGGGAAAGCGGGGTTTGTCCTGAATCGCAATCGCCGGGGCTGCGAAGCCTTCGGAAGTAGTTTGTACCAACTGCAGAAATGTCTGCAGCCCGCGCATGATTCCTAGCGGCGTCGCTGCATCGAGCTTCGCACCAGCAGGGCTGATTGCAAGCGAGTAGGATTCGTCCTCGCCGAGTTCTTGCACTGCTTTACCCGCGTGGTCGCAGTGAACGACCAGTTTGGCTCGAGCTGCATCCGTTACTCTCATGTCTAAGGGAGGCATGCCAGTTTGGCGTCTGAGGTTTTCCAGAAAGAGTTCGACCGCATGCTGCAGTTGCACATCGGAGTGGCCGTCGATTCCCACCGAGAAAGAAGGATCAACTAAAAGTTGGCCAGTTTTCATCTGCACGTTGGCCGGCATCGGCATGAGGTTCAAGAGCCGGTTTTCATCTGCAAAGGAAACAGACGCCAAGCACAACATCAAAACCACGAACAGAGGACGCACAAGGGATTCTCCTGGAATTCCTAGATCGAATCGGAGAATAGTGGAATTGGGAGCGCTCTGCAAATCAGGGACGGCATCCTATGGATTCTTGGAATGACTGAGAACTTACAACCAGGAACCGGGAACTGATCTACCCTTTTCCTACCAGTTGACCGCAGTGCAGCAGATTCACATCCCAGATGGACGGCTCCGAAGGCAGGCTTTCGATGCCGATTCTGCCTTGCCGTTTGGTGCCCGGTTTGCCAGCCCACACCACCCGAAACTGAGCCTGAACTTCGTCCTGCTGGACATGGAGAATCTCGCCCGCCTTGACCGGGCGAATCATTCCCTGCAACACGGCTCCACGATCACTGATATTTCTGACCTGCGCATGCTGGGTGAAGGGCATGGATTTGGCGTCGACACCCCAGATACGCACTGTAAGGAATGCGCCAACGCGTCGATTCCGACGACGATCCATAGATCACCTTTCAGCAGGTTCATGAAATGGTATGTCATTGCGTAATTGATTGGAACTTACCACGGTCACCGGGAGCGGAGTGCCTGAAGTCACTTTCCGCGGCTCGCCGGGAGATGAGCTAAAAGCCTCTTACAGCCGCTAGTCCATGTCGCGCGTGGAGCACGCGCCGGGGCCGCGAGGATCGCCGCAACTTCCGCAGGCTCCGACCGAAGGCGATGAAGTCGCGGAACTCTTGGCTGACATCGCAAAGACCGAAAGCTGTTGCATCAGCTTTCTGCTCTGGCACTTGGGACATTCGGCTTTCCCGCTGCCATACACTAACGCTTCAAATTGATGATCGCATTCCTTGCAGATGTACTCAAAGATGGGCATGGACGATTCCTCACGGTTCAATGTTCTCATATCCATTTAAAATCAGAGTGTGGGAACTACGCAAACGGCAGTACGAGAATTTGTACCGCGACGCGGTTTGCGCGGCGGACACGTCCAAACTTTCGCCAGCTTCTTTCTGTCCCGGCGAATTGCGTTGCCTCCAGCCGAAAAACGTTTGATCGAAGTCGAACCCGGTGTGCAGGTCTTATGCCATTGCCATTGGCAGCAAGACCGGGAAAACGCGCTGACTGTGATTATTGTGCATGGGCTTGAGGGTTCGAGCGAATCGCAATACATGCTGGGAATTGCTGCTAAGGGTCTCGGGGCGGGCATGAATGTGGTGCGGATGAACCAGCGCAATTGTGGCGGCACAGACGAGCTCTCGCCGACCCTCTATCATTCGGGACGCTCGCAAGATGTCGGCGCTGTCGCCCGACATCTGATTGCGCGGGATCGGGTTTCCCGTTTCGCGCTGGTGGGATTTTCCATGGGCGGCAATCTCGTCCTTAAGCTCGCGGGCGAATGGGGAAGGGAAGGGCCGCCGCAGTTCCGCGCAGTTGTTGCCGTGTGTCCATCCATAAATCTTGCGGCCTCGGCGGACGCTTTGCATCTGCCCGCCAATCGCCTCTACGAGTATTACTTTATGTGGCAGCTTCGCCGGCATCTCCGAGCGAAAGCGCGGCTATTCCCGCAGATATTCGATACCTCTCGCTTGCGCAGTGTGACCACGCTTCGCGAGTTCGACGACAAGATCACAGCTTATTACTGCGGTTTTGAGGGCGCATCGGATTACTATCAGCGTTCGGCCGCCGCCAACGTCGTCGACCGCATTGCCGTGCCCAGCTTGATCTTGCACGCTGCCAACGATCCTTTCATTCGCATTCTTCCGGAAACGCGACAGAAGATCCTTTCCAATCCCAATATCACCTTCGCCGAGACCGAGGACGGTGGCCACTGCTCATTTCTCGGACGGCCTGATGGCGACGACGGCCGCTGGGCGGAGCGCCAGGTCGTAGAATTCCTGCGTGGGTTCTGAGCAACCTATCGTGACGACAATCTCTTGCGTTGATTCAGTCGTCCCCGTATGTCCAGTCGGACGCAAGCTCGACTTCTCTCCTATACAATCACTTTCTCGAATGAAACTGGGCGCGAAAATCGCATTAGCAGCAGCTCTAGTTGTTTCGCGGGCGGCCCTTCTCCGCGCCGAGCCCATATCGCAACTGAATCCGACGGACTACGTCAACGACTTTGCCCATGTCCTCGATCAGAACACAATCGCACAACTCGACAATATTTGTCAGCAAATCGATCAAAAGGCACACGCGCAAATTGCGGTCGTCACCATCAAATCGCTCGATGGCGACGATATCGTCAGCTACTCGGTCTCCCTTTATCAGAAATGGGGAATCGGGACAAAGGGCAAGGACCGTGGAGTTTTGATCTTGCTAGCGGTCCAGGATCGCAAGTACTGGACAACGGTCGGCTACGGACTTGAACCGATTCTGCCTGATGGCAAAGTCGGTGGCTTTGGACGCGAAGCGGTTCCACTGCTCAAGCAGGATGACTACAATGGCGCCGCGGCGCTGCTGACCACGCGGGTCGCGGACGTAATCGCTCAGGACGCCGGCATTCAGTTGACTGGCTCACGTCCCCGCGCGCCGACAGTGGAGAAAGAATCGAACAAGGGACTTTCCGTCGTTGGAATCATCATCCTGGTTGTTGTTTTTCTGATTTTGATGTCCACACCTTTCGGGCGGTTGCTCCTTTTCAGCATGTTACTAGGGGGGCGCGGCGGTGGTGGATACAGCGGTGGCGGAGGTTTCGGCGGCGGTGGCGGGTTTGGCGGCTTTGGCGGCGGCAGCACCGGTGGCGGTGGTGCTGGGGGAAGTTGGTAGGCGAGGTCGAGTGAGGCCACTATGGTTGCGGAAAAACAAATCAACGAATTCATCACCCGGTTACGAGCGGCTTGCGGGAAAAATCTCCAGAGCGTGATCCTTTACGGTTCCGCTGCGGACGGGGAATTTCATCCCGAGTTCTCAAATGTCAACCTGCTCTGCATATTGCGTGAGTCTTCTTTCGCGGCGCTGACCGCGATGGCGTCCCCCGTCGAGTGGTGGACCCGCCAGAAGCAACACGCACCCTTGGTGCTCACTAGCGAGGAACTGGAGCGATCGACCGACGTTTTCTCCATCGAACTTCTCGACATGCAGCAACGTCATCGCGTGCTGTTCGGCGACGATGTCTTCACCGGGCTTCTCATTCCTCTGCACTTGCATCGAGCCCAACTGGAGTACGAACTTCGCGAGAAGTTGATTCTTTTGCGTGAACGTCTGCTGCTCGCTGCCGGCAACCAAAAGCATCTGTGGGAGTTGATGCTGGGTTCGTTATCAACTTTCATAACTCTGTTCCGACACGGACTGATTGCACTGGGCGACACACCGCCCAAAGCGAAGCGGGACGCCGTTCAGGTGTTGGCCGTGCGTATTTCTTTCGATCCATCCGCGTTCTTGCAACTGCTCGACATCCGTGAGCGCAAAGCAGACACTAAGCAGTTCGATGTGGCCGACGTTTTTGCCCGTTACCTGGCTGCGGTGCAGCAGGTCACCGCCGCGGTCGACAAAATGCTAGACTCCCCGGAACCACGTAGCGCGTAATTTTGATAGCTTTCTTACAGGAGAAAACGATGAAAACAGGTTTGATTGTGATTGTTGTCCTGGTGCTGATTGCGCTGGTCGCGTTCGGACAGTACGTAGGCGTCCGCAATACTCTGGTGACCAAAAATGAAGCGGTGAAAGCCGCGTGGTCACAAGTCGATATCGTGCTGCAACGCCGCGCTGACCTGATTCCTAACCTGGTTGAGACGGTGAAAGGCATTGCGGGTCAGGAGCAAAAGGTATTCGGCGATATCGCCGCTGCTCGTTCCAGGTTGCTCTCAGCCGGCACGCCGTCCGACAAGATCGCCGCCAACCAACAACTGGACGGTGCGATCGGACGCCTGCTGCTGGTCGTCGAGAACTATCCCCAACTGAAATCGAATGAGAACTTTCTGCGCCTGCAGGACGAGTTAGCGGGAACCGAGAACCGCATCGCTGTGGAACGGAAGCGCTACAACGACACGCTGCAGGACTACAACACCTACGTGCAGCACTTTCCCAATAACATCTACGCCGGATGGGCTGGGTTCAAACCCAACGAAGCGTATTTTGCGGCCACCGAGGAATCGCGTCAGGTTCCCAAGGTGAATTTCTCCACGCCGAGTGCGACCCCGCAAGCGGTGCCGCAGCCTGCGCCTGCCAAGTAGCGTGCAAGCAGACTGGGCAGTCGAACTCGGCGCCGATGACGAAACCCTCGAGATGCCCTGGGCCGCCGAAGGGGGTGGCCCACGATACTATGATTTAAAGCGCCATCCCGAGCTTCTCTCGAATCTTGAGGAAGCTCAGAGATTGCAAGAGTTGGGCGAGTTTCTTTCCAAGGTGAACTCGCCCAAGGGTCCACTGGAGACCGCCAAGTGCGATGTTTGGTCGACCACAGAAATCAATCCCGAAGAGGAAATCTTCGAAGCAACTCACAAGTTTGGCTCTTATGTCGATCTGTTCTTTTCCGAACTGCCTCCCCGATTTTCGTTCCCCCAGCATGAGCAACTGGCGAAGCGACTCACGAAGCTTTTGCAGCGTGCTCCTGAGATGCCGGTTGCGGCCGAGTTTCTTATCCGCCGCTGTTACTACCATGAACAAGAAGAAGCAGCCGGACAGGAAGAAATTCGCGATGGCTTCTACATCACGTTTTATCTGTTCGGATACGGCAAGGATGAAGTTCGATCCCGCGAGAATTGGATCGTTGGATTGAAATTGGTGCAAAATGCGATCCGGCAGTTGTCACGCTGAGGCTAGCTGGCCTTGATCGGTCTCTGGAACCAGGCCAGCGCTTCTGCGCCGCGTCCTTTGAGTCGCGTGCGCAATACAGAGAGCAACACCATCGAAAGAAAGATTGCCAGCAACCCAAAAGAAGCGGTGCGAATGTTGACGGCCCGCTTCGGCAGAATGGAAAGCCGTCCGTAAACGAACTCAATGTGCACCCAATAAACCAGCAGGGAAGTCTGCCCAAGTTGTATAAAAGGGCTGAAACCCCACTGTCCCGCTCCCCACCGACACCAGAGATAAACCGCAGCCAGAATCGCCAGCAAGAGCCCTACGCGGATCAGAAAGAAATTCGGACTGGTGTGCCAGAAATCGTAACTCGCGTAGAGTTGCAGCGGACGCGCATCCAGCCACCGGGCCAGGTAAATCAGTCCGATTCCACTCAGGCCAGCTAGTGCGAACGTCGCGCCACCTAGTTTCCGAGCCTCATCGCTCAACAAGAAGAATCCCACCGCGAGGCCGATGAACGCGAACGCAGTCCAGGGAAAAATGGGGAACAGCCAAGCCTGGGGTTCCCCGAGGTTGTGAACGCCATCGATATAAGACTCAAGCGGCCAGGGCAGCCAGCGCGGGCGCCAACTCGTCCATACCAACGGGGTCAGGAGAGAGATGCACATCCCGACGCAGGCCGCCGTCATACCCAGCGTGAACCGCGTGCGCGATCGGGTGTTGAACAGTAAGACGATCCAGCACACCACGCCCATCAAGATCATCGAGAGGCCGATGGTGTTGAGGATATCCACGCGCAACAGGTCGCTCCACGGCGCCCACCCCCACGCAATCAGAAACTCCTGCAACCGGAACAGCAGGCCCAGTGCGAAAATTTCCGCACCGCGACGAATCGTGGTGTGTGCAATCTGGCTGGCGGGTATTTGTTTCTGCCGCAATTTGTCCGTTACCAGCGCGAAAGAAACGCCTGCGAGAAAAAGAAACAGCGGGGCGGGCAGAGTTCCGCCCAGTTGCGACCACATGAAAAACGTACTCTTGCGCGCTTCGCCGCCCAACCACGAGTCGTAACAATGCGTTTGGAACATCAACACGCAGGCCAAGCCGCGCATCCAGTCGATGTACGCAAGTCGGGATGGAGTGGAAGGAGTCATCCAGGGTGCCATCGCTCACAGGCCCCGAGGCAGTATACAAAACGAGCAGTTAGAATCCACTCGGTCGATAAGCCGGTTGAACCTAATTATTCTGCGCAGTGACTTACAGCAAATGGTTTCACCGGAGGAATAGCAAGCCTAATTCTCGTTGCTCACGAGCCGAGGCTCCGCTTTTGCAAGGGTGTTGGCGGCTGGCGGCCGGGTCCGCGGAATTTTGCCACGCTTCAGAGCGTACAGCGTCAGCTCAACCCGCGTCGAGACTCCGAGTTTTTCAAAAACCCGGAACAAATAATTTTTGATAGTGTGCTCGCTCAGAACCAGTCGCTCGGAAATCTGACGATTGCTGAATCCTTCGGCAACCATGTGGGCGATCTCCTCTTCGCGCTTGCTCAGAGGACGCGAATTAGGCAAGCCGCGAGTTTCAATCGGCAGAGGTTCGACCAGCGCTTCCAGCACGAATTGCAGTTCCGTGGAACTGGCCCACACCTGACCCTCGTGCACGCAAAGAATGCACTTGCACAGTGTCTGGAACGAATCGGATCGGCAGAAAACGCCGCGGGCGCCACACCGGAAGGCTTCGACCACCAGGCTCCGCTCCATCGCATCCAGCAAGACCACGATATTCACCTCGGGGTCCAGGGTCCGAATCTCGCGCACAAAAAGCAGTCCCTCGAGAGCATCCTGTGAAAAATTAGTGCTGATGAGTACAACATCAAATCGAGTACGGCCCAGCGCCTCGATAACCTCTCCCTGGGTTGCGGCCGCCACCGCCTCGAAACGTTTGCTGCGCAACAACGCATCCACCAGGAGCTGGCAGCTCATGGCCGCAGAGTCCGCAACCAGCACTCTGACACGGGGCTCCGAATTGGAAACACATTCCAAAGAGGTCAACACAAATGAAATGGGGGAGAAACTCAAAAATCTTACGCGCAATCACTCGCGCTCACAAGAGTCGTCGGACTCGGGTGCCGTGATTTCCTGTCAGGATGTTGGCGCATGGCGCTAATTGCCGTAGAATCAATTCGTAGTGGATTGACCACTTGGTCTGCGCTCATTCTTTCGCTGGCTCCCGCAGCGGGACTTTTGGCCCTATGACTTTTATCCTCTTGTTCATATGTTGGCCCTTCGGGCAGAGTATAAAGGAGACAGATGTGACTTCCCTTCGGATACTTCCTCCCGAGGAACTTTTTGCTCCAGGGTCGGCGGCAGCTGCTTACACTACAGGAAGTTCAAGCTGGATTAGGAGCCGGGTTGCTTTCGGGACGGGTGTCGTCGTCAGTGCGTGCGGTTGAAAGGGTAGGAGAGCGGCATGTATGAGAAGTATTTCGGGTTGCGGGAACAGCCGTTCGGTGTAACTCCGGACCCGCGATTCCTGTATCTCAGCGCGGCCCATCGAGAAGCGTTGGCTTCGTTGTACTACGGGATCGAAGCCAATCGTGGATTTCTTGGCCTCATCGCCAAGCCCGGCATGGGGAAAACCACGATCCTCTTCCATTTGTTGGAGAAGTTTCGGAATAGCGCGCGCACCGCATTCCTGTTCCAGACCCAGTGCACCTCTCGCGAGTTCTTGCGTTTCCTGCTGTCCGAGTTGGGCTACGAAAGCGATGGCCATGATTTCGTGCGCATGCACGAAGAATTCAACCGCCGCTTGCTCCAGGAGGCGCGCGCCGGGAATCGCTTCATTGTTGTCATCGACGAAGCCCAGAATCTCGAGCCGTCGGTGCTCGAGACTGTGCGCCTGCTTTCCGACTTCGAAACGCCGCGCGCCAAGTTGATGCACATCATCCTGGCGGGACAACCCGAGTTGGCCGACAAATTGGCTAGCCCCGGCTTGTCCCAGCTACGCCAGCGCGTTTCCATCGTGCACGGCCTCGTGCCGCTCTCCGCCGGAGAGATCAAGAATTACATTGAGCACCGGCTGCGCATCGCCGGCTATGAAGGTGAGCCTCTGTTCACCCCCGAGGTCTACGACGATATTGCGAGATTCACAGAAGGCATTCCCCGAAACATCAACAACTTCTGTTTCAACGCGCTTTCGCTTACCTGCGCGTTGCAAAAGAAGGTTGTTGACTCCGCCGCAGTGAAGGAAGTGATCGCCGACCTGGACATTTCGAAACTCACCTCCGACGTCCCCAATGACTTTATCGAAATGCCCTACCCGCGCAGCCGGAGTTCATCTCCCTCCAACAACGGACAAAACAATCACGAGATTCTGAGCCCAGCCGAAGCCGCGGCGTACATGCAGCAAGTGGCCGCGAAGCTCAAGAACTGGCAGGATTCTCTCGATAAGGCCATCAGCAGCCCCCGCCGCGGACACTCCGTCCGAGCCCGCACCGATGTAGACCGGTCGTAACCGCGATTGTCGAGCAGCCCCGGTGCTCAGCGGCACCAAAAATCGGCCGTCTCTTGATGAATCGTCGCTCGGCGAGAGGACAGCGGAATTATGGTGTGATTTCGAACACGACGCCGCCATTGTGCGCACCGCCGAGGCTGGTGGTGCCGTAGAGGTGTTTGCCGGCTTTGTCGAAGATCAAGTTGGCGTTGGATTGGGCTCCGTCGGGGCCGGTGAAGCGATGGACGACAGTGTAGGTCCATTTGCCATTCGATCCAGGTGTTAGTTTGAAGACCACGCCGGCGTTATTGATGCCGCCCCTTTGGGTGGTCCCATAGAGATTGCCTGCTTTATCGAGGACTACGCCTGCAAAAGGAGCGCTTCCGCCCTGGCCTGGTCCGAAGCTGCGAAGTATGGTCTCCTTCCAGCGGCCACTTGACGAAGGTGTTAGCTTGAAAACCGTGCCGCAGCCACCTTGGCATCTGTTACTGCTCCCCCCGGCTGCGGTTGTTCCGTAAAGATTGCCAGCCGCGTCGAAGACCAGGGGAGCATAGGGACCATACCCGTCCGGGCCGCCGGGGGCCCAGTTGAAGCGGTGCAACAGTTGCTCTTTCCAACCGCCGCGGGAAGTGGCGACCAACTTGAACACTGTGCCGCAGCCAGCCGTGCAATTCTTGTAGTATCCGCCTCCCCATCTGGTCGTACCGTAAAGATTGCCCGCACCATCCCAGATCAGTCCGGCCTCGGGGCTCCCTCCGTCGTAGCCGGTACTGCGACCGAAGTCGTGGAGTATGCTCTCGGACGAGGCACCTCCTGGTCGCGAGCGCAGCTTGAACACGACTCCCCCGTCGTAAATCCCGCCGTCCTGGGTAGTCCCGTAGAGTTCACCCGCCTCATCTAGAACCAACCCAGCAAAAGGACTCGCCCCGTCGCTGCCTCCGTGTATCGTATAATCGAAGTCGTGAATTACGCTAAACGTCCAACTGTTGGCGCCGGGTATCAATTCGAAGACTGTACCGCTGTCGTAGGCCCCCCCCCGATCGCGGTGCCATAGAGTTTGCCTGCCGGATCAAAAGTCACGCCGGCAAAAACGCCTTGCCCATCGCTGAGTAGGGTGAAGAGATGGACCACGCTCAAAGTCCAGCCGCCCGAGCCCGGCGTCAGCTCAAAGACGGAGTCAAGCGTAGTGCCGTAAAGATTGCCCTGCGCGTCAAAAGTAAGCCCGGCATAAGAGCCGCAGCCGTCAGTCGCGCAGTCGAAGCTATGGAGCACCTTGTACGTTCCTCCCGCCGCGACGCTTGCCAGCACCAGAGTCAATGCTAAGACCGATAGAGCGCGGCGCGTGGCATGCCAAAATAGATTTCTTCGCATGGAACTTACTTACCCTCCTCTGGACAGCACAGCGCGCCCCTTGGCAGGTCAGCACTGCCCTCGCTGCGGTCTGAGATTTTATCACCAAAACGGCTTCCGTAGCGTCGGCAGGTGCTGGCCTTTTCGCGGATGCTCAGCACCTGCTGCGGCTGATGTTACAGCATTTTCAATCGTCTTCAATCGTCGTCTGGATCCTCGTTCGGATTCAGTGTGTTACCGAGGAAGAAAGTTGCGTCATACGTCAGCCCCGGAATCGCCTGGAATGGGCGGGGCGAGGTCAGACCGAAGAAACCCGGATCAAGCGGATTGGCCTGCGCGTCCGCGTAAAAGTAGGGAGGTTGGACAATTCGACCCAAGCTGAAATTTTCCTCAATAAACCGCAGGATGCTACCGAAATCTTGGATCTGCTCACACTGACCAACCGGGGCCGGGCAGGAAACATAGCCGCTGTAACTTCCGTCGCCGTTCTTTACTCCCGTGTAAGCGGAAACAACCATCAGCGGCACGCGGAACCCCAATTCGTACTGATTGCGGAAGGGCTGAGGCACCGGAACGTGGGGGCTGGCCCACCTTTACGCCCTTGAGGTTGTTACGAAACTACTGGCGAGGGACGCGGATCGGTGGCAAGATGCGGTTGAGGGCAAGCGATGGGATTCATCGAAGGGGATGCGCGAA
>Ga0210390_10000639_pt1 | contig 37101 bp, 35 predicted proteins | sample IncBWH11OmetaG_FD_161050 | JGI IMG/M metagenome (GOLD analysis project Ga0210390, IMG submission 161050) | Forest soil microbial communities from Barre Woods Harvard Forest LTER site, Petersham, Massachusetts, United States - Inc-BW-H-11-O ...
TTGAGGATAACAAACAGTGAGTCGGACATCAGCCTCTTCGCAGTGAAACGCAAGAACCGGCATTGGATGGGAGGCTGGCAGGCTTGGAAATCATTGCGACGAAGCAGTTTGATGTCAGAGCACGGAGTCTTGGCCGAAAATCTGATTTCCAGCTTTGAAAACCGTCGACAAAACTCAAGACAGTGACGGTTCGGAAAACCACTTCTTTCGTCTATCTCGTGACATCCTGTAATCAGTTCGCAAGCATGTGGGCACCACCCAAGATTCGTATTTGCCTGTAGCTACAATTGAAGTTTCAATGATCTTTGAATGGGACAACGCGATGAATCGAGCCAACATCCGGAAACACGGCCTCGACTTCGCAGATGCGGAAGAGACGTTTCGAAGCGTGCTGGTTGTGGATGTCTCGACACACGGGGGGATTAAGGAGAAGGGCGATGGATTGGACTGGGCTCAATTCGCGGTCGAATTGCATATGTGGTGTTCACGGTACCCAGCCCTGAGGCCATTCGGATCATCTCACTGAGAAAGGCGAGCCGTCGTGAAAGCGAACAATACGAAGAGGCGATCCAGGACAGACTGGAAGCGGGTTGACGCGCTTCGGGACAAGGACATTGATTTCTCGGAAATGCCCGAACTTGGCCCTGATTTCTTCGCGCGGGCGATCATCTGGCCGGGACCGAAGAAACAAATAACCCTCCGGATCGATCCTGATGTTCTGACGTTCTTCCGCAAGCACGGCCGAGGCTATCAGACCACGATCAACGCCGTTCTGCGGAGGTATATGGAAGCGAGAAAAGAGCGCGTGCTCCGAGGAGTCTCAAGCGGGGTGCCCTGAAGGTGCTCCGGCCGATTTCAAGTCCCAGTTTGGGAAGCCCAAAATAAAATAGCAATCTTTTGACAGCGTCCTGACAACTGCTCCGGCTCGAAATGTGAGCATAGACGCAGCAAGCTGGGACGCAGCGGGCCCGACGCAGGAAGCTGTGTCTCTACGCTCTCGATTTTGTAATGACCCGCCAAAACTCTACTTCTTCGAGCGGTGACAGGGCGCGGCAAATCAGCGCTGATCTGTCCTCTCTATTTCAGCAGCAGATCGAGCTGACCCGGCGCGAAGCATTTGTTGGACTGACACCGGCAGAATGCGAGGCGTTCGACAAAATCACAGAAAGAATTCGCGAATCATATATCGAACTGGCGAAGGTCCGATCAGGCCCCTGATTTCTTAGTCGAGGTGTCTGCGAGGGACTCGCTTGGAAATCCCGCAGAGAATCTCGTAAGGTACGGTCTGCGAAAGTGAAGCGTGCTCTCGGGCGTCGACGCTCAGCCCATCCGTCGTACCGAGCAGCACAACTTCATCTCCGACCGCGACTCCGGACAGCCCGGTCACGTCGGCGAGAGTCAAATCCATGGAAATCCGACCCACGATCGGAGCGTAGTTTTCACCCACAATCACCCGGCCTTGAGAAGAAATCTTGCGATTTAAGCCGTCCGCGTATCCCACCGGCAGCACGGCGATTCGCGCGGGAGCTTTGGTGACATAAGTTCCCCCATACCCGAGAGCCTGGTTGGCGCGCATATCTCGCAGAGATAGAATGCGGGTTTTCCAGGTCAGGACCGGCCTTACCTTAAGCCGCAATCCGCTGCCGCTAACCTCTCGTCCTGCCCGCTCGAAAGCCAGATAATAGCCATACAGCGCGATCCCTGGTCGAACCATTGTGTTCCACGATTCCGGACGCGAGATCACGGCTCCGGTGTTGGCCGCATGAATCAGCGGCGGATTGAATCCCTGCCGTGCGAGTAAGGCGCGCACCTCAGCGAATGATTTCAATTGCGCCGCAACCGATGGCTCGTCGAGCACCTCAGACGAAGCAAGATGAGTGGACAATCCCTCGAGCACCAGATGCGACGATGACTTCAGCGCGGAACAAATTCGCGGCAAGTCCTCGGGCGCAACTCCCAATCGCCCCATGCCGGTGTCCACTTTCAAATGGATCGGATGCTTAGCAACACCGAGGGCAGTCGCGGCCCTTTCGAATAATTCGATTTGCCCGGTCTCCCAAACCGTCGGAGTCAATCCCAGGCGAACGATCTCTTCCTCTTCGCCGCGCCAGAAGCCGGTCATCAGCAGGATGCGTCCGCGAATGCCGGCCTCGCGGAGCGGAATTGCCTCATCCAGAGAGGTCACGCCGAACCAGCGCGCGCCCTCCTCTTCGAGCGCTCGCGAACATTCGACCGCGCCGTGTCCGTAGGCATCGGCTTTCACGATGGCGCAAACCTGTACTGCCGCGCTGATGTGTTGCTGTACCGCGCGAAAGTTTTGCCGCAAGGTTCTCAGCGACACTTCAGCCCAAGTCGGCCGAGTCGCGGTTCGCTTGGCAATTTCGATGGTAGCCACTTGCTCTAGATTATAGCGGCCACGGTCGTCGCCCTCAGGTTACCGCCGTACTACTCCCTGCTATCCGCCCGAGAGCGTGAAGTTCACCGTCACTTGAGTTTCCACTTCTACCGGTTCGTTGTTCAAGAAATATGGACGATAGCGCCATTGGCGAACGGCTTCCATGGCGGATTGCACCAGCAGGGGGTGGCCAGTGACGAGTTGAAGATTCTCGATCTTGCCCTCCCGAGAGATCACGGCGCGCAGAACTACGACTCCCTGAACCCGCGCCTGCCGTGCCAATTGAGGGTATTGCGGCTGCACGCGATAAATGAGATTCCCTTCCATCATGGTGGAAACGCGGGGAGGATGAACGGCGGGCGCAGGCGGAGGCGGCGGTACAACCACACCAGGCCCTCCAATCGAGCCGAATATGCCGCTCGTCACCCTCGGATCACCTGTCCCGCCGCGCACTCCCAGCACACCTAGATCAGCCGGCGGCGGAGCACTGGGTTCGTCCACATTCAGTATTTCTCTCGGTACGGAAGGTGGCGCGATCACGTGGCCGTCCAATGACATATTGCTGACATTCGCGCGAGCGTTTCGCGCAGGTCCCGGAGCGGGTGGCGCCGGGGGTGGGGTTGGCGCCACCAGCGCAGACATCAGCTGCAACTGTGGCAGACCTTGCGTGTAGAGGAGAGGAAGCAGAAGTAAAACACCCGCGGCAGCGGCCTGCAATGCAAACGAAGCCAGGGTCGTCCAACCGCGGCGAGAACGGTCGGTCCAAGGAGTATCGAGCAGAGAGTCAGCGAACATGGTGTCCTCCTGAGTTTTGTTGCTTCTGCTAAGGACACCGGGACGCACTCTGCAGGACGCGAAACGATTGTGATTCTGAAAAAAATAAAAGGCCGCTTGGGAGCGGCCTTTTGGGAACTTTTGTCGCGTCTAAGGTGTCCCGGCTACTTCGGAGGCGGAGTGGTTGTTGCCGGTTTGGTTGCAGCGGGCGCGGGCTTTGTGATTGTCCCTGTGCCCGTTCCTGCCGGTTTGGTCGTTACTGGCCTCGCCGGTGCGGGAACGCCGGACTGCACGTTGTAGGCGTCGACGATTGCTTTGGTGATGTCTACTTTGCCCGGATCAGCCCAAAGCACCGGTCCCTGCGGCCATGGGTTGGAAGTGTCCATAATCAGGCCAAATCCCTTGTCGCCGGCATACTTCACGATGATCGGCGCCATCTTTTGAAGGATGCGTTGCGCGATCTCGTTCTGCTGGGCTTGGGCGTCATCGCGAGCATCCTGGACCGAGCGCTCAAGCTTCTTCTGCTTGTCCTCGACCTGCTTGACTAGGGCGCCGCGAGAATCCTCGTTGAGCTTGTCGCCCTGAGTGCTCAGCTGCTTTTTCAGGCCCTCGACTTCGTCGTTCATGTTCTTGAGCTCGGTCTGTTTTGGTTCGAGCTTCTTGGCGAGTGCTTCGAAATCGCGCTGGCCTTCGTTGCTGGCAAAGATTGCCTGCTCGATGTTAATAGTGCCGATCTTGCTTCCCGCGCCAGTGAGAGTGGGGTCGGGCGCTGACGCAGCCGTGGGCGCAGCGGGGGTGGCACTGGGAGCGGCGGGCAATCCTGGGTCGGCGTTGGCGTTTTGAGCCAGGGCTGCGACCGAGAGAACGAATACAGCGGCCAGAGTAAATCGCGCAAACTTTCTTGTCATGGGTTGCTTGAACTCCTTGGAAATTGTGTCCGGGAATCTCGCTTCAGGTCCTCTTCACGGACCGTGTCAGGTCTTGAATCCAACCAGGCTGTGCGATCAAACGGGGAAGGCAGAGCCAAACACTCAGCGTCGCACGCCAAATCCTCGAGCGTGACGACCACCCCGTACGATTCGATTTTCAGGGTGCTGTAAGTTTCATTATAGGAACCCTGCGCCTCAGCGTCAAACGGCTGCCCCGGTTGTGCTGTCATCCGTGCTATCGAATCGCGCCTCGAGCACCAAATTCTGAACGTGAGCCCTCCTAAAACGTCGTCGCTACTGTGAAGCGAAATGTCTTGCGCGGTTCCCTCAACTGATACGGCGGAGAAAAAGCGTTTCGGGCAAGCTGATACGTGTAATCTCCCGCGCCGCCTGCCGGAAACATGCTGCGAGTGATCGGAACCGGCGCGTTCACCATCGTGTCCAGACGGAGCGGGTTGTACGCCCAGTAGATACGGAACGGCGCATTGACCACTGGCAAGAACACCTGCAACTCCAATCCCGTGGACATTCTGGGAGTCCAATTAGTGCCCGCCGCCGGACTCAAGTACTGCGGGAACGACTGCTTAGCCCCTCCAACGCAATTCAGACCAATATCCAATCGCGGGCAGCCAAACACCGTGCTGTTGATCAAATCGAATTGTCCGTCGTTGATCTTCAACTGCGAATCCCGAATGATGGGTTCGACCCCGAAGTCGACGAATGGCGCCAAAGATACCGGGCCAGCGATCGTGATCCGGTATTCCGTGTTGGCGACCAGGCTCATGTCCCCGCCTGGGAAAACGATCTGGTCGAGCGGCACTGGGATGGTATAAACCCCCTGCAGCGGATTGGCTGGGTTCTTGGGGACCAGCGTGCCGTCCGGATTGCGCAGCTGGATTGAGGTTGTATTTGGCAGAAAAGAGACGGGCGAAATCGAGCGAATATCGAACCCGCGCAAATCGTTTTCGCCGCCATCGTAAAAGCGCTGAAACGGAGGGGGCACCAACCCGCCGTAACCCGTCAGAAAAGATCCCTGGAGTCTGAATCCGACGGTGTTGCGCCCCTTCTGCACCGGGGTCCAGTGCGTGTACTGCACGATGGGGCGGACGGTTCTGACGGTCCCGCCCAAGCCTGCAATTTCGGTGGCAACGTAGAAGCTGCTGCCTTTGTGCGGATAGAGCGCCCGGTCCACGGAGTTCTTCGAGTAACTGGGCGTAATCTTGCTGGTGATGATCCCGTTCAGGGCATTCGGGCCGCTGATTCCGCTGAATGCCAGAGAGTTGAACAGAGTCTGCGAAGCCGTAGTCAGCGCTACGATCGAAGAATCATCATACGAGTAACTGATGCCTACGCGCTTGAACGAGCGATGCAGCGGATACGTCAGGCTCGTCGAAAAACCTCTGCTCGATTGCGTGTAGTTCTGCAGATTCTGCTGCAAGGCCGCTGGCAGGTTGATCTGCTGCCCGCTGAGAATTGCCGCCTGCCGCGCCTGATCGTAGGTGAATTTGGTGAAGTACACGGTGAAGCCGAACTGCAGCGGACGGTCGAACAAGTAGGGTTCGGAAAAACTGAATGAAACGTTACGCTGGAGATTGCCAATGTTGGCCTGCACGCTGAGAGTCTCGCCCAGGCCGAGAAAATTGTTGGTGCTGTAGCTGAGTCCGATGAACGATCCCGACAGGCCACTAACACCGCCGCTCAAGCCGATGCTGTTCTTTCCTTTCTCCTTCACTTTGAGGGTGAGGTCTACCGTACCTTCCTTTTCGTCCAAGTGACGTTCGGTAACATTGGGATCGTCGGCTTTCAGATTGTCGAAAAAGCCCAACTGATTCAGCCGCTGGATACTGAGCTCCCACAGTTGCTGGTTGTAAACCTGGCCTTCTTCCAGAACGATCTCACGGCGTATCACCTTGTCGCGCGTCGTGGTGTTTCCCTGAAATTCGATCCGGCGCACGAAAAACTGCTTGCCTTCATCCACATCAATATCAAGAAATACGAGCTTCTTTTCCTCATCGAAAGTCGTGTTCGGAATCGACGTGAAGTTGATGTAACCAATTTGCCCGTAGGCCTTCCCCAGGTTTTCCAGGCCTTTCGCAATCTTGCTCCGGTCAAATGTATCGCCATCTTTTATGGGAAACAGGGCGCGCAACGCCTTGGTGTTGGACACCGCCTTATTGTTCTTGAAGGTAATCTCGCCCAGGCTGTATTTCTCGCCCTCCTCGATGGGCATGGTAATGTCCACTGCCTTCCCCGGACCGCTTTGCAGCAGCGGGATGTGAAATCCCTGATGTCCAGTATCGTGGATCTGGGTCTTCGGCTCCTGGACCAGCACTTTGAAGTAGCCACGATTCTGGAACTCGGCGCGAACCCGCTCCGTGTCCTCATCGAGCTTGGTGGCATCGTAGGTCTTCGAGAACAGATTCTCCAGGAAGATCGAATGTGGGATCCCGATGGGTTTGAGGTTCTTCATCGCGCCACGCAGGATGCGGCTGGGGACGTGCTTATTTCCTTCGAAGCGAATCTTGCCTACTTTGACTTTCGGGCCCTCCTTGACCACGAACGTCAGGCTCACGGCGTTTGGCGGAATGGGATGAATCTCGGTACGAATCGTGGAGAACTGTCTTCCGTGCTCGGAGAGCAACTCCTTGATGGTAACTTCGGCCTTTTTTACTTTCGTTGGATCGTACTGGCTCTCGACCGACAATCCGACTTTGCGCTCCTTGAAGCGGTCCAGCACATCGCTTTTCGAAACCGAGTTCAACCCGTCATAATTAATCTCGCGGATGGTGGGACGTTCTTTCACGTAGACGTGAATAATCCATCCTTTGGCCGTCTGCTCTCGTTCAAAGCGGATGTCTGCGAAGTAGCCGGTATTCCACAGCGAGTTGAAGTCGCGCTCGATGGCAGCCTGGTCGTAAATATCTCCCGCGTGAGTGAAGATTCGGGCTTTAATCGTTTCCGCGGGAATGCGACGGTTGCCGTGAACTTCGACCCCAACGACCACATCCTGCTGCCCCACGGCTGCCATGCAAAGCAGAAAAAAAATCAGCAAGAGACCGGAAATGGCGCGCCTCTTTCGGTCGCAACACTTTATAAATGAAGGAGATGGCCCCCCAGAGACAACCGAGGTTCGCCATGCGCGACCGTGCCTGCCCTGGATTACCGCAGGGCTATCCTGATGAGTGCGATGAATCGCCACTACCTCAGCCTATTGGAGTGTGGAAAACCGCAATTATACGGTAGAGCAGTGGACACCGTCCAAGCACTTACGCCTAAAATCGCCCTCAGGATGCCGTTTGGAAAAGCTCCACTTCAACCAAGACGGAATAAAACGTAGCGGAGTTGCCCAAGTCCGTAAGTTTTTCTGAAGTCAGCACGTTTATGTTGCGCCCCTCCGGACTCAGCTTCGCCCACTCGAGCCGCGCACAAACCACGCCCGGCTGCACCGCACCGTCCACCTTCGCCTTTAAGAGTATATCGCCTCGCCGGTTGAATACTCGAACTCGATCGCCATCCGCGATTCTGCGCGCCTCGGCATCGCGGGCACTCATTTCGAGCAAGCCTGACTCCTCCATCTTCTGAATTACCGGCAAATTCGAAAACGATGAATTAAGAAAATTGTCAGCTTTACGGGCCAACAATTCCAGTGGAAATGCTTTCGCCCGCTCGCTGTGCCGCGATTCGCCGGGCGGCTCAAAGTGCACCACGGGATCTAAACCTTGGGCCTTGAGCGCTTCGCTGTACAGTTCGGCCTTCCCGCTGGCCGTGAAAAAATTGCCGCGAGCAAAGGGCAAAAAGAAATCCGAGAACGGCGAACCACCATCCGAGAACTGTTTTTTTAAATTAAGTCGTATGTGCCCGTCCCGTTCCAGCCGCTCCCGATCGATCCCCTGCAGCCAGGGATGGTCCGAATCCAGCGCCGCGTCGATCATCTGGTCGACCGATTCGCGGAAGCACTCTTCCTCGAATCCCGTCCGCTCGGCGAGAGCTCGGAAGACATCCACATTCGAACGGCATTCGCCCAAGGGCTCGATGGCCTGATCCGATATCTGCAAAAAGTAGTGCCCGTAAGCGTTCTGCAGTTCCTTGTGCTCAAAGAAAGTTGTCGCCGGGAGAACCAGGTCAGCGTAGTCGGTCGTGTCGGTGAAGTACTGCTCGTGCACGACGGTAAAAAGATCCGGCCGTTGCAATCCGCGTATTACTTCATTGTGATTGGGGCACGTCGCCGCGGGATTCGACCCGTAAACGAACAGCGCCTGGATGGGCGGATCAGCGAGGGAATTCAGCGCCTTGCCCAACTCCACCATATTCACCGTGCGCGCGGGGCGACCCAGAGCTTTGAGCATCAAGTCTTTGCGCTTTAGCTCACCGCCAATTGAGGCAAACGCGCCGCTGGTGGAAAGCTGCAGCCCGCCGCCCACTTCTTTCCACGAACCGGTGATGCAAGGCAGCATCGTAACCGCACGCGTCGCCGTGCCTCCGCCTTCTGACCGCTGCACGCCGTAATTCAACCGAATCACAGCCGGCCGGGTCGTCGCATATTCCCGAGCCAGTTTCACAATGTCGGATGCCGCGATCCCCGTCCATTGGGCTACGCGTTCCGGCGTGTACTCCTGCACTTTGTTGCGAAGCGCTTCAAATCCCACCGTGTAACGCCCGACGTAATCCGCGTCGTAGAGATTCTCGCCGATGATGACGTGCATCATGGCTAATGCCAGGGCAGCGTCGGTGCCGGGATTGATGGGCAGATACCAGTCCGCGCACGCCGCCGTGCGCGTGCGATAGGGATCGATCACGACCAGCTTCGCACCCTGACGACGGGCCTCCTCGATAAAAGGCCACAGATGTACATTGTTGCCGTGGATGTTTGCCGCCCAGGCAATGATGTAACGCGAATGGCGAAACTGTTCGGGCTCTGTACCCAGTTTCACCCCGAGTACCGATTCCAGCCCCGCCTCACCCGCAGCGGAGCAGATGTTGCGCGCCAACTGTGACGCCCCCAGCCGATGGAAGAACCGGCGGTCCATGGAGGCGCTATTCAGCATTCCCAGCGTGCCTCCAAAGGAGTAAGGAAGTATGGCTTCGGGACCGAATTCGGCTGCGATCTTCTTGAAGCGAGAGGCGATCTCGTCGAGAGCCTCGTCCCAAGTGACTCGCTGCCATTCGTGCGTAGCACGGGCGCCGTCGCCCGCGGCCTTCAGCCCTTTCGGCCCTATCCGCCTGATCGGATACAAAACCCGATCCGGTGAATACACCCGATCCAGATACTTGGCCACTTTCGCGCAGAGAAAACCCCGGGTCACCGGATGGGCTGGATCCCCCTTGATCTTGGTCGCCCGCCCGTCCTCTACGGTGATCAATACTCCGCAAGCATCAGGGCAATCGTGCGGACAGGCGGCGTGAACGACTCGCTTCATGACCTTATGATTATAGGTGAATTCAATGGCTAAGATGCTCGACTGCAGGGACGCAGCTAGCTACGTCTCTACAATGAAGCGGCTGAGGCTTCCTACTTGATCTCCATCACTTCTTTTTCTTTCCCTTTGCTCATCTCTTCCATCTTCTTGATCTCGTCGTCGGTGAGTTTTTGGGTCTCGTCCATTGCTCGCTTCTCGTCGTCCTCGGTGATCTTTTTGTCCTTCATCGCCTTCTTGATGGCATCGTTGCCATCGCGCCGGATGTTGCGCACCGCGGTGCGATGCTCCTCAAGAATTTTGTGGAGATGCTTGACCATGTCTTTGCGGCGCTCTTCGGTCAGCGGAGGCACGGGCACGCGGATGATCTTGCCGTCATTCATCGGGTTCAGTCCGATGTCCGCAGCCCGAATGGCTTTTTCAATGGCCGGCAGCGCGGTCGGATCAAAAGGCTGCACCGTAATCAGCTGCGGCTCCGGTGCATGCACTTGCGCCAACTGATTCAGCGGCATGTGCGAGCCGTAGTATTCCACGTTGACGGAATCCAGCATATGCACCGACGCCCGCCCTGTGCGCGTGGCCGCCATTGCCTTGCGGAAGTCCTCGACCGCCTTGTCCATGCGGGTCTTGAGTTGAATGTAAGTGTCTTTAAGGCCAGGAACCGCAGCCATACCAGCTTGAGCCATGGTTAGCTCCCCAGAAGATGAGTTACCAAAACTGTGAATTATAAACCCTTGGAAACAAAACGGGTCTTAGAACGAGCAATCCCTGGAAATCTGTGCGGATCCGTGGCCTTTACGCGCAGACCAGCGACCCGATCTTCTCGCCGGTTACCACTTTCCGGATATTTCCGCGCTGATTGAGGTTGAAAATGATAATCGGCAGGTTATTGTCTTTGCACAGCGAGATGGCGGTGGAATCCATCACCTTCAAGCCTTTTTTCAGCACATCCATGTAGGTGATCTCGGTAAATTTCTTGGCGTCTTTCACCAGCACCGGATCGGCGTCATAGATGCCATCGACTTTCGTGGCTTTAATGATGACGTCTGCCTTGATTTCCATGGCACGAAGGGAAGCGGCGGTGTCCGTAGAGAAGTAGGGATTGCCCGTGCCCCCGGCAAAAATCACCACCCGGCCCTTTTCCAGATGACGGATGGCTCGCCGGCGGATAAAAGGTTCGGCAACCTGGTTCATCTCAATCGCCGACTGGACTCGGGTGTAGACGCCTTGCTTTTCCAGCGCATCCTGCAGCGCCAGTGCATTGATCACGGTTGCCAGCATACCCATGTGATCCGCGGAAACCCGGTCCATCGCTTTTGCTTGCTCGGTTACGCCCCGGAAAAAATTCCCTCCACCGACGACGATCGCGATCTCGATCCCAAGGGACTTCACATCACCCAGTTCAGCAGCGATTTCGTGGATACGAAAAGGATCGACCCCGAAACCCTGGTTCGCGGCCAGAGCCTCGCCGGAGAGCTTGAGCAAGATGCGTTTAAAAACGGGAGTTGTCATGATTTTGTACCGCCGGGGTCCTCGTCAGCTATCGTGGGGCGTCCCGCCCACACAAAACCGAAAAAAGGGCGCCAGAAGCGCCCTTTGAACTACTCAGCTTTCTGTTCCGGTCTGGTGATGGCGATAGTCTCGCCTGCATCGCCAACCTTGAAGCGGGCGAAGCGGCGCACCGCGATGTTTTCGCCCAGCTTGCCGATCTTAGTGGCAATCAGCTGAGCGATACTGACCGTTTGATCCTTGATAAAAGGCTGCTCGAGCAGGCAGACTTCCTCGTAGAATTTGGCCATCTTGCCTTCGACCATCTTCTCTGCGATGTTCGCAGGCTTGCCACTGGCAATCGCCTGGGCGCGGAAGATATCTTTCTCGCGCTCGTAGGCTTCTGGCGTGACGTCTTCCTTGCGGACGAACTTCGGATCGCTGGCCGCGATGTGCATCGCAATGTCGTGTACCAATTCCTTGAAGTCCTCGGTGCGGGCCACGAAATCGCTCTCGCAGTTAATCTCCAGGAGCACGCCAATCTTCCCCCCAGCGTGGATGTAGCTCGCTACAGAGCCTTCGCTGGTCACACGCGTCGCCTTCTTTGCGGCCACCGAAACACCCTTCTTGCGCAGAACCACAACCGCCTGCTCCATATCGCCCTTGGCTTCGGTCAGGGCCTGTTTGCAATCCATCATTGGCGCCCCGGTCTTTTCCCGGAGCTCTTTTACTTGCGTAGCTGAAATATTCATCGTAGTTGTGCTCATAGTAGATAAAACGTCCCTGGTCGTTCGTCGTTCGCCATTGACTGCAAATATCGGGGTCAACGGCGGACGACCAAAGACCAACGACTGCCCTAACAAACTTCGACCCGCGCCGGACGACCCGCGCGGGTCTGAATCCCTCAGGGGCTAAAGCCCGGAATCTAATCTCGTCCTTACGGAATGGCTGAAGCCGTGCCCTCCCACCGTTCTTGACCAACGACGAATGACCAACGGCCGACGATTCTAATACGTCTGGGTTTCGACCTGCGGCACATCCTCAGTCGGGCTTTCCTTCGCGGCAACAGGCTGCTTGCGCGTGCCAGCTCCCAGCACATCTTCCATGCTGATGTCCTCACCCCCGCCGTCTTCCGCGGCGTTGATATCGATGGCGCCCTCAGCCGTGCGCGCGGCAGCATCCCGTTCAGCTTGCTGCGCCGCGCCGGCAGCGGCTGCCAGGTCGGCGACTTGCTTGTCGGTCATGAGCTGTGCGCCTTCAGCCACGGAGTCTGCAATCTTCGAAGCGAAAAGTCGAATCGCTCGCAGAGCATCGTCGTTGCCCGGGATCACATAATCGACTTCGCTGGGATCGCAATTGGTGTCGACCACCGCGACCACCGGAATGCCAAGTTTGCGCGCCTCGCGCACTGCGATCTGCTCTTTGTTCGAGTCGATGATGAAGATCGCGTCCGGCAGGCGACTCATATTCTTGATGCCAGCCAGGTTCGCCTGGAGGTGCTTGCGCTCACGCTCCAGCTTGATAACTTCTTTCTTGGGCAGCAACTCGTAGCGGCCATCCGTGGCCATTTCGTCGAGTTCCTTCAGCCTCTTCACCGACTTCTGCACCGTTACCCAATTAGTGAGCAACCCGCCCAGCCAGCGCTGGTTTACATAGAACCCGCCACAGCGCGTCGCCTCTTCGGCAATCGCATCCTGGGCTTGACGCTTGGTTCCTACGAAGAGAATGATCTTTCCTTCGCTGGCGAGTTCCTGCACGAACCTTGACGCTTCTTTGAACATCTTCAGCGTCTTCTGCAGATCGATGATGTAAATCCCGTTGCGCTCTCCGAAGATGTATTCCTTCATCTTGGGATTCCAGCGCTTGGTCTGATGCCCGAAGTGTACGCCCGCTTCGAGCAACTCCTTCATGGTGATGTTAGCCAATTAACCTCCTCGTTTGGTCTGCATCCGGCGCTCACCTTGAGGCTGCCCCGGATTGCCATTCCCGTCCCCGCGCCGCGAGGCCCGGGAAGAATTGAACTCCTAAAACACCGTCGTTCGTCCTTGGTCGTTTGCCGTCAGCCAACCTCCGTCGCAAGCGACCAACGACGAAGGGCCAACGACAGAATTTACCGCTTGCTGTACTGGAACCGCTTCCTCGCGCCCTTCTGACCGTACTTCTTGCGTTCCTTGCCGCGCGAATCGCGAGTGACCATGCCTTCCGCCTTGAGCTTCTTGCGCAGTTCAACATTGAACAGCATCAGGGCCCGGGCGATGCCCAGCTTTACCGCGTCTGCCTGGCCATTCACGCCGCCGCCGGAAACCCGGGCGACCACATTGAACGCGGCCGCCGTCTCGGTCGAAAGCAACGGCTGCTTCGCGCTCGAACGTTGTGCGGGAGTCACGAAATACTCCTCGAAAGGCCGCCCGTTAATCTTGAATTCGCCGCTCCCGGGGCGCAGATAAACACGCGCGATCGCCGACTTGCGGCGTCCGGTACCGTAATATTGCACTAGCTCTGCCATGCTTTGCCCTTAGCACTTAGCTTTTGGCCCTTAGCCAAAACGCTCTCGTGCAAACCTTTCAAATTTTGTGTCGCCCCAAAGTTCTTGACGTCATCCTGAATCCGGCGTCAGCAGGATGAAGGATCTCGCGCATACTACGAAAACTCTACGCCCTGACTTCGAGCGCCTTAGCTTGCGGTTTCTGCGCTTCGTGGGGATGCTTCTCGCCACGATAGACGTTCAGCTTGCTGATCATCTGCCGCCCCAGTTTCGACTTGGGTAGCATGCGCAGAATCGCATCTTCGATAATCGCCTCGGGCTTGCGCGCAAACCGCTTGCGGAACTCTTCCGTACGCAATCCACCCGGATAGCCGGTGTAATGCTGATACACCTTCTGCTCCGACTTCATGCCAGTCGTCTTCACCTTCTCGGCGTTGATCACGATCACATGATCGCCAGTGTCGAGAAAGGTCGTGTATTGCGGATTTTCCTTACCCATCAAAATGCGGGCGACTTGTGACGCAAGCCGTCCGAGCGTTTGCCCGGAGGCGTCCACGACGTACCACTTGCGCACAACTTCCCCCGCTTTGGGGAAATAGGTTGACATGCAAAATCTCCCAGAAATATAAAAACGCAAAGAAGACCGCTGAGCTCCCAGTGAGCGCCGAAGGCGCAGGGCTATCAGGCGGGCAACCGCAGGACTTGCAAAGTCTTAAAGATAACGTACTGCGCAGGTTATTGTCAACGAAGTCGCTTTAACCTTTGGTCTTGTCCGACATCGGGACTCGATGAAGACAATGGATCCGCAGGGGAAACCGCATCTCCGCTGGATTCTACTCATATGCTAGCGCGTCAATGGGATCCTTCTGCGCCGCCTTGTAGGCCGGATACAACGCTCCGGCGATCGCCCCGACAATGGCGATTATCGCGGCCCGCAGCATCCAGCCCCCTGTCACCACCACGGGCAGCGTGGGCAACCGATGGACGATCCCCAACCGCGCCGCCAAACTGAATAGGATCCCCACGACGATGCCCCCGACCGCCAGCAGCACCGTCTCCCGCAAAATCACATTCACAATGTATAGCTTCGACGCCCCCATGGACTTCAGGATTCCAATTTCGCGCGTCCGCTCCATCACCGCCGTATACATCGCCTGAAAGATGACGATGAACCCAATGATCACGGAAATGCCAATCACCAGATTAATGAACGTCGACAAACCCGGATAGTTGCTCGGCGTCATCATCGACAAGTAGTAAGCCATCGAAGTCGCGACATATTTCTCCATCCCCGGAACCTTCTTGATCTCCTCCACCACTGCATCGGCGTTGCTGGGATCGTCCAGCTTCAGGTAGAAGATCGATGCTTTGTCTTTGGCTCCGATCAAATCCTGCAGAACGCCGATCTGCAAAAACTTTCGCGCTCCTTTGCCTTGTGTCACGACGCCGGCTACGCGGAAATTATTGTTAAGAACTTCAATCGCGTCGCCAACACTCACGTGCTTCGATCTCGCAAACAGATCATCCACCAGGACGTCATTCGGACCTTGGAATGGGCCGCCTTCCAAGTAATGAAACGGCCCGGATAGGCTCTCATAACTTTTCAAATCAATGCCTGCGATCACCTCCAGCGCACCACTCGCGGAGACATGCGTCACCACCGGCGCCACTGCCACGACGTGTGGGAGCTTCTCCAGAATGCCACCAACTTTGATCGACATCGGAGCACCAGTCAGCCCCACAATGAAGGATGATCCGGGAGGCATCACAATCACGTCCGCACCAATGCCCTGCTGCCGCGCCCGGGAATCGTTCAGCATGCCCAACGACAATCCCACGATCAGCAGAATCAGCGTCACTTCCAAGGCAATAGCCACGATGCTGATCAGCGAGCGCAGCGGCCGGTGCACCAGGTTGGCGACGATCATCTTGTTCATCATAGGGAGCGCTTCGCATTCAGCTACTCAGAGAAAAAGCAACAAACCAAGGCTGAATACTGATTGCTGAATGCTAACTAGTGATTCTACTTGACGCTGTCGCCTTGAGGCGCGGTCGACGAGTTCGCCGCTGGCTTGTCGAGATAAACTACCTCGGCTCCCGCGGGCTGCTCGAGTATGAATTTGTCGTCCGGAAGCGGCTGGTTCAAGTCCAGTTTAACGATATTCAAAGTGATGTCGTACTCTTCCTGCGGCCGCGCGATCTCGATCTGCCAGGGAAATTCGGTACCGTTGTCATCCTTCTTGTAGTTTTCATAGAGCGCGCTGGTTGCTACATTTCCCTGCGCGTCATAGAAAAATTGGCGATGCGGCAGCAGATCGGTGCGGCTGAAAACAATCTTCCGCGAAAGCGCCCACCCGTGGTCTCCCTTGTGAATGACATCAATCACATAATCTGCCCTGGATATTTTGTGACTCTTGGCGTCGGTCACCAATTCGGTATCGTTTTCCAATACCGCAATTTCATTGTCGGGATCGATATGCCGGAGCAGCAGAGCGTCGTAGATATGTTGCGGACGAAGATTCTCAAGAGGCTGAGCCGGGTTAGGCGTCGAAAGATCGTTTCGGCCCTCCACGAAGCGGTTCTTGGGTGGGATCCAGAGTTTGAACTCCCGGCCGTCGCTCACCATGTCGAAAGCCTTGTTGCGAACGATCGGCATCAGTCCAATCATTCGCAGCATCGCCGGCTTGCGCGCCAGCACGTACCCCCGGATTTCCTGGTAATCGGTGACTTTGCCCTTCTTCACCCCTCCGACGGTCGTATCAATATCTACGGTTGCTTGCATCGACCGAATCGCGGCGGCCTGAGTATTAATGTAGTCGATGAGTTCCTGCTGGGTCGCGGTTTTCAGTTGGACTACGTTGACCGGTTGCTCCACCTTGCGCGAGCGAAACAAACACCCCGTCAACGGCGTAACTGCCAGCAACAGGAGCGCAGTTCGATATCGAGAGAAAAAAGACATTAGACGGGTTTGATTCCGTGCCAAAGAGATGAGTATACCCAAGCCGGGGATTCAGGGTCCGCACCGAGGCTCCCAAACAATTGATTTGACCACGTCCGAAAATGGCCAGCTTACCTCTGTGGTAAATGCGAAGATCAAAGCCATGAAATTGGTGAGTCGTGAAGCTTGTGATCGTGCTTTTCCGAGCAGGATTCCTGCTTTGATTGCCTGATGTTCGTCGACGCATTCTTGAAAGGATCTCATGTCTCTTTTTCGCACTACGGCACTAATTGTTATCTTCGCTTTCGCGGCTCCCCTGGATACTGCGGCCGCACCTCTTGATCAAAATGCGAGCATGCAGGACATGGACATCGATCATTCCATCAAGCCTGGTGACGACTTCTACCGGTACGCCAATGGGGGCTGGCTCAGAACGCACGCGATACCCGCCGGCCAGCAGAGCTTCGATACGCGCGCGATATTGGTCGAGAAAACAAGCCAGCGGGTACGCGATCTCATTCAAGCCGCGGCCTCGTCCCAATCCGTCAGGGGCAGCATTGCGCAGAAGGTCGGCGATTACTACGCCAGCTTCATGGACGAAGATGGGATCGCGGCCAAAGGGCTTACACCTTTGGCCGACGAAATGGCCAGAATCTCAGCCATCGCGAACAAAAGGTCGCTATCAACCTATCTCGGCGGCACCTTGAATACTGAGGTCGACGGACTCACCGCCAATGCTGACCACATTTTCGGCGTGTGGGTCAACCAGAGTTTTGAAGACTCGTATCACTACGTTTTCCACTTGTGGCAGGGTGGTCTGGGAATGCCCGATCGCGACGACTACCTTGACCCATCGCCGAAGATGGCCGCGTTGCGCACCCAGTACCAGGCGCACATTGCGGCGATCCTGAAACTTGCAGACATCGCAGACTCGGAGAGCAGGGCTGCCCGAATTTTGTCGCTCGAAATTCGGATGGCGGAAGTCCACGCCCCAGACTCCGATGCCGCCGACGTCTTCAAGCAGAACAATCCGTGGAAACGCGCCGACTTTGACGTCAAGGCGCCCGGTATGGACTGGGGCGCGTACTTCGCTGCGGCCGGAGTTGCCGGGGAGTCGGAATTCATTGTTTGGCAGCCGTCGGCTGTCAGTGGAACCTCCGCCCTCGTAGGCAGTGAGGACATCAATCTGTGGAAAGACTATCTCCGCTTTCACCTGATCGAACACTATGCCAGCGTTTTGCCCAAGGCTGTTGCCGCCGACGATTTCGCCTTCTATGGAACGATCCTGTCAGGCGCGCAACAGATGCCGGACCGCGGCAAGGCCGCCATCGCCGCCACAAACGCCGCTCTCGGACAGGCGGTCGGACAGCTCTATACGCAACGTTATTTTCCGCCTGAAGCCAAAGCGAAAGCGCAAGCCATGGTCGCAGACCTGATCACCGCCTATCGTGTCCGCATTTCGAATCTAACCTGGATGTCACCGCAGACCAAGGAAAAGGCGTTGGCCAAGCTGGCCGCGCTGAGGATAGGCCTCGGCTATCCCGACAAATGGATCGACTACTCGACGCTGGAGGTTGTACGAGGCGACGCCTTCGGCAACATGCGCCGTGCGGAAGCCTTCAATCGTTCGTACAATCTGGCTAAGCTACGACGACCGGCTGATCCGGACGAGTGGAGGATCGATCCGCAGATCGTCGGTGCCATCATCATGTTCACTCCCAATACCGTAACGTTTTCGGCGGGCCTGTTGCAGCCGCCCTTTTTCGATTTCCGAGGTGACGCTGCCTCCAACTACGGCTCCGCCGGCGCCGGCATCGCACACGAAATCAGCCACAGCTTCGACGAACTAGGGAATATTTACGACGCTCAAGGCCGTCTCGGTATGTGGTGGAACCCGGAAGACGTGGCCAAATACCATGCGGCGGCCGCGAAGCTGGTAGCGCAATTTGACGGCTATTGCCCGCTTCCCGATCTTTGTGTCAACGGCAAGCAGGTCCTGAGTGAAAACATCGCTGACCTGGCGGGGTTGCTGACGGCGCATGACGCGTACGTCCTGTCACTGAAAGGCAGGAGCGATGTCGTGATCGGCGGACTGAGTGGTGAGCGGCGATTTTTCCTGGCGTTCGCCCAGAGATGGCGGAGGATCCAGAGCGAAGCCGCGCTGCGCCACCAGGTCACAACCGACACCCATTCGCCGGGCGCATACCGCAGCGACACGGTGCGCAACCTGGAGGCTTGGTATAAAGCCTACGAGATCACGCCCGGCGACAAGCTATATTTGAAGGCCGAAGATCGCGTTGGGATATGGTGATGCTGTTTGCAATAATTATGGCGCTACCTCCGCAGCATGACTTTCCGATAGGCCGCCACATTCTTGTTGTGTTCTTCCAGGCTCCGGGCGAAACGGTGATGGCCGTTTCCATTGCTGACGAAATATAGGTAGTCAGTGTCCGCCGGGTGCATCGCCGCTTCGAGCGAGGCCTTTCCCGGATTGCCGACAGGCCCGGGCGGGAGTCCCGGATGCGTGTAGGTGTTATAAGCAGACTTAAACTGCATATCGGCATGATGAAGCGCGCCGGTGTAGCTTCCCTGCAGAAGTTCGGCATAGATTACGGTGGGATCAGCCTGCAGCGGAATGTTCTTCGCCAGCCGGTTCTGATAAACGCTGGCCACCATAGGGCGCTCATCCGGCACTGCAGTTTCCTTCTCGGCGATCGAGGCCAGCGTAACCGTGGTTTGCATCGGGGTCATGTCTGTCGAGATCAGTCCGATCTCTTTCGCAACTTGGCGAAACTGTTTCACCATCGCCGCAGCCATCTCTTGCATGGTCTGCATGCGGGTGAATTCGTAGGTATTTGGAAAGAGATAGCCTTCCAAACTCTTGGCGTCGGGCGCAAGATCAGCGATCAGGGCGGTATCGGAGGTCGCGACTTTGAGGAATTCGTCGCTCGAACCCAACCCGGCGTTCTGAATGGCGTGTGCGACGTCAAATATGTTATAGCCCTCGGGAATCACCACAGTATGGAAGTACACGTCGCCATGCACCAGCCGTTGGTGAACCTCGAGGGAAGTTGCGCTCTTCTCGAAGAGATATTCTCCAGCTTTCAGGGAATGCTTGTGATGAATGTAGTGCCACAGGACGAAGGCATCCGCGTTGCCAATCACGCCTGCGGACTGCAACTCGGTAGCGATGCGTCGCGTGGAATCTCCCGGATGCAAGAGAACAAATGTCTGGCCCGCCGGCGTCACCAGCTGATTCAGCGCCCAAGCCAGCCATCCCCCAAAGCCGAGGACGGCAACCAGAACAAGTGTGAAGAACGTGCGCATCTTAGGGATAGTTTAGATGAGTGCCGATGGTTGGTCGTTGTCCAATGGTCGTTAGCCGTTAGTCGTTGGTCGTTGGCCTCCGGTACTTGGACGGCAATTGCAGGTCTCTTTCCTCTTTTTGCCTCTTGTATTCATCCATCACATCTTCGACAGCGCCGATAGTGGAGTCTTTACTGCAGGAGGGTCGTGTGATGGCAAACTCATACAAAGATTTGCGAGCCTGGAAACAGTCTGTAGATCTGGCGTTGGAGATCTATCGTGAGACACAGACTTTCCCGAAAAATGAGCTCTACGGTTTGACCAGTCAATTGCGGCGCGCCGCAGTTTCGGTCCCCAGCAATATCGCCGAGGGGAAAGGCAGGTCGTCTCACAAGAAGTTGATTTGTTTCTGCACCACTCACGAGGCTCGCTTCTGGAACTCGAAACTCAGCTTCTCATCGCGCGAGAACTTTCCTATATCAAAGAACCTAACGTCAGGCACCTCCTCCAGCAAGTCGAGAATTTGGCGAAAGGACTAAACGCGCTCATAAATTCACTCCGGAAACCGGTAGCCGCCTAGATTACGGACATGCGGATTTTGAACAGCGACCAACGGCCAACGACTAACGGCTGTCCATCGCATCCATCCAACTCTGCAGAATCAGCACCGCCGCCATCTGATCGACGACTTGCCCGCGGCGCTTGATCGACATTTCGGTTTCACGCAGCAGGCGGTTGGCCTGGGCTGAGCTTAGGCGCTCATCCCAGAGGTGAACAGGTAGCTGGCAACGTTGCCGTAGTTCTTCGGCGAAGCGTTGCATTTTCTCTGCCTGGATCCCTTCCGTTCCGCTCATGCGCAGGGGATAACCCACGACGATCTCGGTCACCTCGTATTCGCGGATCACCTTTTCCAACTGTTCGAAGTCGAGCCGCTTGTTTTGCCGGTGGATGGTATCGAGTCCCTGCGCCGTGATGCCGAGCAGGTCAGAGATGGCGAGGCCTATTCTCTTGGAGCCAACATCCAAACCTAGAACTCGCGGGTGCGACGAATTCCTGGACTGGGTTGGTTCCGAGGGCACGTCGGGATTATAAGTCCCGGCGGAGAAAGCAAAAAAAGGTTTACGATGCTGGAATGGCAACCGGCGAGGCACCGACCCAGACGGCCCCCGTTCCAACATCGGACGTGCCCAGTCCTGAAGCACAGCGGTGGCATTGGGCGATGAACGTGATCGGAATCGCGGGAGTCCTCGCGCTGTGTTACTTCGGGGAATCTGTGCTGGTGGTGATTCTGGTCTCGGTACTGCTGGCATTCATCCTCGCGCCAATCGTGGACTTGCTGACCCATCTCCGCTTGCCTCGCAGCTTGGCAGCGATGTTTGCAATTCTGCTCTTGTTAGCAGCGCTCGGCGGAATCGTCTACTTCTCTTACAACCAAGCGGCTACGCTGCTGCAGGATCTGCCGAAGTACACCAGCAAAGTTCGTCAGGAGGCTATGCGATTCCGCAAGAGTGCGGAACGCTTTGAGGTCCTGACTCCGGAGCATGAGAAAGGAGTGGTAAGCGTCCGGCCCGCGACCGATTGGACTGATGTTCTGACCCGCGGCTTTGGTTCGGCAAGCGCGGCGGTTCTGGCGGTGTCGTTCGTGCCCTTTCTGGTGTTTTTCATGCTCACTTGGCAACAGCACGTGCGCTCGGCTACGGTCATGCTCTTCCCCATGAAAAACCGCCATACAGCCTATGTCACGCTGGGCCAGATCTCAGCCATGGTTCGCAGCTTTATGGTGGGAAACCTGTTGATCGGCCTTTTCGTAGGGGCGGTGAGCACCATCGTCTTCGGGACAATTCAGTTGCCATTCTTTTACTTCGCCGGATTCGTCAGCGGATTCCTCAGTCTGATTCCTTATATGGGAGTCTTGCTCGCCCTGGTGCCGCCGATTTTTGTCGGGTTAGGACACACAGGCTCCGAAGATGTCTTGATCATCGTGGCAACCGTGGTCGGGCTGCATGTGATCGCGCTCAATCTTTTTTACCCCCGATTTCTGGGCAAACGACTGCAACTCAATCCTTTGGCCGTAACCATGGGGCTGTTGGTCTGGGGCGCTTTGTGGGGACCGATGGGTCTGCTGCTGGCGATCCCGATTACTGCCGCGATGCGAATTGTGTTTGCTCACGTGGAGTCTTTGAAACCTTATGGGGCATGGCTGGGGGAATAGGGCATAGGGCTGGTAACGCCCGAGTCCAACCCATGCTGGCATTGATTCTCAGCCGTATGTGACGAAGGAAACGACATTGCCATCGGGATCTCGTACCTGAAAATCAGTTCCACCCCAGGCCTGTTTGGTGAGTGTTTGCGCGAACTCCACGCCGCGCGCCTTGAATTCCTCGAATAAACCTTGCACGTTTGAGACTTCAATGGAAGCACAGATCAGCGACTTCTCGTGAACCGCGGCTTGTGCAAAGAAGGGTTGCTGCACGTAGCGGATGTGCAGACAAACCCCGTCTCGCGATACCGCGCCGTAAAACGGAGGAAGACCATGGAGGAAGTCGATCTCAAAGCCCAGCTTCTGTTGGAAGAAGGTGGCGCATGCCTTAACATCCCGCACGAGCAGGATCGGCCTCACACTTTTCAGGAACTGCTGGCCAGACGAAGTGCGGGGCGTCTTGGGCGCTCCGGCCGTCGCCGCTTTCAGCTCCGCCCAACTCTGATGCCCGGCCTCGACCGCGACAATCTCCTGCGCCACGGCAAGAGTGAATTTAAGCGCTAATACCTCGTGGTCGGTCAAAGACTGGTAGCGTTCGAGTCTGCGTACTCTTCCGCCAAGAGAATAGTCTCCTTCGCGATGCCAGCGGAGCAGCTGCTTGGCTTGCTTGCGATAGGTTTCGATTGTTGGCATAGGCACACTCCTGCTGAGATTTTTCAGCGGGCGGGCCTAGCCCTTTCGGCAGGGATGCCGACGTGCCCCACAGGGAACAGCGGTATACTAGACCGGAACGCAACCACTGTCAAAACGGCATAACTGGTTTTCCCGCCAACGTCTCGATGCAGCTGAAACTCAAATTGAGACACTACCAGAACCCCGTCCACATTGCCTTTCTGTCCCAATTCGGGTAGAATAAGAAGGTGTTGTTCCTCCGGTTCCCTCCTCTGTCTGTGGGTGATTTCTCATGTTGAATGGTGATGGCAATTTCCACATAGGCGACAAGGTCGTCTACCCCAATCATGGCGTCGGGATCATTGAGCAGATTAGCAGCCGAACCATTGGCGAGAGCGTCGAACAGTTTTATCTCCTCAAGATTAAGGCCAGTAGCCTCAAGGTCATGGTTCCGTTCCACAATGTCGGCACCGTCGGTCTGCGGCGGGTGGTGAAGAACGGGGAAATCCAGAAAATCGTTGATTTTCTTGAGGATGGAGCCTGTGACAACAATACCGACTGGAAATACCGCTTCAAGGAAAACTCGGAGCGGATGCGCACCGGGTCCTTGTTAGAGGTAGCCAACGTATTGAAGGCGCTGCTAGTCCTGAACCAGGCCAAAGCGCTCTCGTTTCGGGAGAAGAAGATGCTGGAGCGCGCCCGCTACCTGCTGGTCAGCGAATTGGCCATGGCAAAGAACTGCGAAGAGCCCCACATCGAGGAGTTGCTAACCAAAGCCTTGTCCAAGTCGAATCTGCGATTCCCCGAAGCCTCCGAATTCCAAGCCTAGGCCCTGTTTCTCGTGGCACTGTGTGATTCCCATTTTGGCAAAAAGTCTGCTGCGCGACTGCGTCCCCAGATGGCGCTAGGTTTATAATCCATTCGAGCATGACCGAACAAATCAAGCGGAAGCTGCAGGAAGAAATGAATCAGCTCGAACACGAACTGGTTCACGACCTTCCCAAAGAGATCAAGAAGGCCGCCGCGCTGGGCGATCTCAGCGAAAACGCCGAATATCACATGGCCAAGCAGCGCCAGGAGTTCGTCAAGGCTCGACTGCGCCAGTTGGGCAAACGCATGGCCGACCTCGCGCTGATCAACATGGACAACATCCCCAGAGACAAGGTGGGACTGGGATCGACCGTCCGGGTTCACGACAACGACAAGAATGAAGAAGTCGAGTACAAGCTGGTGACCAGCGAAGAAGCCGATTTCCCTTCGGGAAAGATTTCTACCAGCTCACCGATTGGCCGCGCGCTGCTGAACAAAAAGATAGGCGACACCGCCATCGTGGTCACACCCAACGGCAAACGCGAAATGGAAATCCTGACCTTGAGCACGATTCACGACGAAGCTGCGGCGGGATGACCTGCGCAATAAATGACCGCGCAATATGAGTGGATCAAGATGAATGCGACCACCACTGCCGCCAATAAAACCGGACCGAACACAGAATCGAGGACTGGGCCCCGACCTGGGCCCAGAACATGGACCAGCGCCTTCGGACGAGCCTGTGGCGTCTTGCTCGATGCCATCGTGCGCTGGCTTGCGCTGGCGCGAGTCAACCCCAACGTGCTCACCTTTCTGGGCTTGGTGGTCAACATCATCGCCGCGTTTTTGTTCGGTTACGCCAACGGCGACAATCAGGCTCGCATGTTTCGCTACGCCGGGCTGGTCATCATCGGCTCCGGATTCTTCGACTTGGTGGACGGCGCCGTGGCCCGAGCCAGCAACCGCGTAACTCGCTTTGGCGGCTTCTTCGACTCGGTGGTTGATCGCTATAGCGACGCCTCTCAATTCCTCGGATTGCTGGTTTTCTACGCCCGCGGCGACCGGTTTTTCTATGTTGTGCTCACCGCCATCGTGATGATCAGCGCGATCATGGTTAGCTACACTCGCGCCCGCGCCGAATCGCTCATCGGCTCCTGCCGCGTGGGTTTCATGGAACGCCCCGAGCGCTTGGTGCTGGTCATCATCGGAGCCCTCTTCAACCGCATGGCACCGGTGCTGTGGATCATCGCGGTACTGTCGACGATCACGGTAATCCATCGGATACGCTACACCTGGACCAGAACCGAACTGGTAGACCGCGCAGCGGCCAATGGCCAAGCCGCATAATTTGGCATCGGTGTCATCCTGAGGCGGCGGAGTCGTTGGCAAAGCCAAGGACTCCCAACGAAGGATCTATCTACTTTCGCTCTTCATCAAAACTGACGATGCCGGACCTGTGGATTTCCCGGCGTTAGCTGCGGAAATACTGCGGAGCGGTCAACCTCCGGAGCGTGCCAGAACGCGTTTAAGTGTTCCTTCCAGAGCCTCCTTGGTTGAAACGTATTCGTCGCCGGAAAGCAGGCCGTGTAACCGCTCGGCTTCAAGCTGAGACAGCTCTTCCTTCAGTACTTCGAGCGGGGACCCCGAACTCTGCCCGCGCTGCTCGGTTCTTAGGGGAGCTTCCCCTGCGGTGTTGGCCGATAGGCGCTGTCTCCTCCAGAACAAGAATCCGCAAGCCGCAAGCAGCACAAAGGCGACTAAGACGACGATCGGCAAATGCAGCCGGTAGGAAGAGCCGGACATCCCGGAGGCAGGCACCGCCCTCAAAGCGGTCGAACTTTGGGATTGCGCTGCGGAACTGCCCTGCGAAGAAAGCCCAGGAGTGAGGATAGCGGGAACCTTTGCTTTTGGCGGAGAAAAAGCTCGTGGCCGCAATGCTGGAACTGGGCCAACTCCCGAGATTTCAAATCCCGGCCCGTCTCCCGCTCCTACCTGGTTCGCTGCCTCCACTTGATAGCGGTCATTGCCCGTGGGAAGTAACTGGAAGGCGGTGGACCGCGAAGTGAATTTCATAGTCGGCGGAATCATGACTGCCAACTGCTGCACCGGATACGTAAGCCTGGGGTGAAACACGGCATGACCAGCGTAGGGAACGTCGTAGTTGAAAGCGAACTTGGTGGCTCCCGGCCGCAGGGGGAAATTCACCGTGAAGTGTCCCGGTTCACTGGCTACGGACGCTGCGGAAATCATCATACCGATCGTTCCCGGACCGGCAGCCAGGACGGAATCAATCTTGGCTCGGGCTGGCAGGTACACCTCAAATGTGCGTTCACCCACCTGCGTCAGCGGTGGCCTCGAATCGTTTCTGATCTCGACCATATCGGAGACGTGAAGCAGATTCCCGTTGGTCCCGGTGCGGATGATTTCAATGCTGCCGGCTATGCCCCCCACTTTGGCGGCGGCATCGAAGACGTCGATGGAAACCACATCGCCCGCCGAAATCTGGTGATCGTAGTTGACCCCCTGATGAATCACGCGCAGTAAGTGCACTCTGGCAGAAAACCGCATCGCGAGGGTAAAGGATCCCTGCGAGTCGGTCGTGGTGCGTGCTTCTTCCTGCGTACCGTGATTCGGACGAGCCTGATCCAACCCAGCCTGATCCAAACGAAGAAGGATCACTTCGTCGCCCGCCGCAGGCTGCGCGCGCGTCTGATTACGGACGACGCCCGTGATCGTGTCCGCCGCCAGTGCCGCCAAACAATAAGCGGCAAACAGGCCGACTCCCAGGATGATTTTCGATCCCCGACACGTCTTGCTGTCGATGCCGATCACGCTCCTCCTTTCATCGCTTAACGTAACCTTGGAATACGGTCAATCGGTCGAGACGTTCGTCGCCGGGGCTGCCGTCGGACGCGACGAGCGTCCGAACATAATTCCGGTCTCCACCTCAACCGGCTGCCGGTTTCGCAGATACGGCTTGAACCGCCATTGCTTAAAGGCATCGCTGATAGCCTTCGCCTGATCGGGAAACGCACTCAGAAAGTGAACGTGTTTTACCTTGCCTTCCTTATCGATGATGATTCGGACAGGAACGGCGTTGAACCTGTGCTCGGTGAAAACCGGATCCACCCGCGTAATCAGGTTTTCGTCCCGCGCATAATCCTTAATGCACACCGGGGCATCGCCACCGCCCGTCCCTCCTGTGGGACTAGCCTCCGCGGGCAACTCCATTTTGTTCATATCCAGCATCAGGCTTTCGAGTAGTTTCGTGTCTCGGCTGGTGAGCACCATCTGCACCGCGTGGCAGCGGATTTCGGTCGCGAGAACATACCAATGCAACTCGGCTGCGGGAGACCAATACGCGAAGAAGGTAAAGGGACGGCCGCCGATTGTGGTTGCCGTGGGGGATAGTTCCAATTTGTAATCAGCCGCCAGATTGGCCTTGGAGTAATTGACCGCTTCCAACGCGTTGGCTGCGGGCAGAGTCGTGAAAAACATGTCTTCGGCGGTGATCACGATAGTGCCTTTCGCCGGTCCCTTGAAGGTGTCCGCCGGTCTGATTTGAGCTAGCACATAGCGGCCGCTGTCCGATGGTGGCGGTCCTTCGTACTTCTCGGTCCAATCCTTAGGTAGAACATAGGTCATCCCAAAATACTGGTCGCGGAAGACATTATTGGTAACGCTCCCGCCCTCCGGCACAGGAGTTACGGAATCACTGGCGCTCGACCAGGCTCCCTTGACCAGAATGACTCCCGTCGGCAACTTCGTCAGCGGCTGCGTGTTAGTAGAAAAGTCGCCGCCGTTCTGGGGTGTATTCTGCGGTTTGGCGCCTTGGCCCCAAGCCAGCAACGATACGTACAAGTCCAGAACGACTAGGAAACAAAAAAATCGCGAGTGCATACATCACCTTCGAATCTGAGCCTTCCAATGTGACCGTGAGCCTCCAAGCCCTTGCGGCTCGTGGAAAATCTGGCGAGGCACCCTCGTGCCTCGCCAGTGATGGCCCGATAAATTACAGCGAGCGCAGGAAGTTCAAAAGGTCCTGCTTCTGGCTGGGACTGAGGTTGTCGAAATTTTCCTCCACGTTGGTGGCTTCGCTGCCATTACTCTCGTGGGCCTGGATCGCCGCGTTCAAGTCCGTGGTGCGGCCATCATGCAGGAGGAAGATACGCTGGCCCAGGCCCCACAAAGGAGCCGTCCGGAACTGGTCCCCGCCCGCGCCTCCCTGCGACACGTTGTCCGCCAACCCGCCGCCCATGTGATGGATCTCAATATCCGAGAACGCAGGTACCGAGGCGTTACTCAGCGCCGGAACGAAGTTCGACGGTTGCGTCATACCGGGCGTTGGGTTGTGGCAGGTGGCACAGCCGATTGCCTTAAAATCGGCGAGGCCATTGCTGATCGACTGGGCAGAGACCTGGTTTCCATTGAGCACTACCCCACCGGGCGGCGGCGGAGCCAGGAACCGCATGAAGTTGGCAAATGCCGAAACGTCATCCAGAACCGCGGCGTTCGGCGAAGAGGCTGGGTTGGATGTGTCTTCCGGATAGCCTCCGGAAAGACCCAGGCAGGTCGTTGGCAGGCCGGTGAGCCCGCTACCGCCATTGCCGTCCTCCCCGGGGAGCGGACGATCTTGGGTGAACAGTTCGTTGCTGACGCCCATCTCCACGTTGTAGGCCTCACCGGCAAAGATGTGCAGCGATTTGTTCTGCGCCTTCCAGCCGAACCGGCTGATTGTGCCATCGTTGCCGTTGTGGTTGAAGTCGCCGGCGATGCCGAAGTTGTTGTTGAGATTGTTCGCGCGGTTTTTCTGCAGGGTTGAATCGTCCAGGTTCTCGACCAGGCCCGCGCCGAACACTGGCGTGGGAATGCGGAAGATAATGTCGTTCGCTGCCTCCGCAGCGCCAAAACTGGGCTGCTGCAGACTGCAGTTGCCGGCATCAGTACGGCCACTGACGGTGAACAGGTCTTCCACTCCGCCATTGGGATTGTTAGGGTTGACCGTGCCGTTCGCGTTAAAGAAGAAGGGGAACCGGGCTTCCCGGGTCGGGCCATTGGCCGTAATGAAATACGGGGTCTGGTCTTTCGGGGCGACTGGGCTGCCGGCAAATGCGAATTGGGGATTGACAGCTGCGCCTGTCCCGCCCTCCACCGGTTGTGCGTGACAGGAACTGCAGCTGTTCGAGTTAAACCTCGGTCCCAGACCGTTGTTGTTGGTCGGGCTGTTTGCAACGGACTCTACGTCGTTGAAGCGCTTCTGCCCATCCGTAAAAAAAGGCAGGAAGCCATTTGGGTCGTTCGAAATAATCGTCTGGCCGGTACCACGACTGGCGCTCTGCACTCCAGGGTCGGTTTGAGCCAATGCCATTCCGAAGTGGAACAGCAATGCCAAAGTTAAAACTGACGCAAGCTTAGCTGACTTGATCACGATTCCTCCTTGATTGTCTGTGTCCCACAAATCCCCGGGGGGATCTCCGTCACGCAGACCGAGAGCGGATCCGCAAAAACGTGGCGGGTGAAGGGTTCTGGGGTAGACAGCTGCAGGCACATGAATCGCGCCCGAAGTTGCATCCAGTCATGGAGCACACTCCAGCGAAATCGTCTTGACTTTCGACGCGGAGGTAATCCAACGCATTCCGACGCGGCGGCGCGGCACATCCGGCGAAGAGTGCGCAGAAGTGGCGAAGACAATGGGCCGAGTGGCGGCAGCCGGAAGTGCGCCAGAGATTAGTACAGGTGAAAATCAGAGTCAATGAGAAAATGCGTGGGTCTGCACTTTCTATTTGTTGATGAATCGATCTCGTGCAAAATGTTTACGGTAGCGTCTCTCCAATCTGGGGATAGTATTGCGACGCTATGTCCAAATGCTAGACTGTCCGGACATCGGAGAGGCGTTTCTATGGGCGACGTCCCGCAGCTCAACACCACGATTCAAAAGACACTCGAACTGGCTTCTCGTTGTGTGCAGGCAGAAACCAGCGACAATTACGGGCTTTTGGGTGATCAGATGGGGGATCTCGGAAACGAGGCGCGAGAAGCCTTCCAGTCCAAGATGGACTTCGGTTCGTTGTTGCCAAAGCTGAAGGCCGGCACAACGCTGACTCCGGATGATCTGAAAACGCTGGAACTTCTAATCGTAGGGGACGCCGAGTATTACCTGAAATATGAAACCGAGTTCGATCACTGGAAGAGTGAACTCCGGCAGTTGATCGGTGAAATATCTAAATTGCAAGCTAGCGATCTGGGGGTCGACGGCCTGCTGCATTTGCGCGCGCTGTGCGACGAGGTGGGCCGCGTCCTGCCCGCCATCGTTTATTACCTCGACCATAAGGAACGAGCAAGCAAGTTTCAGGAAGCGACTCGTGGGCTGATTGACGCGGAAGGCTATCGCGTCCTTGCGGAGATCGTCGAGCGAATGCTTTTGTCGGACAAGATGTAGCGGTGCCGGCGCGGAATAGTTCTTCCTTGGTGTACTTTGTGTCCTTTGTGGTTCCAGCATTTGTACTTCGTCAACCACAAAGGACACAAAGGTACACCAAGGAAGAAAGGGGCTGAGGGATTTTGTGCGCTCTGCGCGGTGTTAGACTGGTCCGTCATTTTCGAGGGGGATTTGCTTGTCGATTGATCCTGTTCTGGTCGTTCACGGCGGCGCTTGGGCCATGCCGGATGACATGGTCGAAGCTCATCTCAATGGCGTGCACAACGCCATGGCCGCGGGGTGGCACGTGCTTAAGCATGGCGGGTCGGCGGTCGACGCAGTCGAGGAGGCGGTCGTGGTCATGGAAGATGATGAGACCTTCGACGCCGGACGCGGCAGCTTCCTGAATCGCGACGGCAAAGTGCAACTCGACGCGCTGATCATGGAAGGCGCCACCTTGCGTGCTGGAGGCGTGGGCTGCGTGGAACGTTTGCGCAATCCGGTGCGCGCGGCCCGCAAGATCCTGAGTGAAAGCCCGCATGTGTATTTCGTAGCGGAGGGCGCGGAACGGTTCGCCGCCGAGCACGGCATTGAGCTCTGCAAGAACGAAGACCTTATCATTCCTCGCGAGGTTGCCCGCTTACGAGAGTTTCAGGCGCACCCCGTTGAACAAAATCCTGATCTGTTTGCCCCCGCGCTTTCGCACGACACCGTAGGCGCAGTCGCTCTCGATGACAAAGGCAACATTGCGGCGGCCACTTCCACGGGGGGCACGCTCAATAAGGCTCCGGGGCGTTTGGGAGATTCCTCGCTGATCGGATGTGGATGTTACGCCGACAACAAGACTGCGGCCGCTTCGACCACGGGCTGGGGCGAGCCCATTATGAAGCTGGTGTTGGCCAAGTGGGCCGCGGACCGCGTCGCCTCAGGCAATTTGCCGGAGTGGGTGGCGGCCGAGGCAATCAACTATCTGAAGGCCCGGGTCAACGGACACGGCGGAATGATTTTGCTCGACGCTCGCGGGCGCTTTGGCATCGCCCACAATACGCCGCGCATGGCTTGGGCGATGAAGACGGTGAAAGAAGAGAGTTCCGGCGTCAGTCGCAACGGCTGATGCCTTCCGCAGAATCAATCCTTCAATAGCGGAGTTCCGGGCGAGACCAACCCCTGCCGATGAAGCTTGGCGCGGAAGCGGGTGCGATCGGTGTCTGATGAAGCTGCGGCAAGACTCTTGCGCAGCTTAACGATTTTCTCTTTGCGGGTGCGGCGACGCCGGATTTCCGGCCTACGACTGGGTGCTGACATGAATTAGGCTCCTCATCTGTGGTTCCAAGAATTGTAGCAGCCGGACCTGTAAAGCCGAATTCGCCGGGCTGCGTTGCAAATACAACTTATTTGAAATCAGTCGCCGTGAAGTGTCAACGATGTCAATTTTGTCGGTGTTGACAGGTTTTTGCGTCACACCGGCGTCGCCATCCTTGGTCCGCTGAGTCCGATCACCGCTTTAGCAGATCGACCGGCTCTCTCACATCCGTGACCCTCAAATGCTTCGCCAGCGCAGGGTACTTTTTCGCCACCGCTTCATACATCGAATACGCAACATTGCGGTAGGAGAAGTGACCTGCGGGTCCCGTCCTCAACTCAGAGATGTAGACTACTTCGGCAAAATCCATCTTGAACAGAGTTCGTTTGCGGAATGCCAGCGGGATAGCGTACTGGGCATTTTCTTTCGCTTCTGTCCCCGGTCTTTGCCCCAATTGCGCGACCGCTTCAACCGTTCGCTCCAAGGCCGCGTCGTAGTTCGATCTCACTCTCGCCGCATCCACTTCGGCGGGGACGTCATATCCGTGCCTGGTGGTGAATTCCTGTCCAATCTGGATGCAGCGCCGGTGCCGGTGCATGTCACGGAAGCCGCCTATATCCATCAGGATGTCGAAGCGGAATTGTTGACCGGCGCAAAACGCGCGCAGCATTTCGTCGTGCTTGCCGCGATGGCGCAGCCCCAGATCGATGATCTCGCGTCGAATATGTTCTCCTGCGCCTTGAATCGCTTGCCGGATTTGTCGATAGGGGTAGTGGCTGTGTTCGTAGATCAGCGTAGTTGCGAGTTCCACTTCCAGCGGCTCTTCGTCAAGCAGATCAACCGTGGGCGTCGCTGCGATCTGCAAGCTTCCCAATAACTCCGCCGCCACTTGCCGCAGTTCGCGCCGGGTCTCGATCTCATAGACGTTCGGATCGGCGTACTTCACCAGAGTCGGAGCGACACGCACTTCTCGCAGCAGCTCTTGCGCCGCCCGCTCACCCAGTTCTGAAGAAACTGCTCGAATTTGATTTACCAAGTCCCGTAGTGCTGCTTCCGAGGCGTTGTAGGCCGGCGAGACTGCCGCGCGTTTCAGCAGTTCGCCTAAATATCGAACCTCTTTATGAGTGTGCGAAAGCAGTCGCGAAACTTGGGTTTCAAGCGTGCGGGCGTTAACGATTTCTCCCAGAGACGTGTTGGTTGATAGCGGCAGCAGGTAACGCGAGATGTCGAAGGCGCGTGCCTTCAGAGTTCGCTCGTAAGCCTCCTGCTTCATCTCTGCCGGCTTCGGCGTTATGTCGAGCAAGTAGTGAAACGTCCCCTCGGAAAGCGATTCGTATTCCGCGAACAAGTTTTCGATGGTCTCGCAATACAGAGTTCGTGCCTGCCGGTCATCGCCGAAATCGGGCGTGAAGTAGCCGCTCTTTTTGAAATCCTGGTAGCGGGTGGAACGCTCCTGACCATCCCAGCGTTGCTCGTCGGCCACCGCAATTGCCGCCAGAATGGACAACCGCTCGATGGCAAGGGCGACATGCGCCAAATCGGCGATTGACCTGTGGCCATACTGGAAGTAGAAGGTGTTGAGAAACTTTTCTGCCTTTTGCTGGCTGATCTCCTTGAGCGACTCCTTCATGGAGAGAGAAGATCGCGAGTACTTCGCCATGGCATAGGCTTGAATTTCGGGCTCCACGCCGTACACGGCGTAAACCTCGACCGAGGGCATCTCAGGAGAGGGATGGTCTGCGTTCGCAGAGATTGTCGTTGTGGCTTCAGACATGCTAGTGGCCGACCTCACATTTGACGAACTTGAATCTTAACCGATTTTGGGATGCGCAATGACGTGGGGAACTTCGAGAAGTAAACCGCCGTATTACCGGGATGGCCGGATATCACCCAGACGCCCGCGCCTACATTGGCTTGAAAAGTAGAGGAGGAGGCCGTATCGTACGAAGTGTTGCTTTGGGGTGCAGAGGCGCAGCGGATGGGCGCACAAGCATCCCAAGCTTTTCCCCCCTGTTCCTCAAGGCCGTTTTGGCTGCGGTCTGAGGAGCTGACATTGTGCAATTCAGAAAGCTTTCGCGGTTGAGAAAGCTAAGGAGATCGGCATGGAAAGCAAGCCGGCGCAGAACATTCAGGATACCTTCCTCAACACCGCCCGCAAAGAAAGGTTGAATATCACCATCTACCTCTTGAGCGGCGTCAAGCTGACCGGGCGCATTCGGTCGTTTGACAAGTACTCCGTCGTGCTCGAGACGAATAACCAGGAGCAGTTGATTTTCAAGCACGCTATTTCGACGGTTGCGATGGGCAGAGTGGCTCATGCCCACGGCGATAAGCCGGCCATGGTCCCGGGTCCCGGCCCTGTAGGTGAGTCTGGTCCGGCACCCAGCGCGTCCGGTACGGACGGATAAGGCAACTTTTCTTTGAGTAGTTCAGAGTCCAGAGCACCAGGCAAGGCAAAGCGCTCGCGGCCTGCGTCGATTTCGACGGCTGCCGATCGCGGCCCAACGGAACGCGCGTTCCTGGTCGGTATCGACTACCACGTGCGCTCGCGCCCAGCGCCGGCCGCTAAGACCGCGAAAGGCTCGCTGACGAGTGGTGCGCAGGCGGCGCGGGACAGCGCTACCAGTGCGCCCGGTGCGTCGAAAGCGCCGCGGGTCCCGGAGTTCAGCGCGGAAGAATCGCTGGACGAGTTGCGCTCTCTGGCCACCAGCGCCGGTGCGCAAATTGCCGGCGAATTCCTGCAACACCGCGACAAGCCCGATCCAGCCACGCTGATTGGGAAAGGCAAACTGGAAGAGATTGCGGGTGCCGCTGCATCGGTCTCGGCAGACCTTCTTCTGTTCGATCACGATCTTACTGCCTCGCAACAGCGCAACATCGAAAAGGTCGTAAACATCCGGGTAATTGATCGCACCCAGCTTATCCTCGACATTTTCGCTAAACACGCCCGCACTCGTGAAGGCCAGTTGCAGGTGGAGTTGGCTCAGCTCGAATACATGTTGCCGCGGCTGGGGGGCCGGGGAATTGAGATGTCGCAGCTGGGCGGGGGCATCGGCACACGCGGTCCCGGTGAAACCCAACTCGAAACCGACCGCCGCAAAATCTATCGACGAATTCGGCACGTGAAAGAGCAAATTGAAAATGTCCGGCGAATTCGCACGCAGCAGCGCCAGCGACGTGAATCGGTTCCGGTAGCACTGATCGCTTTGGTGGGCTACACCAATGCGGGGAAATCCACATTATTCAATGCGCTGACCCAGGCTGCGGTGCTCGAATCGCCGAAAATGTTCGCGACTTTGGACCCGACTATTCGAGGAATCACGCTACCTTCTCGCCGCCGGGTATTGGTGTCCGACACTGTAGGATTTATTCGGAACCTGCCGCACACCCTAGTTTCGGCCTTCCGAGCGACCTTGGAAGAGGTGCAGCGCGCAGAACTCATCTTGCAGGTTTCCGACGCCAGCAGCCCGCTCTCCGCCGAGCAGGATGCGCAGGTGGAGAAGGTGCTGAAGGAGTTGGAAGCGGAAAAGAAGCCGCGGCTGCGGGTGATGAATAAGATTGACCTGTTGCCTCCCCGGCAGCGCGACAGCTTGCGCGACGATGCCAACACAGTTCACGTCTCGGCCGCGAAAGGCGCAGGAATGGGCACCCTTCAGGACCGGATTGACCAGATGTTGCAGGGAGACGCTCTAAGCCGCATCCATTTGCGTGTGCCGCAAAAAGAAGGAAAGACGCTGGCGCTGCTCGAGGCGCGTGCCCGGATCTATTCTCGCAAGTACAAAGACGGGCTTGTGGAGTTGGAAGTCGAAGCGCCAGAGTCGGTGGTGAGAAGAGTGAGGGAGTGGGTGATCGCATAGCAAAGCGTCAAGATTTCTCTTGACAACCGCTATTTCTTGCACTATTATATATATGCGTTGCAGTACCTATTCTAGATTAAAGGTTTGCGGAAATGAAGAAGGTTAATATTGAGCAGGTTGAATCGAGCATTGCGGAAGAACTTGATAAGCCCCTGAAAGCCGCCCTGAAGCGTCACGGTTATCCCATTCACGAAAGTTTCCGACTTCGGCTGTCTCTTTTGAACGCGGACGGTCGCAAGAAGCGGCGCAATTCCGTTGCAGACGCTTGGGCCCCCGAAAGATCCGAGCCCGCACAGTTCTGGCTTGAACCCTCTACAGCAAGAGAAACGGTTCCCGTCGCCGCTACAAAGCAACAAGAGGCCAAGCCTGCTTCGGTTGTGACGGGTTCATCGGCGTCGCCCAGCGGAGACGGCACGAATGTCTACGTGCATCAGGCCGAGAAGGAACTGCTGAAGGCTTTAGATCGCGCTGAATCAACCCCGGGCTGGAGCTTTGTTTCGCTAAAGAAGTTTCGCGACGAGATTCTTCCATCAGAGGATGTCCCCTCCATTCGTACGGATGTCGAGCGTCAGAATGTGCTTCGTTCCGCGATTGAAAAGAGGCTGATTCTGAAGAAGCCCGTGCCAAATCCAAAGTCCCCTCAGTTTCCGGTTACAAGTATCCGTCTAAATCGCCTGATGCCAGAAGTTCAGGCTATTCTGGGCGCAGGAGGCAGTCCGGATCTAGACTTTCATCCTGTGGAAATTCGGGGTGAGCCCTTGTCAACTACGATTCTTCGCGAGAGACGCTGATAATTGGCACTCTACTACTTGGAGACAAGCGCTCTGGTCAAGCTCTACGTGCTTGAGTCCGGAACGGAGCGCTTGTTGCTTCTGACAGATCGTTCGAGCGGTAACCGTTTTGCTATCTTGTCGTTGTCTCAAGTGGAATTCCGATCCGCAATCCGTAGAAGGGAGCGGAACGGGGAAATCCCTGCGAGCGTAGCGAACGAGTTGCTGTCCGCTTTTAAGCGTCATTCAGAGACCAGGTTCGTAACTCAGATGGTCAGTGATTTTGTCCTCGATATCGCCGCTGCGCTCGTGGATCGTTACGCGCTGCGCGCGTTTGATGCAATCCAACTGGCGGGATATGCCGCGTTGAAGGATGCAGCCGGATCCGACGCCCCCATTTTTGTGTGCTCTGATCAGGGACTGCTTGCGGCAGCTAAACTGGAAGGGGCGCTCGTCCTCGATCCAACTTCTGGAGCCGGGCCCTAAATTTACCGGGCCCAAAACTTAAATGGGCCGGCAACCAAGAAGCGGTGACAGTCCTTGGCTATCGGCCCACTCGATCCTGAATTGGATCGGAGGTGATACTTCCATGCTAGACCCGCAATCTCAGAAGTCAAGCATTCTTTCCCAAAATTCACGAAAAGCCTTGACAACCGTCCGAAAATAGTTTTTAAGCATGCACCCTCGTCTCGTTCTGGGACAGCGTGCTCGTTGACACTAAGCCCCGCAGGATGTTAGGTTTGATGGTTTCTTAAGCCCTCTTTCGATCGAGATTTCTTTCTAGCCCAGGATTATGGACGAGACGCTCAGACAAGTAGGGGAATTACTGCTCGGATCCATACCGACCATTATCTTTATGGTTCTGCTGTATGGACTCTACACCGCGCTTGTCCACAAGCCGTTGGTGAAGGTGCTGGCCGAGCGGCGCAGCAAGACCGAGGGAGCGGTCGAGAAGGCGCGCGCTGATATTGCCGCTGCCGAAGCACGAACTGCGGAATACGAGCAGCGCCTGCGCGAGGCTCGCATGGCTGTTTTCAAGAATCAGGAGGCGCTCCGCCAGAAGGCATTGTCGGCAAGAGCCGCAGCTGTGGCCGAGGCGCGCAACAAAGCGCAGGCCCAAGTCGAACAGGCGCGGGCGGCCATCGAAGAAGACAAAGCCGCGGCGCAAGCTGGCCTGCAGGCGGAGAGCGGGAAGCTGGCCGCTGAAATTATCCGGATTGTTTTGCAACCGGGGACAACGCGGACCCCGGCGGGTGGTGGCCGATGAGAAGAGTGCGTACTCCGAGGCAACGGTTCCTGTTTTATTTTGCCGTTGCGACGTTCCTGCTCGTGACTTGGGTGG
>Ga0210390_10000640_pt1 | contig 36977 bp, 24 predicted proteins | sample IncBWH11OmetaG_FD_161050 | JGI IMG/M metagenome (GOLD analysis project Ga0210390, IMG submission 161050) | Forest soil microbial communities from Barre Woods Harvard Forest LTER site, Petersham, Massachusetts, United States - Inc-BW-H-11-O ...
AGCCCTTAAACAACCCTTTTGGCCCCTAATGTGTAAACTATGTCTTCGGAACGTTCTGTAAAGGATGTCTTCGGACCATACATTTTACTGACTGGCGGAGGGGGTGGGATTCGAACCCACGAGACCCTTTCGGGCCTAACGGTTTTCAAGACCGCCGGAGTCAACCGCTTTCCTACCCCTCCGTTTTTAACTCCTTGAAACATTGTAGCTTGGAGTTCGATTTAGTGACAGTACTGCCCTAGATTGGTGCATGTTCGGGCGGACTGTCACCAACCTTCCACAGGAGTTGTGGTTTTTTGCTGTTTTCAATTGGCGGACTGCCGCTGCGCGTTCTCCTCGGGTTTTTCGCTCGCTCATCGTATCGCTTTCGCAGAAGCCTCAAACACAGACTGCTCGCGTCGCAAATTGCGGCCAAGTTGCTCCTTGGCTCGGAAGATCGTCACCCTGACCGTAGAAAGCTGCCTTTTCAGTGCGCGCGCGATCTTGGAGTAACTCATTTGTTTGTAGTAGCGCAGCACCAGCGGCACCTTCTATTTTCCGGGCAACCGAATCAACTGTTTCCCCAGTTCGAGCTGTTCTTCCCTGCGCAGAACCTGGGAGAGCGGCGAAGGAGTCGAATGGTCTGGGACTTCGATAAGGTCGGTTCCGTCCACGCACGCACCTTTCTCGCGTTTTCTTTGTAGCAGCTTGTCGATGCAATGCCGGCCTGTCACCTTCGACACCCAAGGGCGGAAGGGCAACGCCTCATCTCTTGTCTCCAGGACTTTGTGCAGCTTCAAAAAGACCTCTGCCGCCGCATCCTCGGTGTCTTCCGGCTGCCGAAAGAAACGCCGGCAGATCCGCAAAACATGGCGATAGTGAGTCGTCTAGATTGTGCTTAATACTTCGGGGCAGGTTTGTAGAGGCTGGTTCAGCGCCGCGCAGAGCGGTGTTTCTTCCATGAACATCGAAGTCGATCTCGTTGCCATCGCCCACCCTTTGCCTTGAATTCGGGCACACTACCACTTCCGGGCCCGCCCGATGCGACTCGGGCAGCTCGCGCGTACTTCAGTTCAGCTATTTGGAAGATTTCCTCTCCGTTCAGCTTTCTTCGGTCGCACGACCGAAGTTGCCCCACGGTGAGGCGCCGAAAAATCCTTGCTGCGCGAAGGGGACCGCTCAATCATGGTGCCCTCGCGTCGGCGGATGACCAGGAGTGTCAAGTCATCCTCCGGTGAGCACGCGTCAGCGAAGTCGAGTACCGCCCCGAGCGTAGAGAAGAGAACTTGGTTCGCGCTCGCGCCCCCGACCGCGTTCGCCGCCGCCGATAACCGTCCCATCTCAAACTCCTCACCCTCGGAATTCCGGCACTCCGTCACGCCGTCGGAGTAAGCAAGCAACATATCGCCGGGATTCAATTGCACGCTCCCAGACTCGTACGCCGCTTCTTGCAGGGCACCTAGCATCGGTCCACCTTTTTCCAGTCGTTCCACGGTCTTGTTGTGTCTCAGCAACAGCGGAGCCGGCAAGCCGGCGTTACAGTACACAAGCTCGTTCTGTTGCGGATCGAGTCGGGCAAAGAACAGGGCTGCGATCGGCGGCTCATCCTGATCCTGGCACAGTTCCGCATTAACCTCGGCAACGGCAGCCGCTGGGTCCGAATGCCTTCGCGCACCGCGTCGGATCAAACCCATCAGATGGGCCTGCCAAATTCCCGCTGACAATCCTTTGCCGGCGATGTCACCAACCGTCAATCCCAGGGCAGAGTCGAGCTCCATCACCTTGAAAAAGTCTCCGGAGAGATGGCGCACGGGGAAAATTTCGCCGGCGATCTCGAACTCGCCCCAGACGAGTTCACGCGGGGCGCACAGGTTCCGTTGCGTCTGGGCCGCCTCATAGATAGCCTGTTGCAGTTTTGCTCGTTCACCTCGCACCGCAGTCAGTTCCTGTTTCACGGACTGGATGACCGCCGTAAGGCTTCTTGCCGTGGCGGGCAAACCTTGAGTTGCGTTCCTCTTGCGTTTCGTTTCTCGCTCCGGGCGGTTCCCGAGCGCGCTCTGCCTGATGTCCAGCATTCCTTCGGTCGACGTCACCATGTTCATCTCATCCTACGAATTTGTAGCCCACCCCGTGCACCGTCAGAAAAAAACGGGGCTGCTCCGGAACCGGTTCGAGCTTCTGGCGAATCCTTACAATATGAGCATCCACAGTCCGAGTCGTCGGAAAGTTCTCGTAACCCCAGACCTCGTCGAGAAGCCGGTCGCGGCTAAGGGTCTCCCCTGAATGACATAGAAAATGCTTCAGCAGATCAAACTCCTTGCTCGAGAACTCCACTGGCTTACCACCACGAAGGACCTGGTAGCTGCGCAAGTTCACATCGACATCGCCGAAGAAGTAGCGATCCTGCTCTTTCGGGAGCGTCTTCGCGCGTCGCAGAACGGCCTTAACGCGAGCGAGCAGTTCTCGGATCGAGAAAGGCTTGGTGACGTAGTCATCGGCGCCAAGCTCAAGACCCACAACCTTATCCACTTCTTGGCCGCGCGCGGTTAGCATGATAATGGGAATCGAGGGGCGCTTCGCCTTCAGCTGCTTGCACACATCCAGCCCGCTCATGCGTGGCATCATCACGTCGAGGACGATCAGGTCTGGGGAATCCTTCAGGGCCCGCTCGAGCCCTTCAACGCCGTCAAGTGCCGTCATCACTTGAAAGCCCTCATACTCGAAATTATCGCGGAGCCCCGCGACCATGTTCGGCTCATCCTCGACGATTAGAATTTTCGTTGTTCCCATGACCTCTCCCTTAAGGTCTCCCCCGGAACATGGCTTCACTCCACACTCCGTAGGCCCTCACTCACGCGGCTGCCTCCACAGTCCGTAAAGCCGGATCCAACGGCAACGCGATCGTGAATTTGCTCCCTTTCTCGGGTGTACTTTCGACCAGCACGTCGCCGCCATGCGCCCGCGCAATATGCCGCACGAGTGAGAGGCCCAATCCCGACCCCTTGATGTTGTGTACCAGCGGATCCCCACAACGATAAAACTTCTCGAAGATTTTCTCCTGTTCGCTCGCTGGGATGCCGATGCCGTGGTCCCGGACTTCCAGATTCACGCGGCTGTTTGCGCGGTACAAGCTCACAGCGATGTACTTCTGGTCCTTGGAGTACTTCACCGCGTTGTTCACCAGGTTGAGAAGCGACCGCGCGATCGCTTCCCGGTCCACGGCTACCGGCGGGATATCACCCGAGATGTTCTCCTCGAAGGCAAAGCCGTTTTGTTGTATCTCGAACCGGTACGAATCCAGAGTCGAATGAACCAGTTCGCCTAGGTTTGTTTCCTGGAACTCGTATTCCTTCCGTCCGGCCTCGATTCTGGAGAAATCCAGGATATTATTGATCAGCGCCGTGAGGCGTTCACTCTCTTCTCGTATGATGCGAAAATATTCCTGGTATTTTTCCTTTGCCGAAAGGCGCCCCAGTTCGAGAGTTTCCGCATACAGTCGGATCAGGGCCAGCGGCGTCCGCAATTCGTGCGAAACGTTAGCGACGAAATCGGATTTGAGTCGTGCCAGATTCATTTCCCTAGACACGTTGCGATAGGTGAGCCAGATTCCGCCGATCATCAGCACAGAGAGCGCGGCAAGGACGATGTAGTTATACCGGAGGAACCTCGAGCTTATATCTGCGACCGTCGTGCCTTGGTATTTGATCGCCATGGTTAACTCGGGGAAAACATACTGAAAATTGCGCTCCGCCTCCGGCTTGCCACCGTCCCAATTACCGGAAGTCACCCAAGGGCTGGGATCCTTCGACGAATGGATCATCATGACCGGCGGATTCTCTTCGGACTTTAATACGTCGCTCTTGCCGGTCAATACATCTTTCATCATTCCGGGCAAAAAGGTTGTGCGTAAATAGTCTTCGTCAAAGGCGACCACGCCCAGCGTTACATGATCCTTCGGGAGTCCTGGAGGGATAAAATAAGCAACATTCCAGTACGCAGGCTGATTCTCACGAAGCATCCACCCGCCATAGAATGCCACTGGCTGCTCTCCTTTCTCCTCCATCCCCAGCAGATGTTTCGTCATGTCGGCTGACTCGATGGGCAGCCAGGTCGCCAGCAAGTTAATCTCCTCCTGGGTGTGTCCGCAAAAGGCGGCATCATTGTCGTGGCCTGGCTGCATGCGGGTCACCAGTCGATTGTTCTTTTTATCGTACAAAGCCGCATACGAATACTCGGGATGTTCCGACAATATGCGCTCAAGGTTGGCCCTAGTTTTGGGGTCGTCGTCAAAGTCTGTGAATTCTTCGCGTGCTGGCGCGACCAGGTCTTTCGCCCGTTCCCAACTCTTCATTTCCGCAATCTTCAACACGTAACTGAATTCGCGCTGGATGGCTGCTTCGACGGCTTCAGAACGCTGGATATGCTTAAGGTTCCAGATGCTGAAGGCCATCAAGGCTGCTGCCGGGAGCACAATGGCCAGCTCCAGCGTCAGCAGGGTTCGCGTGCGGTCCGTCAATCGCCACTTCTTAGACATTCTCAGCCTCGCCAGATTCCTCACTCACCCTTACGCTGGCTGGACTATAAAGACCTCTCTGGACGAGTTGTCAAGCCAGCGCAAATGATTGTAAAAAGTTGTAAAAACGGCCGCTGCAGCACAGCCTAAAGGAATCTACATGCTTAGTGTGCTGATCCAGAATTCTGGGGAAAGAGGCACGGTTAGCCATTGTATTTCGTTTTGCTGTAATAAAGGTCACTGGATCAACGCCTTAAAATTGCCTTTTTTGAACTGCGCAAAAACTCGACAGGCTGCACAACAACAAAGGTCTTTAGGAGGATCCCTTGCTTCAAGCGGTGCTCCTGACCTTATCTTGCAACGCCCGGCGGAGCACATGCTGGAAGTCTCCCCCGGCGATGAGCTGGGACACGGCCGCAATGTCCTTGGAAAGCGAGCGGCCCTCCACGGGCTTTGGGACCAATCTCACAAGCGCCGACCTTGTGGGCCGCGGGCAAGAAATCAGGTGTGGGCTGAAATGACGGAATCATTGCAGGACGACGGGCGGCAAGATAATGAATACGGCTTTTGAGAAACGGTACAATCCAGCGCCTTGAAACGCAATGCTTCGCCACAGTCATGGACACGTCCCCCTCCTTGACTGTTTTCGCGACGTGCCGACGCTGTACCATCGGTTGATCTGAAAAGTCTGTGACAGCATGGAAGCTTGCCGCTACCGTATCGACATCATCATGCAGGAGTGATGCTCGCAATAGAAAATTGACATCAATAAGTATGGCGTGGCATCATTTTAGGCATGAGAACGACACTTTCACTCGATGATGATGTGCTCCGAGAGGCCAAGACGTACGCGGAAAGCCGGGACATATCCATAGGCAAAGCGGTTTCCGAGCTTGTACGCCGCGGGTTGCACGCACCGTTGCAAACGCGGGTCGTCAATGGCTTCCACATGGTTGAGCTGCCGCCCGGTTCGTCCCAGGTGAGCACCGAACACGTCCGCAAGCTTCAGGATGAAATCGAGTGAGCAGCGCTTTCTTGTTGGATGTGAACGTTCTGATTGCCATGACATGGCCGGCCCATCGCGCTCATGGCAAGGTTCAGCAATGGCTCACACATCACGCGCGAGAGAAGTGGGCTACCTGCCCGTTTACGGAGACGGCCTTTGTGCGGATTCTGTCGAATCCCGCTTTCTCACCGGACGCATTGACACCCGCCGACGCTGTCGCGTTGCTCCGATCCAACCTCGCTCATCCTGCTCACCAGTTCTGGCCAGACGATATCGGGCTGCTCGACGCCATTGCCTATTGCGAGCCGCGTATCATTGGCCATCAACAGATAACCGATGCTTACCTCCTGGGCCTGGCGTTCCATCGAAAAGGAAAACTGGTGACCCTCGATTCCAGCATCGCCTCACTCGTGCCGAAAAAGAATCCGGCTCGCGATGCTATAACCCTGATCTAAGTTGCGCCGTGCGCGTCCTGTTACCTTCTTGTAGACTTCCAGGACTTCTTGCCGTGAAATACAGTACGGTTTTGCCTTGCCCCCTTGCGTTCCTCTTCTCGAACGTCACTTGACCGAGTACTTGTCTGGGCCTTTTCCCTCTTCGTTCACGACCACTTCCCTTAGGAAGCAGCAGCCGAGGGTACTTTGAAGCCTCCTCCTGGAAGGTTCGAAGGGCTCCCTTCATCGATTACACAGCTGCGCCAAACCAATCTCTTGTCGGAGACTGTTTTGCTCGTGGCACACTTAGAAAAGTAGCTTCAGCGCGAATTGAATTTGGCGCGCGGAGCCGAAATCTCCTACCGGGAAGCGGGTGCTCAGGATCTTGCCGAATGCGGCGCTGGTAGCTGTGTTGGTCGGGTTACCGAAGTTGGGATGGTTGAAGAGGTCGAACAGTTCGGTACGGAATTGCAGGTTGAGCCTTTCCGTGATCTTCGTGTTTTTTACCAACGAGAAATCCGTGTTCACGAAGTCGGGACCAGGAAGCGAATCCCGTCCGGCACTGCCGGGATGGCACGTTCCGGGCACGATCGGATATTTACCAGGAGCCGTCGGCGTGGGAGCAAAGGTACAGGGAACGGCGAATGCGGCGTTCGGCGTTGTCGCACAGTCCGGAATGGGAGGAGTGCCAACCGGGGTTCCAGCAAACGGCTCGCACAAAACAGCATTGCTATAGAACTGTTTAGGATTGCCGGTGCCGGAGACAGGCTTAAGTTGATCTGGTCTGACGGTTATGGAGGAGCCCGTGGCCGGCCCAATAATCAGAAGCGGCGTAATCGGATTGCCGTTTTGGGCCATGGTGACCAGACCCACCTGCCACCCGGACACGAGGCGGTTGCCTTTGAACGGTAACTGATAAAAGCCGCTGACGACGATTCGATTGCGCGTGTCGAATTCCGATGAGGCGTAATCGCCGCGCGGGTTGTAAACATTCTGAACCGGGACCTGATCTCCGGAGCTGACCGAACTGTAGTCCAGAGAGTGCGAATAGGTGTACGCGGCCAAGAATTGCAGACCATTCGATAGATGTTTGTTCAAAGTCACCCAGAGCGCGTTGTAATTCGAATTTCCGGGACTGAAGATTTGCGTAATATTGCCGACGGAACACGGCGGATTCGGCGAAGCGCACTGGGCCGGCAACACGGGACTGGTAAGCGGCAGAGTCGTAAAGGGCCGAGTTGAATCATAGAAACCATTGGTTACGAATGGTTGATTGAAGTTTCCCGTCATTTGCAGGTGAGTCGCCTTCATACCGACATAGGCGACCTCCAGACTCATCGTGGCTGCGAGCTGGCGTTCGATGGTGAGGTTCCAGTCCTGCGCGTACATGTTGTCGAAATTTGGATCGATTGCGCTGGGGCCCAAGCTGAGTCCAGTAATGGCGGCCGACGGATTCTCCAGGGTAATCGTGTTCGTTGCGGAGTTAACGCTAATGGGTACGGCAAAAGGCGGATTGCCGCTGAGAGGGCTGACAATATTCGTAGTGGGATCCTGGGTCAGGATCGCATAGGCGGCACGAACGGAAGTCTTGCCGTCCTTAAAGGGATCCCAAGCGAAACCGATGCGAGGCTCGAAGTTCTTGTTATTGGTGTGAAACGGGTGACCGGCGGGAATGAGAGTGCCCGTGATGAGGTCAAAATTCGTGAAGCGGCCCATGGCCTCCGACGGCGTGGAATCCCATTCATAGCGTAGGCCGATGTTGATGGTGAAGTTCGGCTTCCATTTGAAACTATCCTGCGCGAATACGCCGTAGGATAGCTGCAAGATCCGATCGTTGCCGGCTCCCAGCAGGACAGTGAAGGCGGAGGCTTGGTCCGCTAGGAAATTCGCCATCGTGGGAAAAGTAAAGCTGCCGACGTTCTCGGCGATATTGTTGTTGTAAGCTCGCCGGATTTCTCCGCCGAACGCTGTAGAGTGACGGCCTATGACCCAGCTCAGGGTGTCATTTAATACCACGGTAGTGTCACCGCGTCCCTGCGGCTCTGCTGTCGGTCCGCCGAAATCCATAGCGCCAAGGACGTTGATATTCGGTATACCCACGCCTACAGGCGCGCCCGAAGGAAGCGTGATATTGAAGTCCGCCGGATTCAATGCGGTGGGCGCGAACGTTAAGTGAATTCGGTTGTAGCCGAGCCGCACCGTATTGGCGAGCGACGGGCTGAAGATATGATCCTCGCTGATGGTCATGAGCTGCCGAAAGCCATCCCTGGTGTCGCCAAAGCCCGGGATGTTCGCTGGCGACGTGCCGCCTTGCTGCGGTTCCTCGCGCAGGTCCTTCTGCAGAACATAATAGAAATGCAGACGATCATTCTGTCTCAACTCAAAGTCCAAGTCGCCAGAGCCCTGGTTCAAGCTGACATTAGCGAGAGCTGCTCCGGTAAATCCGTTAAAGTTTGCGGGAATTCCCGTGGTGTCCGTCCCGGGCGTATTCGCTGCAGGAACAAGCTTCAAGAGACTGAGAACCGCCGGCGAAGTGACCGTGGCAATCTGGCTCTGGCTGGGAACGATGGCGCCTAGAGTCAGGCCCTGATGCTGACGGATGCCCTCATAAGCCACGAAGAAGAATATTTTGTCTTTCTTGATCGGTCCGCCAATATCCCCGCCGAATTCATTGTGCTTGAAGGAAGCCTGCGGAGTGCCGGTTACATTGAAGTAGTTCCGGGCGTCCAGCGCGTTGTTCCGAAAAAATTCGAAGGCTTCACCGTGAAATTCATTCGTGCCCGAGCGAGTTGCCAGGTTGACGATAGCGCCTGCATTTCGGCCGTACTGTGCGGGGAAGGTAGAGTTATCCACCTTGAATTCTTCGAGCGTGGCGACGGGTGGTTGGAAGGTGACCTGGTTTTGCACCGGATCGTTCAAGTTGATGCCGTTAACCAGCCAGTTCGTCGTGTCTTCCCGCTGGCCCGCGGTGTTGATGGCAAACGATCCCTGCCCGCGCAGCGGCGCCGTCAAGAAACCATTGGCCGGAGGCGTGACGGTGCCGGGCGTCAAGAGGTTCAAATCCACAAAATGACGGCCATTCAGTGGAATTTCTTGTACGGTCTTTGAATTGATGACTTGCCCAACGCCGGTCGTGGATGTCTCGATCACAGGCGCTTCGCTGGTGACTTCCATCTGCTGGGAAACCGAGCCGATTTTCAATTGAAGGTCCTTGGTCACCGATGTGGCAACATCCAGCCTGAGATCGGCGACGACCAGCGTCTGAAAACCTGCCGATGTAACGGTAACCTGATAATTGCCGGGCGGCAGCGAGGGAAGGACGTACAGCCCGGCGCCGTTGGTTTGCGTATTCCATTGCGTGCCGGTTGCCTGGTTTGTGACGACGACTTTGGCGTTTGGTACGGCAGCGCCGGTGCTATCGGTTACGCTGCCATCTAATTCCGCGGTGGATTGCGCGCGAAGACTAAGATTCCAGGAAGAAAAAAAGAGGAAAAGTAAGACAAGCCGAGCGATCAATACGGGGAATCGAAAGCCACCTTCGTCCGTTCCTTTCATCACGCCTCCTGTAGAACACGGCGTCGTGACTGGGTTAGAGGAGCCTGCCGAATGGCAGTTCTCATCGCATGAACTATCAGCTTGGCTGGGACAAGCAGGAGGTTCCGCAAACGCAGTCTAGGACCGCGCGTTCAAGGTCAACCACACCCATATCGTCGGGCCTTTTGGGAAAGCCCGGCACTCACTGGTCGCTTCTTATGCAATTACATAGCCGGAAGAAAATTCCGGATCGCTGCAAACCAAGTATCGGACGGACTTGAGGTTAGCGTTGGAGGAACTCAGCGAGAGAGATTTACTCATTCGGTGAATACAATTTTTCGTAATGATTTTCAGTTTTTTGTAGCCAGTTTTCCCAAAAGGCATTCCGTCGACATTAGGCGGCGTTTCAGGTCCGCGACGAAGGGGCGCTCGGCACAAAATTGGCGGAGGCGTGGTAGAGTGCGCCAGAAGGAGACGCTCACGTGACCAGGCGAATCGCGCAATTTGTATCCTTAATTCTATTGGTTTGCCTTTTGGCCTCACTGGAATCTCGCGCACAACAGGCCGGACAGTTACCGCAAGAGGTTCCGCAGCCGCAGGAAGGAGATTACATTGCGCGGGATTTCCACTTTAAGTCGGGTGAGACGTTGGCGGAGCTGCGCCTGCACTACATGACTTTCGGCAAACCAGCGCGTGACGCGAGCGGCCGGGTGACTAACGCGGTGCTGATCCTGCACGGAACGGGCGGTTCCGGACGCCAATTTCTCGCGCCACAGTTTGCCGGGGTGCTATTTGGATCCGGACAATTGCTGGACGTGAGCCGCTACTACGTGATCCTTCCCGACAATGTGGGCCACGGAAAATCCAGCAAGCCCAGCGACGGGATGCACGCGCATTTTCCGCAATACGAATACGACGATATGGTGGCAGCGCAACATGAGTTGCTGGAAAAAGGGCTCGGCGTCAATCATCTGCGACTGATATTGGGCACTTCGATGGGCTGCATGCACTCATGGGCCTGGGGCGAAACCTATCCCGATTTCATGGACGCGCTGACGCCGCTGGCCTGCCTGCCGGTGCAAATCGCAGGCCGCAATCGCGTGTGGCGAAAAATGGTGATTGACGGGATTCGCCAGGATCCTGATTGGAAAAACGGCGAATACACGTCGGAACCGCGCGCGGCACTGCAAATCGGGGCGGATTTTCTAGTCATTGCCGGGAGCGCGCCATTGCAGATGCAGAAGGCTTTGCCTACGCGAGAGGATGCTGATAAATTCCTCGAGCAAACCATGACGCGGATCACCTCGAGCCTCGATGCCAACGACTTGCTGTACGCGGTGAACGCCTCGCGGAATTACGATCCTTCGCCGCAGCTCGAGAAAATCTCGGTGCCCGTGATGTTCGTAAATTCCGCGGACGACTTCATTAACCCTCCGGAGCTGGGGATTGCCGAGCGCGAGATCAAGCGAGTGAAAAACGGCAAATTTGTGTTAATACCTATTTCCGACCAGACGCACGGCCACGGCACGCACACGTGGGCAGCGGTGTGGCAGCAGTATTTGAAGGAATTGCTGGACGCTTCGCAACATTGAGCCGGGCGTGGTCGTTTCCGGATTTGGCCGGAGTACGCTGTTTGCCGGTGGAAGATTACGATCTTCCTGACTGCGCCACCGATCGCGGCGCACGAATCTCCGTTTCGAGATATTCCTCAAGGTAACGGCAGGCCACATCGAGCGGTTCGTCGCTCCGTTGCAAACGATTGAGCATCAGACTTCCTTCGAGCGTGCTGACGATTAGGGTGGCCAGTTTCGCGGTATTTATTTGCGCGCGGATTTCGCCGCGCTTTTGGCCTTGCTTGGCGATGGTTGCGAAGCGGTCGAGCCACGCATTGAGCGCGCGGCGTGCTTTGTTTCGCAGCTGAAGATTCCCATCGTCTGAATCGATGGCGGTATTCAACAGCGGGCACCCGCCCGGGACCAGACCCGTGCGGCGGTCCCGGAAATTCCGCACAATCTGCTTCAGGCGATCCACAGAATTCGAAATCTCCTGAGTCCCTTCGAGCCGCGCATCCACGACTTTCTTCCAGGCGTAGTCGAAAGCCTCGGACGCAAGCTGCTGCTTGCTCTCGAAGTGGCGGTAAATGCCGCCTTTTTCGAGGCCCGTTGCCTGCATCAGATCAGACAAGGCCGCGCCTTCGTAGCCTCGTTGATTAAAGATGGGCGCGGCCTTGCGAATGATCGCCTCCCTGGTTTGCTCACCTTTGCGCATGGAGTGCCTCCCGAAGCCAGATCGCCTTGCGACCAACTGGTCTCTTTGGATATTATAGCCTATATTTGTTGAGACCGTACGGTCTCTTTTAGCATCCAAACAGCCGGTGCCGGTTATGAGCACAGTAAGCGCGGCCACTGCCGTCATTCCCGTTCCGGGCATCGTGGCCGGTCGGCCCGCCATCAACCCCTGGATCATTGCCGCGACCGTCACACTCGCGACGTTCATGGAACTGCTCGATACCGCAATTGCCAACGTCGCTTTGCCGCACATCGCCGGAGGGCTAGCGGTCAGCTATGACGAGAGCACTTGGGTTCTTACCAGCTATCTGGTGTCGAATGCCGTGGTGCTGCCGCTTTCCGCGTGGCTGAGCCGAGTGTTTGGGCGCAAACGGTATTACATGCTCTGCGTGGTGCTCTTCACTGTGAGTTCCCTGCTTTGCGGAATGGCCCCCACGCTCGGCCTGTTGATTTTCTTTCGCGTGCTGCAGGGCGTTGGAGGGGGCGGCTTGGCTCCGGTGGAGCAAGCCATTCTGGTTGACACATTTCCGGCACACAAGCGCGCCGCGGCTTTCGCGCTCTATAGCATGGCGATCGTCACCGCGCCGGTAATTGGGCCCCCGCTCGGCGGATGGATTACGGACCACTGGAGCTGGCGCTGGATCTTCTTCATCAACATTCCGATCGGGATCGTGTCTTTGATCCTGACCAGCCGCGTGGTTTCGGACCCTCCTGAATTCACGCGCGAAGTGGAAGCGGCGCGCGCGGGCGGGAAGCTGCGCATCGATGGCCTGGGAATTTTTCTGGTGGCGCTGGGATTTGCGTGCCTGGAAGTCGTGCTCGATCGCGGCCAGACCGAAGACTGGTTCGAGAGCCGCTTCATCGTGTTCTTTTTTTCCGTGGCGCTGGTCGCCTTGGTGGTGGCAGTTTTTTGGGAGTGGCGGCATCCCGACCCGGTGGTGGAGATTCGTTTGCTGGCCGACCGCAACTTTGCCATCGCGAACTTTTACTATTTTCTTTTTGGTTTCGCGCTCTTTGGTTCGACGGTGCTGATCCCGCAGATGCTGCAGAGCCTTTACGGCTACACGGCGACGGACGCGGGGCTGGTGCTGGGGCCGGGCGCCTTCGTGATTGTGGCTTTGGCGCCGCTGATCGTGAGAATCCTCCCGAAGGTGGGAATCAAACCATTAATTTTTGTAGGATACGTAGTCTTCGCGATGGCCATGTGGCGCTATGCCAGTTTCGATCTGGGCACTGACTACCGGCACATCGCTTTGGCGCGCGCTTTGCAAGGCTTGGGGATCGCGCCGCTATTTGTTCCGGTGAGCCAGCTGGCCTACTCATTCCTGCCGAAAAATAAAAACAATAAGGCGTCGAGTCTTACAAATTTGTTTCGTAACCAAGGCGGGAGTGTGGGGATTGCGTTTGTTACTACCGTGCTCGCGCGAAGAACGCAGTATCACCAATCAATTCTGGTTGAATACGCGAATCCGTCACACCACCGCTATCGGCAAACGTTCAACGCGATGTCTCGCTATTTTGCGGCGCACGGTTTTTCGCCGGCGGACGCCGCATTGCACGCGAAAGCCCAGCTGGCGCAAATTGTGGGGCAGCAGGCTGCTTTCCTGGGATTTCTGGATTGTTTCTGGCTACTGGGCTGCGCCTGCTTGATTGGCGCCCCACTGGTTTTCTTCACGCGAAAATTCAAATTAGGCGGACCCGGCGGAGCGCATTGAGCCGCGAGACATGATGTACTGAAGAGCGCGAGAAAACGCGTGCGCGTTCGTTGACCACACGAGTGGGCCAGCGTGTGCGCGCGACACAAAAACTACAAAGGAACTTCTGCGAGCGGCCTGCTGACCTTCAGAAAATACCCCTCGGGACTACGCGGTCCCCGGTATAGTGGACCCGGGAGCGGTCGAGTAAACTTTCAACCGGGCCGAATTCCTGTAACGCACGCCTGCGAGCAACTCGAAGCCGCTTCCACAGAATCCAAGCTGGGCGGAGACCCTTGCGTTTTGCTCGTTTTTGGGCGCTAATACTGAGGACCAATAAGGGGGCAATTATTATTGCAAGCAGTGAAGTGTTGAAATCAACTAACAGCGGGATCGCATCGTACCGAAAAACCACGGCTTGGCGGGTGGCTTCGGTGCTTGCCGCCGTATTCATGGCTTGTATCGCAACCCCTGGACAAAATCAATCTGCACGTCAGTCCCCTACTCAGAATTCGGAGCTCGGCCGAGAGAACCTGAGCCGGGTTTCGGCATCTGCCGGCGAAATTAAGACGATAATCATCCGAGACGTTGGCCTAATGGTGGAGCTAAAAAGATGGGTCGCCAAGGACGCCACCGACCACGGACAGGTTATCACTGATGCGGATCTGACCAACGACGCCATCTTCGATCGCCTGGATTCGGACGCTCAATTTAGAGCAGTGGCTACGCAGCTGGTGCAACGCTACGGCTATCTAGTACCGCAGATGAATCCGGACTCAGAACAAGCCAAGGAGCAGGCACTTCTGATCGCGGAGCGTACGAAATGGATTGCTCAGCACGAAGAAGAGGCACGCGCGCAATCGCACGACCGGAACCGGCAAGACCTCCAGACCAGCAGGGGCTGTGACCCGCAACAATCCGGCGAATGCATTCAGCAACCTGCTCGAGGCATCAACAATTACGGGAATCCCAGCGAGCAACAACAGCAAGAGCAACCCGGCGGACAAGGAGCAAATCCGAATCAGCCGAACCAGCCAAATCAGCAAATCACTCCGCGCCGAGGGGAAAATCTCGAATACACGCAGTTCATGCAGAGTGGCGACCAGTATGCCAATGATTTTCCACAATTTCCGTCCGACGGCTCTTACGATTACAACGAATCGCTAGCTCCTCTCGGCTCTGGCGCGGGAATTTCACCCTCAATGACGCAGTCTTTGATGAAAACGGGCTCAGGCGGGGAGGATTCCGACACTTTCACAGGGAAAAGCGCTCAGGGACAGCAAGGCAACTTATCAAACCTCGGAATTGGCGGAGCGGGAATGTACGGCACGAGCGGGAGCGGCGCGTCCCTGGAGGATCTGGCAACAAACTTGCCGGACCGGACGAATGGCCCGGAAATGGGCATGCAACCCGACTACTTGGGTTTCACATCGCGAAATCGATTCTACGAACTGCAACGAGAACAGGCGATGGTTCGGCCTGTCGAGATGGTTCGCAAACCAGATCCCTATGTGGACATCCCTTCGTTATATGACATGTACATGCAAGCCGTGCCGCGTCCGGCCACTCCACAGCGATTTGGAATCAGCGTCTTCGAGAATGGGATTCGCGACTCGCGAATGATCCCCATGGACTTGCCGGCCGGGCCTGATTACGTCGTCGGTCCTGGCGACGGCCTTACGATTGACATTTGGGGCGGAGTTTCGCGACGCCTAATCCGCACCGTGGACCGCGAAGGCCGAGTGAATCTTCCGGAGGTTGGCCCTGTGTTAGTGAGCGGCAAAAACCTCGCACAGGTTCAAGATTCTGTTCAACAGCTGTTGCGGTCTCAACTACGAAACGTTTCCGCGGATGTTTCCCTGGCGCGCCTGCGCACCATTCGAGTTTACGAAGTTGGCGACATAGTCCATCCAGGTGCGTATGATATCAGTTCGCTTTCTACCCCTCTGAACGCATTGTTCGTGGCCGATGGGCCAACTTCGCGCGGTTCGCTCCGGATTCTGAAGCACTACCGTGATAACCAGCTGATTCAAACGGTAGACGTATATGACCTACTGTTACATGGCGTAAAGGGTGACATGATGCGCCTCGAAAATGGAGACACGATCCTGGTGCCTCCCATCGGACCACAAGTTACGGTCGAAGGAATGGTCCGACGTCCAGCCGTTTACGAACTGAAGGATGAAAATAATTTAGCCAGCGTCCTTGAGCTAGCGGGCGGATTGCTTCCCACTGCGGCAGTTCGCCACATCGAAGTGCAACGCGTGATGGCGCACGATAAGCAGACCATGCTGAGCCTGGATATCCGCGACGCCGGAGACAATGCCGACGTGACCAAAAAGATCGAAGAATTCCAGGTGCTCGACGGAGATCGCATCCGGATTTTCCCCATTGCTCCCTATAATCAGGATGCGATCTACCTTGAGGGCCATGTCATACGCCCTGGGCGTTATTCCTATCGCGCTGATATGCGCTTGACTGACGTTGTCGCTTCTTACAAGGACCTGCTGCCGGAACCGGCTTCGCAATATGCCGAAATTATCCGGCTGAATCCGCCGGATTTTCATCCGAGCGTCGAGAGCTTCAACCTGAGCGATGCCCTTGCTGATCCGTCCAAATCTCCCGAGCTTCATGCCATGGACACGATTCGCATTTTCGGACGTTTTGATTTTGAAAACCCTCCCACGGTATCTGTTTGGGGTGATGTGCGAATGCCCGGAACCTACCGAACGTCGGGATCGATTCGCTTGGCCGATGCGGTTCATTTGGCTGGGGGACTTGGTCCGGACGCGCAAACCGAAAGTGCCCAAGTCTTTCGCTATTTGCCCGGAGGCGAGTCAAAAATCTTCAGTGTGAACCTCGGCGATGCGTTGGGAGGCGACGCGGCAGCAAATATTCCTCTGGAAACTCGAGATCGAGTTTTGGTTCACCGCGACGCATCGCATGCGGACCCTGCGACGGTGTACATCGAGGGCGATGTTACTAAACCCGGCCGCTACCCCTGGACCAACAACATGACCGTAGCGGACCTGATCCTGGTGGGAGGCGGATTGAAGGCCAGCGCAGATCCGCAGACAGCTGACCTCACTCGTTATATGTGGACGAGCCAGCAAAATGAAAACGCGGTCCGATTAGCTGGCGAGCACCAAACTCTCTCGATTTCGGCCGCCTTGAAGGGCGATCCGGATGCAAATCTGCCGCTTCACAATGGGGACGTACTCACGATCCGGGAGCTCCCCGGCTGGAACGAGTTGGGTGCTTCCATAACCGTACGTGGCGAAGTGCAGCACCCCGGGACTTATGGGATTAAACCGGGTGAACGCCTGAGTTCGATTCTCGCAAGAGCGGGTGGCTACCAGTCGGACGCTTATCCGTATGGCGCAGTTTTGCAGCGAGCCCAAGTACGCGATGAACAAATGAAGCAGCAGACCGACATCATTCTGCGCGTAAAAGGCATGCAAAGCGATCTTCTAGGTATGCCGGAAACGACTCAAGATGAGAAGCAATCCAAACAATTAGCGATGGCGCAATATCAGCAAACCCTGCAAGACTTGGCAGCCAATCCTCCTGCGGGCCGCGTGGCCATGCAAATTTCTGGACCGATCGATCGTTGGAAAAATACGTCCTCGGACATTCCGGTGAGAAATGGCGATACCCTAACGATCCCCAAGAAGCCAGCATATATTATGGTGACTGGACAAGTGTACAACCCTACGGCTGTTACCTACCGCCCAGGCCAGAGCGCAAAGTGGTACCTCAGCCAGTCCGGAGGACCCACGCCCATCGCGGACAAAAAGTCCATCTTCGTGATTCGCGCAGACGGCTCAGTGATCGGGTCAAGACAAAGTTTATGGAGCGGGCCCTCGCTGAGCGCGGCGTTGCGGCCCGGCGACACCGTAGTAGTGCCGGAGAAGGCATATGCCGGCCCGAAGAACTGGACGAATCTTTTCACCGCTGCTCAGGTCGCAGCGTCCATCACTACCGCCATCTTTATCGCTGTGCATTACTAGTGGAAGAGTGAATGAGTCGATGGAGATTGGCAGCTATCATCCTGGTTGGGTTGGCAGCGGCAGCTTTGGGAAATACGGTTTGCTTCGCTCACGCGATGCAACTCTCGGCGTCAGCAACGGCCGCAGCGGCCGCGAACATTCCCTCGCTTCAGGCACCCACACAGCCGCAAGCCGATCAAAACGCGGCTGGACAAAATACGTCCACCCGCGCGGCGAGCGGCGAGAACACCAGCGGCGCTCAGCAAGATTCGACGCCGAACGACCAAAAGGCAGCGCATCAGAACGCTCTCAGCACCCACTTGCTGAAAGTGTTTCTGCAGGATCAAAAGGCAATTTGGACCTGTCCCGCGCACGTCCACTTGGTGGACGCAGATTGGCTGATACCGCTGGGCGCCGCGACCGGCATCATGCTCGCGACCGATACGGAATACAGCAGGCATCTTTCCAACTCGCCAAGCCGTATCAAACACAGCGGCGATGTTTCTAATTATGGAATCGGCGCGCTGGCCGGTGTGGGCGCGGGTTTTTATTTTCTCGGATACCTCACGCACGACGAACATCAGCGCGAAACAGGATTTTTGGCCGGCGAGGCCGCGATTGACTCCCTGGTGCCCACCTACGCGATTAAGTATGCCTTCGGGCGCGACCGTCCCTTGCAGGACAATTACCGAGGCGATTTTTTCAAAGGCGGCGTTTCGTTTCCATCCGAACATGCCGCAGCGGCGTGGTCTATCGCCAGTGTAATCGCGCATGAGTATCCGGGGCCGCTGACGTCCGTTCTGGCCTACGGCGCTGCATCGGCGATCAGCTTTTCGCGCGTCAGCGCGAAGCAGCACTTCCCATCGGATGTGCTGATCGGGAGCGCCATCGGCTGGCTCGTGGGAGCTTATGTATATCGCACACATCACAATCCCGACCTTTCTGGCGCGGCTTGGCCAACCTACGCAGAATCGCAGGACGGGGCCGCGTCCACCACTCCTGCCGGGTCACCTTACGTCGAACTCGACAGCTGGATTTACCCCGCAATCGAACGCTTGGCCGCTCTGGGTTATATAGATTCCGCGTTCCTAGGAATGCGGCCCTGGACGCGAGCCGAGTGCGCTCTTCTCGTACAAGAAGCCAGCGAAAATGTCGAAGCAACCGGGGGGATGCGCGGCGATGTATACAGCCTGTACCTGGCCCTGCAAAGCGAATTGCAGGGAGACAGTGAAGCGCTGGTGGGGGCCAGAGAAGGGGCCGTGCATTGGGAGTCGCTCTACGCAGGCGTGACTGGAATTAGTGGCCCACCTCTGAACGACAGCTATCATTTCGGCCAAACGATCATCAATAACTACGGCCGTCCTTATCAGGAAGGGTTCAATAGCTACGACGGCTTTTCCGGCTACGCCACGGCAGGGCGTTATACGATCTACGTTCGCGGCGAATATCAGCACGCTCCTTCCGCGCCTGCGTATTCACTGCCGATACGACAATTCATTGCCACGGTAGACCAAAATCCTCTGCAACCGGCGACGCCCTTCGCAACCGTAAATCAATTCCGCCTTCTTGACACTTATGTATCGGCCAACGTCGCAAATTGGAATTTCGCTTTTGGCAAACAGAGCCTTTGGTGGGGGCCCGATTATGGGAGCGCCCTGATTTTCAGCGACAATGCCGAGCCGATTTATATGTTCCGAGCGAGCCGCATCGTACCTTTCACTCTCCCGTGGATCTTCGGCCGGCTCTTGGGTCCGATGAAGCTAGACGCATTCTTCGGCAAACTTTCCGGCAACGATTTTCCGCCGCGGCCGTTGATTCATGGAGAGAAAGTCAGCTTCAAGCCAACAAAGAATCTGGAACTGGGATTCACGCGCATGGCACAGATGGGAGGCGTTGGTCGCCCGCTGACACCGGCCGCTGTGTTTAACAGCTACTTTGGTATCCGTAACTCCGACACGTATGCCGCAAATGCCAATCCCGGCAAGAGAACCGGCGGCTTCGATTTTTCCTACCGCCTGCCCCTGATGCGTGACTGGGTTTCGATATACACCGACGCTCTTTCGTCCGATGACATTTCCCCTTTCTCATCGCCACGCCGCGCTGCCATTAACCCTGGCATTCACCTGGTACGCTTTCCAAAAATTCCGCGCTTGGACCTGCGCGTGGAAGCTGTCAATACCAATACTCCCTCCTCCAGCCGTGGCGGGCATCTGACTTACTTTGACTTTTTCTATCACGATCTCAGCACAAACAAGAACAACTTGATCGCGAGCTGGATCGGACGAGATGGCACCGGCATTCAGGCGTGGAGCACTTACCGGTTTGGGGCACGGAACAACTTGCAGTTCGGCTACCGCCACGCCACGATTTCCCGCGATTTCATCCCAAGCGGAGAAACGGTGAACGACGGCTCCGCGAAATTTGACTGCTGGCTGGGTGGCAAAGTGAGCGTTTCGACGGCAGTGCAATACGAAAAGTGGTTCGCTCCCATTTTGGCGACCACGCCCCAAACCAATTGGACTTCGTCCGTCGGGGTTACTTTCTGGCCCCACCTGGAAGCCAAGCTGCCCTCGTTCTTGGGAACGCAAAATTAGAAAACGAGCATGCGAGATGAATTAACGCCGCACGGATACTGAATTCCAGAATAACGGCTGCGAAGCCCTCGAATTCGAATACGTCCCGCACGGTGAAGCACATGAATGCGGTCTTTGTGTGACGGATGCTGCTTCTGCCGCGCTGGCATGGTTCCAGTAGCGGGATTATTGCTGCAGCGAAAAAGAACCAGCCGCCTGCCCGATTAAGTTGCGGTGGGCTATTAGGAAAACATGCACGACTCCAGCAACCGGATAGTACTGACGGGCGGTGCCGGCTTCATTGGTTCTCACGTCGCCGAGGCTTTGCTTCGTCTTCGATCTCAGCTCACCATCATCGACAGCTTGGATGACTTTTATGCTCCGGCCTGGAAAAAGGCCAATCTGGAAGCCGTTCGTCGCCTAGGGGAGTGCCAATTCCTCCAAACAGATATCTGCGATTTCGAGAGTGTTCGAGCAGCATTGGCGGCCGTTAAGCCCGATGTGATCGTTCATCTTGCCGCGCGAGCTGGCATACGGCCTTCCATCGAGCAGCCTCGCCTATATGAACAGGTTAACGTCAGCGGCACTCTAAACCTCCTGGAAATCTGTCGGCAGCTAGGAATACCGAAGTTCATTTTCGGCTCGTCGAGTTCTGTCTATGGCGCTTCAAACCGGATTCCATTTTCCGAAGAGCAAATGGAAATAAAACCCATTTCACCTTATGCCGCGACGAAACTGGCGGGTGAGATGCTGTGTTACACCTACTCGCATCTCTACCGTTTAAGCGTCGTCTGCTTGCGCCTTTTCACAGTTTATGGACCTCGCCAGCGACCGGATCTAGCCATTCACAAATTTTTCGCTCTGCTCGAAGCAGGGAAACCCATTCCTTTTTTTGGCGATGGTTCCAGCGGGCGTGATTACACCTATGTGAGTGACATCGTCTCGGGCGTCCTTGCTGCGCTCGACTATGCGCATCCCGCCAGCGCCCCCTTACCGTTCGAAGTTTTTAACCTCGGCAACTCGCACCCGGTCAATCTGGGCGAACTCGTCGCTGCACTCGAGCGAGTCAGCGGACGAAAAGCCCTACTCGACAAACAGCCACTCCAACCCGGCGATGTTCCACTCACTTGGGCGAGCATCGAAAAGGCGGGCCGTTTGCTCGGCTACAAACCTGCTACGGCCCTCGAAGAAGGGTTACGGCGATTCGCTGAGTGGTATAGGTCTGCTGACCCCAGTCGTCGTCTATGACCTAAGGTCCTGCCGTGCTTTCTGCCGTTCCCGGGTCATGGAAAGCATGTGACGCGGCAAAATCGGGGAAGACATACTTGAGCCTTTGTTATGACCGGAGAATCAAGAGCGGGCTGTCAAACCTGAAGAAAGAAATCTTATAAACGCTCTGCTTTCCCAACGCTTATTTCCTTCAGACAATTCGCTGGAGTGGGACGGACCGAGCCTTGCTGACGAAGCCAGTCTTGAAAGACAAGCACGTCCCAAAGCAAATACTGCCAATTGTGATGGCCGGATATGTGTTCATGCCATTTTTCACGGATAGAGTCTGAGTTAAGTAAGCTATGTTCAGACAGGCTTTGTTCGGAGAGCAGGCTCTCCGCCCAATCGCGGAGCGGACCACGCAGCCAGCGATCAATGGGCACGCCGAAGCCCATCTTTGGCCGTTCGATGAGGACGGGAGGGACATATTTGTAAAGGATCTGACGCAAGATCCACTTGTTCTCGCGGTTCCTGATTTTGAGAGACAAAGGCAAAGTCCAGGCAAACTCCACGACGCGATGATCCAGGAGAGGAACGCGAGCCTCTAAGCTGACCGCCATACTGGCGCGATCGATTTTCGTAAGGATGTCATCGGGCAGATAATTGAGCATATCTGTGAGCATCATGACTTCTTCAATGCTTGTGGAACCAGCGGACAGATTCTCGATGCACCCGCGAACAGAGTTCGGCTCATGCGAGCTCGTCACGAGTTTCTCAGGATTTGTCCAATGCGAGAGCGCTTCGTAATAGAGGGCTTGCGGACTATTCAGTGCCAAAAATGTGGCGAGTTTTTGCGCTTTGTTGCCGGGAGCTCCATGATGGAGGCTTTTCGGAAGAATCGGGCGCAACAAGCGAAAAGCTCGGTCGATCGAAGCGGGCCGAATTGCATGGAGAAGGGACGAGCCGGCGTTAAGCAGTGGCGTCGGAACAAATCGAGTGGAATTCCAGATTCTGCGAATCAATGAATAACGGTTGTAACCGCCGAATAATTCGTCTCCGCCGTCGCCGGAAAGACTGACGGTAACGCTGCCACGCGCTAATTTGGAAACCAGAAAGGTAGGTATTTGCGAAGAATCCGCGAAGGGCTCATCGTACATGCGTGGAAGTAGCGGAACAACGTCGAGAGCATCCTTAGAGGTAAGATACAGCTCAGTGTGATCCGTGTGCAGATGCTCGGCGACTTTGCGAGCATCCACAGCCTCGTTATAACCCTGTTCATGAAATCCGATCGTGAAGGTTTTGACGGGCCGTCGACTCTGAGCCTGCATCAAGGCTACTATTGTGCTGGAGTCAACGCCTCCCGATAAAAATGCACCCAGCGGAACGTCGGCAATCATGCGTAAGCGCACGGCTGCGAGGAGGAGTTGATGCAGTCGATGGACTGCATCTGTGTCGCTGGCTTGTAAGGGCGATTTCTGTCCTCTGCGTGCGACGTCTTCTCCGGACCAATAACGATGGACTACGGGAGTGTTCGTTGGAGAGTCGAGCGTGAGCATACAACCGGGTTGCAATTTCTGCAGTCCCCTGTAAATGCAGTGCGGCGACGGTACATAGTTATGCCGCATGTAGAGAGCCAGTGCGTCGCGATCAATCTCTGCTCGGAAATCAGGATGCTGCTGGACCGCTTTCAGTTCAGAAGCAAATACAAAGGCATTGCCAGCCCGACCGTAATACAGCGGCTTGATACCCAGACGATCCCTGACAAGATATAGTCTTCGCTCCTGGCGATCCCAAAGCGCGAAGGCAAACATTCCGACGAAGCGTTGAACAGCAGCTTCGACGCCATAACGTTCAAACGTCTCGAGCATCACTTCGGTATCGGAATGTCCCCGCCATTGGTGCGAGCCGTGCTCGGCACGTAACTCTTCGAAATTGTAGACCTCACCGTTGAAAACCATCGCGAATCTGCCCGAGGCGGAAAACATCGGCTGATGGCCTTGGGGCGAGAGGTCAACAATGGAGAGCCGACGAAAGGCCATACCGATCCCAACGGCATCGTCGTGGAAGGCCCCCGAGTCGTCTGGGCCGCGATGCGCCAGCGCCGCACCCATTCGATTCAGCAATTCCAGGGGATGCTCGGCGGCGCGCTTAGATTGCCAAAAACCAGCGATGCCACACATGAGTGTTGGATGCCTCTTAACCTTTGATTTTTGCCGTTCGTGGCTCGATCATATGCTGAAAGTGTCATTTTCCAGAACCTCGCCTCAGGGGACGACCTCGGCGTGGAAGACTCAGATCACAGTGAATCAACGTGGATGTCTTCAACTAATTTATAACAGCGACTTCCGACGAATTCCTGGACAATTTCTGGGTAAGATGATCGTACATAGTTTCGAATCGGGCCGAGACAATCTCAATCGAATATCGTTCCTCGATTCGGCGCCTGGCTAACGCCGCGAGCCTCGACCTTTCCAAAGTCCCCTTGTTAAGCATGGTTCGCAGACCGGCGGCGAGCGCCGCCGGATCACCAGGGCCAACCACAATGCCTGTATCACCGACAATTTCGGCGGCATCTCCTACGTCTGTGACAACACATGGAACGTTCATCGCCATTGCTTCACAAACCACATTCGGAAAACCTTCAGCGGTGGAAGATAAACAAAACACGTCCATGGCCGCCAAGCATTCTGGAATATCCCTACGTTCGCCTGCGAGCACGAATTTATGTGTGAGTCCACTTTCTGCGACCCAGGAACGCAGCCGTTGATTCCCGTCAATAAGGTCACGTCCTACCATTAAGAATTTCACGTGCTCAACATCGGACGCAAGCATAGCCGCGGCACGGACGAAGTTCCTATAGTCCTTCAAGGGATCGAATCTTCCAACCGTTCCCACAACAATATCGCCTTCATCAAAACCAAGGAAAGCACGGGCCCGCAGTCGAAGCACGCGGTCTCGGTCGAATGTTCGCAGATCATATCCATTCGGGATCACAACCATCTTCGTTCGGTCGTAGCCCTTTTCGATATGGACGATTCTCGCAGACTCCGCACAGCAGAGGATCACACTTGGCACAAATCGAGATAGCCAGGAACAAAGCGATACAATCATTCGCGTAGTGGATAGCAGTCCACGCTGCGGGATAGCAGTGCATCGGACACCCCAGATCACATGCCGATTTCCAGCCAAACGCGCCGCTAAACCGCCGAGCAAATCGGCATGGTACATCCAAGTCTGGACGACGTCGGGGCAGACAGCGCGAATTCGATTCATGAGCTGCCAAACCACGCGGGGACCCTTAAATAGGGAACGCATTTCCAGGGCTTGTACTGGAATCCCTAAATCTTGCAGTTGCTGGCCCACTTCTCCCAAGTTCTTGAGAACGATGACCGAGTGCTGATATTCAGGTCTGTCCTGGTGGGCTCGGATCAGGCGCTTCAGCATCGTTTCGGCGCCGCCGGTGTTGAGGCTTGTGATCACGTGCAGCACGCGAGTCAAGGAATCGCCTCCAACGCCGCCTTGGTACGTTGTACCAGCGTCCCCGTTGAAAAATTCTCCGAGATGCGGTGTCGGACTGCGGCGCAAAGGCTGACTCGTTCAAGGCTCAACCGGTCGAGCAACACCATAATGCCATCCGCCAGCGCCTCAGGGTTGCGGCGTAGTACCAATATACCGGCGTCACCCAGGATTTCGCGAGCGTCGCCAACGTCGGTGGCAATACAGGGAACACCACATGCCATCGCCTCGCCGAGAACGTTGGAAAAGCCTTCTCCAAAAGCCGAAGACGAAACAAGCAGGTCGAGCGCGTTGTACACCGATGGCAAGTCGGCACGGGGCCCGGCCCAAATCATTCTTCCTTCCAACCCCAGCCGACGCGCCTGTTCTCGCAAGTGCGCCACGTAATCATGAGGGCCGGCTCCCACACTGACGAAGCGCATTCCTTGCTTGCGGCCGGCGACGAGCGCAGCGGCCTCCAGGAAAGTCGGATAATCCTTCATGGGGTCCAGGCGGCCGACGATTCCGATGAGCGTTTCCTTCGGCGAGATTTCCCATTCCGCGCGCACCGCCGTGCCTAGCATCGGGTGTGGCCGGAAGCGCTCAACGTCAATCCCGTTCGGGATCACAATGAAACGGTCGTTGCCTGGAAATCCCTGTGACACCGCATACCGCCGCCCAGCCGCCGAATTAGAGATGATGAGATCCGGAAGACGACTGAGCCGTCTTTCAATCCAATAGGTAAGCCGAGATAGCCAATCGTAATGCGCCAGGTCCACGTCGGAGGCCCGCACACTCCACGCCACCTTCAGCTTCGGCAAGCGCACCCGGGCCACGCACGCCAGCAAATTAGCTGCCGGCATGAACGCATACAGCAAATCCGGTTTCTCTTCCGCCAAGACTGAAAATAGGCGGCCCAAGAAACCAACGACGTCCCAGCGGCCGCGCTTTTCCAGGCAGCGCACCTTCACTGCCGGCGACAGCCGCTCGAGAAGCGGACCTCCCCGGTACATCACAAACAGGCTTACGGCATCGCCGGACGATGCGAGCCCGTTGGCCAGCACGATCGTCTGCGTTTCGGCGCCGCCATAGTCGAGCGATCGGATCAGCAGGGCAATCCGTCGTGCGCCCGTCGTCAAGGGCCCGCTTTGCGAACCATGGTCAGACCGCTCGGAAGCTACACCCAAGTCTGACTCATCCGATTGGAGAATCCTGGCCACACGTTTTTTTCTAACCGGCTCGCCTGACAAAGACAAACTCGTTGTTTCCCAAACCGAGCCCTACAGTTCTGAGTTTGAACAGCTCGAACCCCTTCGCCCGGAAGAAATCGAAGACGGCATCGGGCCTCGCCACTTCAAACGGATAACCGCCGAGCCAATCTAGCAAATCGGTCGTATACGCCATACCGCGTGCTTGCTTATATTGCCGGTAGCGGGCTAAAGGACTCCTCCGTAGGAAAAGAACATCTTTGATGAAACATGCGCCTGCAAGGCAGGTGCCGCACGCTGGGATGATCATTAACCGCCACACCAATCCGCGATTGTATCGCTCTTTGATTGCCTTCCAAGCCGAGGACAAATAATCCTGGTCGTTGTAAAGGGCGATAAATAGCTTACCTCCACTGTCCACTAGTGGGATGGTGTTCCCCAGCGCTTGCCACATTTCGCCGGTATGGTGAAGCACTCCCCAGGAATAAACGATGTCAAACTGGCCCAGCTTGGAGAGAAATTCGGAATCCAGGACGCTTCCTCGTTGGATCGTCCAGCTAGGCACGGCGTCGTAGTACCGCCGCTTGAGTTCCTGTGCACAGGCTACACTTTGAAGATCGAGATCGAAAGAATGTACCAATTTTGCTCCGAGACGCATCGCAGCCAAGGAAAACAATCCGCTTCCACATCCGACATCCAGAAATGTCTTCCCGGCGAGGTCAACGACATCGAGCATAGAGCAAAGTGATTTCTCTGCTTCGACAACACGCTCTTCAGTTAAATACTTGTGGAAGCGCTGCCAATTCTTTCCGAATGCAAATCTCTCGGAAGAATCGGCAAGCGCCACCTCGCCTTTGGCAACCAGAGTGGATCGGCTCAACATATTCATGTCTCGTTCCATGGCCGGACTAGCAACCTTCGTGACTATCGTCGCGTCGGCATTTCATGCCCGCGGCCCCGCGACGAAAAGGCTGGCCCCGGATCGCCCAAGACCTGATTAGGTTCCGGGCGACATCCTCATCATCGAAACACAGACGACGTAGGGTGAACTTATTCTATTGACCGGTAACCTCATCCCCGCTTTTTCCAACATCCAGGTTGCCCTCGAGATTGCGTTCAAGGCGCGGGATAGCCACAGCCCTAAGAAAGACTGGCGAATTCGGTTCAGATTGAGGACACCGAAATTCAGGAAACAAAAATATTCGCACCTTAGGACTTCCAGTCCTGCAAGCTCGTGCGCTCGTCGAAATGCCCGGGCGTTCAGCGGAACGTGAACGTCATATACTTCCCTCGCCAGGTGTTTTTGCAACCAGCCGACCAGTCCGCTCATGTTGGGGATGACAGTAACCATGGTCCCCCCTGGTTTGAGAAACGCAGCGCACGCTTTCAGGCACTCATGAGTCGCCTCGAAATGTTCAACAACTCCGAACGATACGACAAAATCAAAACGACGCAGCAGATCTGGCGGGGGCCGAAAAATATCGGCAAATATTACCTCGCCATCCACCCCCTCTCTGGAGAGAACGGCCCTCGCTTGATCGCAGCCCAGAGAGGAATAGTCTACTCCGGCAACATGAAAACCAAACTCCTTCGAGAAATAGGGGAGCCAGACCGAACATGCACAACCAAGCTCCGCCAGACTGGGTGCCTCACCGGAGTGGCATCGAGCAATCAAGGTTTGCTTGAAAAGTGCATGAAATTTCAATTCCACATGATTTTTCAGCGACCGATCGCCGGGGACGATCGGCCGCGGCAAACGTCCTTCTTGTTGCCAAAGCGAATTCCAATACTCCTTCGTTGCCCTCGAAACCTCCACTTAAGCTCCTCCCTCAACAGACCTTACATATCGGCCTGGGGTTAGTGTTATCCCCGAACGCTTGGGGGAGTGTTTAAAGGAGGAAGGCGCCAGTCGCCAAAATGTATTACGCCTGATCATTTCGTACTTGTGGTGAGTCAGTCGCCAAGCAGCGATTCAGCTCATTTCTGGCAAGCAGTCGTTTCAGACTGAAGTCTAGACCGACCGCGGCCGCGAAGGCATAGAGAGGAACGACAGGAACTCGAAATCGCGAGTCGGACCCCGGGCCACCGGAAATTGCCAAAAAGTAGAAGATAACCAACAAAATGAGCATGGACAATCGCCTATTGTTTTTCCACAGTACTAATAATCCCATGCTTGCAAAGCAAAATACAGGGATCGTGCAGATCAACATAAGTATCATCCCCACATGCGCGCTTGTTCCCGTCATTTTCCTTAGTCTAACAAGGCCGCCGCCCAAAATCATTTCGGCGTCACCTCGAAGAACGACCTTCGCATAGGCGAGAGGATGCGCCTCAATAATTGTGCGTCCCAGAAGGGAATCGTATTCTGATTTTCGAGGAATTGTGACTTGGGAGCAATCGCTCCCATAGCGGGTTCGAATGTCATCGCATGCTTGCGCTTGTAGTTGTACCTGGCGTCTTTCTAGGTTTGCACTGAAGTCTCCGGAATCGTTAATGGCTAGAGCTCCGGCCGCACCGTACAGGAGTATATGCTCGCCGGAAATGGTCGACACACCAAAGTAGCCCGTCTCGTGATAGTTTCTGATTGCCCAGCTCAAAGGAAGAATGACGAACGCGAGAGAGAAGGTTACGGCTGCGCGTAAGTTGAAACTTCTGCGAACGAGCAATAGATATAATGTGGCGGGCAGGAAGAAAAGCACATTTACGGGCCGTATCAATGCAGATGCTCCTGCCAGAAGACCTGCAGTGAAGCAATAAATCCCAGGCTTTTTGGATTCTCCGGACTCTGTCCAGAGCAATAACACGACACCTGCGAGAGTTGCAGTAAACAGTATTTCCGTAAGAACCGAATTCGCGGACTCTAGGAAGGGTAAGTCAAAACTAAGCAGGACTCCCGTCAGTAAGGCCGCTCTGCTACTTCTCGTAACTCGAAAGGCAAAGATGGTGGTGCCCAGCACAATCAATGCGCGCGCCAGATGCTGAAAAATGATTAGGTATTTCAAATCCAGATGCATCCATAGAAAAGGCAAGATGAACAGCGAGTATCCGGGCGTGCGCTCTGTCTCAGGGTATCCCGCGGAGTTAACGAATCCGTATCCAGCCAAAATGTTGCCCGCAGGAACTACATAACTCGCAGAGTCAGGGCTATAAAAGTCATGGAAATGCTGAAAGAACAGAAAGCTTGTGGAAATCGCTAGAATCGCAACCAGGCCGAGAATCCCCAACATGTCCGTCACGACCAGAGTTTCGACAACGCCGGTTTGTTGATTTTGCACAGGCTTATGGCTTGCCGGTCGTGAGGTGATTGAATCGGTCATTGTGGAGAGATGCCGCCTTGCTTCTGGCGCTCTACAATTATCCTCTATTTAAACAACGGCAAAGCGGCTCGCTCTTCTCCGCAAACAGCAGCCAGGCACTGCACCCGGTAGCGCAAGGCGCTGCATCCCTTCTGAGAGAGACATCTCAACTGTGAAACGTCGATGGCGCTATCCAGACCTGCAGGAATTTCTTGGGCGACCAGTCGGTCCTGTAAATGGTCTCACTCAACGACGCGGCTAGGTTTGAGTATCGGCGCATGTTTTCCCCTGTAGTAGAGCAACAATGCAGTGGTAAGCCACCAGGTCAGCTGTGTCTTCAGCACAAAAATCAGCATGCCCTCACGAAAGTAAACAAAAAACGCCAGAACGAACCACCAATATATCAGCCATCTCACCGTGTCGTCGGGATCCGTCGGTTTGAGACGCACATGGAACCATTTGTAAATTAGACCTAGAACGAAAAACAGGGCAAACATTCCGGGATACCCAAAATTAACCAGTAGATATCCATGCAGACCCAGGGTCTCTCCGCCCGAAAAGCTATCTGGAAGCCGATATCCCAAGATAAATTCATTGATTGCATCGGCGAAGTCGGGGCTCCTTTCGAAACCAAAAAGCTGTGACGGGAGAAAATCGCGCGGCAGACTGGCAATATCGGTCAAGAATCCGAATTGCCACAAGGAGGCTTTCTGAGCGGCGACAAAGTGAATATAGGAATCTGCCAGGCCTTGCAATGCGTTATCGTAGGCTACCTCAGTAAGAACTCGTCCATCTACACCCGCACGAACGGCGACACCAGACAGCGCCCACCAGTCGCTAACAAACAACGATCCCAGGCCCGCAATAACAAATACAAGCAGGAGCACTGCAACCGACACTTTGGTAGAGCGACCCCCGAGCGACGCATAGATGAGATAGCACAGCAGAATAGGATAAATGAACGGTCGCCTGCCCCCAGTGGATAAAGCATAGTAAACAAAGAGCAGCGAAGCACAGAATAAGAAAACCTTGTCACCGGTAGTTATTTTTATCTTCCTGATTCGTTTGCCAAAGAGGATCGCCATAAATAGAACGAATGCGTCCGCCGAAAATTGCATCAAGTGCGTATAGCCGATGTATTTGCTTTCAATGACAAATTCCCCAGACCTTACTTCACTGGCCATCGATATAGCTTCCGATATTCCGCCAATTTGGGCGACATAAACTGCCGTAAGGAAAAGACCAAAGACAAAGATGATTCTAGCTACGCGCGCGGAATCCCTCAGGGAGAAGGCGGTTCGCCCGCCATGAGCGACGACGGGAGTGCCTTTTTTTACCCAGTATCCCAAACAGAACAATAGATAACAAAGAAGGATGCATGACGCTGTCGACATATCGCCCGGCCCAAATTTGTCGTACGCGTATTGTTGCCGTACAACAGCTACACCGAGCCATATCACGTTGATAGGCACGAACACAAAGAGAACGAAGTAGTAACAGTTAAACGCTGTCATCGCGTCCAGGGGCTCGCCGCTTCTGCGGCGACGCGATTCCAGTATGACAATCAGAATGCCGAGCAGAACATAGATAAAGAGGGCCATTTGCGTTCAGTCTTCAGGCACTGCGGATGAATAACTGGCCTACGATGCTGCATGTCTATCCCAGGTAAAACGTGTTCGCTGTCATACGTCGGGCGGTGTCTGTATTCTGAGATTTCTTGAGCACCTTCAGCGAACAGACCATCAAGAACAACAGTGAACAGATGTATACGACCGAGGTGGATAGGGCGATGCCGGCAACACCCCAGAAACGCATAAAAGTAAAGTTCAAGATCACGTCGAAGACCAAACTGACCGCCGCTCCAAACATTAGCAAATCGTTGCGCCTTGCAGCTGAAAGGAATTTTACGAAAAGAAGCCCCCAAAGATAGAAGGGAATTTGAATCAGATAGCAGATTTGAACTTTGCTTACCAGCTCCGTGTCAGCAACCGTGAAAGCACCCCGTTGATAAAGGACCCTCACGAGAGGTTTCGAGAACGCCATCAAACCAAGTGTAAAAGGGATGCTCGTCAAGATCACCAAAATGGAATAGCGCTTCAGAGTATGCCGGCAGCCGTTCCAATCCCCTTCCGCGGCCATACGGGCAAGATAAGGAAACGTCGCCGTACCCAGCGCAGTCGCGCCAATCGCAAAAACTCCATTGATAACCCGATTTCCATAACTCAACGCAGCGACGCTGCCGTGGGACAACATGGCGGCCATCGACTTGTCGACAACCAAGGCGCTCCCCATGAGGAATGATCCGGCAATCATCGGACAGCATTGCCGAAGCACGGACTGCACATCGGGAGTAAATCCGCTCCACCTGAAGAGCAATCGAATTCCCTGCTTCTTGAGTGCATTAGCCAGCGCTAGAGTTTCCAAAGCACTCCCAGTCAAGGTTCCTGCCACGATGGCGAACGCACCCACCGACCTCGCCAGCAGGAAGATGAAAAAAATCACGATTAGCGGCGTGACCAAAGGGACGAGCGCGGGGAAGGCAAACCGCTCGCCGGCGTTCAAGACAGCTGTGACATACATCGTCGTTCCATTGAACAGAATGAAGGGGAGGAGGCACAATAAAAGCTCGCGAGTCAACCTCAGTTTAGCAGCTGAGAAGCCCGAGCCAAGATAAGGCAAATAGTAAGGGGACAACAGGCCCAGAATCACCGCGATTACTGACAGAGCAAGAATGTCGAGAAGCAGCACGTTCGAAAACAGTTCTTGCATCGACGCTTCGCTGCGGTGCTTTCGCGCATCGATGAACACAGGAACGAAAGCCGCGCCTAGGGAACTCACGACCAAGCTGACGATGAACGAAGGTAGCAGAAACGCGATAAGGAATGCATCTATCGAGTCATCCCGTCCGAAATATCGCGCAATGGTCAGTTCCCTCGCTGTCATGGCAACGGCCGTCAGAACCCCGAAGCAGGACACTATCAATCCCGCTCGGAATATCTTGGCGTTGGGGCTCTCGGAGAATGCTTTTGATAACACGCGGGAGATTACTTGAATTCCACGGGGGGCCAGCAGTCCACCATTGTCTAGGTAAGGATTCGGATGATCGTTGTTCATCGGCAGTCCAAGCCACCTCGAGGACAATCTACGGCTCAGACGCCCCGTTTGTCGGGGAACGGCGGCTGCTCAACCGACTCCAGATCCTATACACTCTCGACCTCGGCGCATCGCCGTTCTGCGACTCCGCCCAGAGTGCGCGCGCCTTTAGCGTTGCGACGATTTCCTGTGCGAGAACCTTGCGCGGATCGTTTGGGTCGGCATCTTCCCACCTCTTTGCCCCAAACATCCAGATAACCGAAGAACTGATCACGAGAAATGTCCCCAAGAAAACCATCAGTAAGCGGGGAGGAAACGATTTCTTTTCGGGAATTCTGCCCGGATCCAGTACTTTCACACTCGGTGTTTCTTTCGCCTCTTGCACTTTGGCCAGCTCATATTGCTCGGTGAGCAATTCGTACACAGTCTCTTGAATTTTGGCCCGGCGATAATAGTCCGCGTATTGTGCACCGAGCAGAGGCAGATTCCGTATCGTCGGAAAAGGCATGTCGCCAGCCTTTTCCGACGGAGGTGCAACGGGTTGCCCTGGCACGAGGTCTGCGCCATTCGCCGTCTTCCCTTGTTGGCCGCCCAGCTTGTCCAATTGCTTGCGAAGCTCCCCAACTCGGGCGCTCAAAGCCTGGACACGAGGGTTATTGTCCGTGTAAATCTGCCGGAGTCCCTCGAGCTCCGATTGCGCAGCGACCATTTGGCCTGCCAGCGTGCCAGCAGCCTCCAACATGGCCTTGCCTTCTGACTGGATGTCGAGGGTGTTGTTCTTGCTGGAAAATTGTCCCAGCGCGTTGACAGCATTGTCCAAATCCGACTTTACAACGGTTAGGCGGTCCTCCAGAAATACGCGCTCGCGATGCGCTGCTGAGGTAGATAGCTGAGCGACCAGGGAGTTCAATTCGTCGACATATGCATTCGCTATCGCCGCGGCTCGCTGTGAGCTGTGATCCGTTACGCTGATCGAAATGATGCCACTTTTTCGGTCCTCGGAAATCGTGGTTTTCGCGTCGAGTATTTTTCGGGCATCAGTCGCCAAAGAAGTGCCATAAACCTTCTTGAGATCAAATTGCTCAACGATTCGGTTCTGAGAAGTTTCGCTTCTCAACACACCGATGAATAATGCGCCGGAATTTTTCGTTCCGAGCAGATCGCTTGCGACGCCGGCCAAGCCGCCGCCACCCCCCGAACCCGGCAAACCAGCTCCGGCCTTCGCTGCCATCGCTGCCATCATCGCCACGCCCGATGTGGACTGCGGGTCTGGGGGCATAAGCTGAGCGGTGGCAGTATAGGATTTTGGAATCAAAAACACGATGAGCGTGGACCCCAACAATCCTATTGCCGCGGCCCGCACCAACGACCGTCGGCGGTTCCACAGCAAACGTAGGACACGCGCTTGCCGCTCTGCGACGATCGCCGACTCCTGCCCCGCGCGAGCGTGGTCGCCGTTCAGATCAGGCTCAAGCAGGGTCGGATCAGTTGCCGTGGGATTTTCCTTGACACCAATCCCGGTGCCCCTCGCTTGGCCCTCTCCACCTTGTTCTTGTTGCCTTTGGCTGGCGTAAAATGGCAAGCTTAGCTCCCTTAAGCAATTAGCTTAACGCAAGCGTTGTCTCGGGCGCACTAGTTTTTGGGGCTTGCTGCTGCCCCGCGGACACGGTGCGGAACGATGACGGTGTTTTATCCAGCAAGGTCAATCTACGGGTTCTTCCTCAAGGACTCTACCCAGTCCTCGCGAATCCTTATACAGTATCCACCTGAGTAGTTTTAGGTTTGCCCGCTATATACTAAGTTGTGCCCTACTGTCCGGGGGGCTTGCGTCTATGTTATTGATTTGACACAATCTCACGTGGCTACTGGTTTTTGCTGTCGAATGGATGGACCGGTGTTCACAATTTTTGCGAACTTTATCGTCCCCCTTGGGTTGAGCACGGCCATCACCTGGCTTTTCTGCGAGGTGGCTCTGCGCTTTCGATGGGTGCCGGCGCCAGTTGCGGATCGCTTGCCCGTTTCGCCAGCCCCTATTCTTGGTGGCGCCGCCATTTATCTAGCTTTCGTTTCCAGCGCAGTCATCGCAAATCTGTTTCGCACGCCAACCGAGATCGTGTTGTTCATGGCCTCTTCGGCGGCGTTCCTTCTCGGTCTGATCGACGACTTCCGTACTCTGCAGCCTCAATGGAAATTGCTGGGTCAAGCCGTTATTTCGCTTTCTTTGCTTATGTTGATGCCCGAGATCTCTATTACGGGCATCAAATCGCTGGACCTTCTCATTGCGGTCGTATGGCTTGTCGGTATCACCAATGCGTTTAACCTGCTGGACAACATTCACGGCCTGAGTGCGGGCACTGCGATCCTGGTCGCCTGTTTTCAGTCTGCCCTGTTTTTCCTGCACGGAAACACCTCGCTCGCGCTATTGCTGCTCGGGTTTGCCGGAGCCACTCTGGGTTTCCTGGTGTTCAACTTCCCCTCTGGGCGGATTTTCATGGGTGACTCGGGAAGCCTCTTTATAGGTTTCTGGCTAGCCTCGACATCTCTCATGGGAGTGAATTCCTGGGGAAGCAAGAACCACATTGGGTCGCTTCTATTTTCGGTATTGATTATGGTTCTTCCCATCGCCGACACAACACTAGTGACCTTGACGCGAAAACTGCGGCGCCGTTCGATTGCCGCAGGTGGAACTGACCATCTTTCTCATCGCTTGGTCGCCTATGGATTTTCTAAGCGCGGAGCAGTCGTAACGCTCTGGTCGCTCTCATTCTTAGTTGGGACCATCGCTCTGTTGACCGTCATTTACGGCGTAACCTCCTTGGTTTCAATGGTGGCTGTGCTTCTTGTCTTTGTGGCGATTTTTGGAGTGTACTTGACGCGCTTTGAATTGCGGTCGCACGGTAGCACCGTGGAGATGCCCGGCTACGCCTTTCGTCCTCCCAGATGGCTAAGCATCTCTCTGGTCGCCCTCTGCGATGTGGTGTTGATCGTCGCGTCGTACTACACGTCATATTTGCTGCGCTTTGATACAAGCAGCCACGCGGACGATATGCGCCTGTTCGTCCGCTCGATGCCGGAGGTAGTGCTTATCAAGCTGGCCGTGTTTACCGGATTGGGCGCCTACCGCCGTTCGTGGCGGTATTTTGGTCTGAAAGATGCTTTTCGGATTGCGTGGTCGTCTGCGGTCGCGTCCGTGACGGCGGTTGCTTATTTCGCGGTGGTTTATCGTTTCGATGGCTATTCGCGTGTCGTGTTCGTGTTGGATTTTTTGGTGTTCACTCTGTTGATTCTGCTCTTTCGGTTTTCATTTCGCCTGTTTGATTCCTATGCTCCCGCAAGACACCGCGTCAACGTTCTGATCTACGGAGCAGACGACCATGGCGAGACGGCCCTGCATCTGGTTAACAAACGGTACCCGCTAAAGGTGGTTGGATTTTTGGACGCGGACCACGCTAAGAAAAACCTATGTATTCACTCCATTCCGGTGCGCGGGAGCTTGGAACAGCTGGACCAACTTTCCAAAAACTGCAAAGTTCGGGCTGTCCTGCTCACCTCAAGTACCACTCAAGAGGAACGAAAGCACCTTCTGGCTGAGTGTCGAAGATTGGGAATTGGCCTAATGCGCATAAAGTTTGAGCTAGAAGATCTAGTGAGCCAGGACGCCACCCTTTGGGAAGACTTTTTCCCTCAAGAGGCCCTGGTCGAACTGAACAGCGCAGAGCAAGATGCTGTGCGGCATCATATTGCGAGGCGGAAAGCCATTCGTCTCGGAGGACTTCGAGATCCCTCATCGAAAGCGATGCAGTAGAAAAGCCAGTCGAGACTTACTCGGCCAAGCACCGGGGACCGATGCATGGGTCCGGTAACCTCCCGTGAAGATTATCCGCATCATCGCGCGTCTTAACGTCGGCGGCCCTGCCATCCACGTGGTCCTTGCCACGCATGAACTCAAGCGGCGCGGAAACGACTGTGTGCTCGTTGTCGGTCCCGTCCCGGAAACGGAAGGCAGCATGGAATATTACGCCGCTGAATGGGGCGTTCCGTTCATTCGCGTTCCGCAGTTGGTGCGCCCGCTTTCGCCTTGGAAGGATTTGGTCGCGCTGTGGAAGATCTACCGCATCTTGCGCCGTGAGAAGCCGGGGGTCGTGCACACTCATACGGCAAAGGCCGGCACCGTGGGCAGAACCGCGGCGGTGCTCGCGGGAGTTCCCGTCATCGTTCACACTTTCCACGGAAACATTTTCGACGCCTACTTTTCTCCGGCGAAGACGCGCTTGTTTCTCTTCATCGAACGTTTTCTGGCGCGATTCACCGATCGGATTATCGCTGTCAGCAAATCGCAGCGCGACGAGCTGATTGACAAATACAAGATTGCGCCGCCGGAGAAATTTCAGATTGTACGCCTGGGGATTGACTTAGGGGCTTTTCGCGCGGGGAAAGCGGGGCAGGCGCGCACGAGACACGCTGATGGAGAGCGGCCGCTGGTGATTGGGTGGGTCGGCCGGTTCGTGGAAGTGAAGGACCCGCTATTCTTTGTTGATGCGGCTCATGCCCTCAAATCGCGCGGCGCGCGCGCGAAATTCGTGATGGTCGGCGACGGTCCGCTGCGCTCGGCGGTCGAAACGAGAATTGCCGAGCACGGCTTGCAGGGAGATTTCGCACTTACCGG
>Ga0210390_10000642_pt1 | contig 36957 bp, 31 predicted proteins | sample IncBWH11OmetaG_FD_161050 | JGI IMG/M metagenome (GOLD analysis project Ga0210390, IMG submission 161050) | Forest soil microbial communities from Barre Woods Harvard Forest LTER site, Petersham, Massachusetts, United States - Inc-BW-H-11-O ...
CGCTGCAAGCTTCTCGACCTAGGTGCATGGGCCAGCGAAAAATACGTAATCAGCGAGCCCGCGGTGGACGAAACGCTTTTCGAAGACATGGACCGCAATCCAAAAGATGAACACAAAAACTGATCCCGCCGCGTCCGACGATCCCGCTGCATCAAGCGTGGAGCCCTCATCGCTGTCAGGCGCAGGTTCCTCCGATACGCTGCACCCGGCCCCTCCGCCCAATCCACATTTCGCGCTCTTCGCCTCAACGGTCGGCGGACTCGGCTACTTCCCAAAAGCTCCAGGGACGCTCGGCTCTCTCGTCGGGCTTTTAACCGCGGCCCTACCAGCATGGCTATTTTTTGGCTTAGCCGCTGCAATCGCAGCCGCCGACCACGGCGCTAGTATCTTTTTGAGTGTCTCCCCTTGGTATTCTGATCCGTTCTTGTGGGCGCAGATCGCCCTAGCGCTTTTCATTGCGGGACTGGGAGTTTGGGCTTCTAATCTCGTCGCAAAGCGCTTCCGGGAGAAAGATCCTCAGTACGTCGTGATCGACGAAGTATCGGGACAGCATCTGACCTTGCTGCTCGGCTGCGGCGTACCAATCTGGTGGAAGGCTGCACAACCTGTACTCAACACGATGCCGCTTGGTCTCATCACTCACCGCGCGGCCCTCAACTGGAAATATTTGCTCCTGGGTTTTATACTTTTTCGAGTATTCGATATCTGGAAGCCGTTTCCAGCGCGGCAAGCGGAGTGGTTGCCAGGCGGCTGGGGTATCATGGCAGACGACTGGATCGCGGGAATTTACGCGGCAATCGGCCTGTGGATCGCGCGCGCAGTGGGCCTTTAGCAAGCAGTAACACAGTGTGACGCCTTTGCATTTGTTTTTAGGTGTCATCTCGAGCGGAGCGAGGGACCTCTCTTCGATTCGCAACGCGGCAAGGCGCGCGCTACAAATGACACCAGCCCAAGTTTAGTGCAAGCTATAACAGAACCAAGGACATCCCTCATTCGCGCATGAACGTGACCATGAACGGAGTCCCCAGAATCGAAAGCGTGAAGCCCGCAGCCGCTCTGCCGGGTGGCGAGGTCGCCATTCACGGCAGCGGCTTCGGTACGCGCAACCACACGCGCCCGTTGGTGCAATTTGGCGTTGCTGAAGGCTCGCTCGTCCTGGCGGCCGAAAATTACCTGATCGCGCGTGTTCCGGAAGGAGCCGAAGGAGGCGCCGTCCGCGTGAAAATGGGCAGTATCGAAAGCGCGCCCTTCCCGCTCGCGCTCGGCACGCAAATTGCCGACAACCTGCATCCCGTCGCCAGCCCTGCGATTGACGCCGACGGCAACACCTACGTGACCTTCAGCGGCCAGCGCGGCCAGAAAGTTCCCGTCTCGCTTTACAAAGTCACCGCGAATCAAACCATCAAGCCGTTCATCACCGAGATGATGAACCCCACGGGTCTGGCGCTCGACCGCGATGGATTTCTTTTCGTTTCCAGCCGCAACGATGGCGCTATCCATCGCGTCTCGCCCGACGGTCGCTCGATGCAATGGGTGGAAGGCATGGGCATCGCCACCGGCTTGGCGTTCGACAAGGCCGGCAGCCTCTACGTTGGCGATCGCAGCGGAACCATCTTCAAAATCGGCCCCGACCGCGAAATTTTTGTTTTCGCCACACTCGAACCGTCCATGTCCGCCTATCACCTGGCCTTCAGCACTTCGGGCGATTTGTACGTCACCGGGCCCACGACTTCCAGCTTCGATCAGGTTTATCGCATCAATCCCGCTGGAGAAGTCAGCACGTTTTTCCGCGGCCTCGGCCGGCCGCAAGGCTTGGCCTTCGACCGCTCGGGCAATCTCTACGTCGCCGGTTCGCTGGGAGGCAAGCGCGGCATCGTCCGCCTCACGCCGCAAGCCGAGCCGCAACTGGTGGCCAGCGGATCGAACATCGTCGGCATGGCCCTGCTGCCCTCGCACCGCGCAATGATCACCACCAACAACGCGCTCTATTCACTCGACTGGGACGTCGAAGGCCTGCCCCTCAACGGCTAATTCCTGACACCGGCGAAATATCTCGCCGTAACTAGTTCGCAGAGCGCGCGTATCTAGATTCGTGTCCGGGAATTCCACTATTCGCCATGCGCTTAGTCCTGCCGGCGTAGCTGCCCGCCGGCCGTGGATCGCCGCCCCGTGGCACACCTTGTCGGTTCTCGCCATTCTCGCGGGGCACAGCATTTACGGCGCCATGGTCGCACCCTCGTCGAACGCGCCCTCCCCCGCGTCGTCCGGAACGGGCGGCTCCCAGGTGATGAGCTACATTTTTATGATCGGTTCGGAAATCCTACTGGCCACCTGGATTTGGGCGGGCGTGCAATGGAAGGGCGGAAGAATCCGAGATCTCATCGGCGGCCGTTGGTCCAACTGGCGGCAGGTCTTGCGCGACTTTGCTATCGCGCTTCCGTTCTGGGTCATCTGGGAAACGACCGCGCGGCTCGTCTACGCACTGCTGTATCCGCACTCCTCGCCCTCGAACGCGTATCATGTTCCGGCTGGACCAGCGGAGATTTTTCTCTGGCTGTTGGTGTCTCTTTCCGCAGGATTCTGCGAAGAGCTGGTCTTTCGCGGCTACCTCCAGCGCCAATTCCATGTAGCGACGGGTAACGTTTTGGTTGCCGTTGCGCTGCAGGCGATCGTCTTCGGCCTCGTGCATACGTACCAAGGTTGGAAGCCGGTGCTGGTGATTACGGTGCTCGGTGTTCTCTACGGCACGCTCGTTGCACTTCGCCGTGATCTGCGCTCCAGCATGATCGCCCACGCGTGGTCCGACATTTACGAAGGCTACGCGAAATTCCTCTGGATAGGCCGCCCCTAACGCAGATGACCCAAGCTAGTTTTAAGCAGGATGATCCGGATACACCGCGTTCGGAAATCGCAAATGGACGAGCAGCGCACAAAGCAGAATGACCAGGAACGCGATCACGCTGCCCTCCGGTCCAGCCGAGCCTCCCGTCAGCCACTTCGGCCCTTGCACCGAAGTGTTCAGGTAGTGGCCGACGCCCAGCAGGCCGCTATCCGGCGCGCCGTAGAAGAAAGTTTCCGCCCAGTCCCACGCGGCGTGAAATCCGACTGCGAACCAGAGATTACCTGTGCGCCTGATTGTCAGGCAGAAAAGCAAGCCAATCACCACAACTTGCAGGATGCCGAGCACGTTTTCTCCCGAATTACCGAGATGCGCTATGCCAAATATCACCGACGTAAACAGCGCGCCCGCCCAGAAGCCGAAACGCCGGCAAAAAACGAAAAGCCAATAACCGCGAAAGGTAAACTCCTCGTGCAGCGCTACCGCCAGAAACACCGCGCCCCAACCAAACCCATAGCGCAGAACAGCCCCGCCGGCGAGCGCCACGGAATCGATTTGAAAATGGCCCGTGGCGTAAAGTACCAGCACGATCGCGGAAAGCATCGCGAAGCCCCACAGAAAACCTTCCCAAAATCTTACTCCGAATACCTGGCGCGGAGGAATGCCGTAATCGTCCAGCGGGCGCTTCTCCATCCGCGAAACAATCCAGGTCGCTAGCAGCACGCAAAATGCGGCGATAGCTTTCGCTGGTAACTCATTGCCAATCCTAAAATCCGAACTGGCAGGCCTGCCAAAAACGTGCAGCGCCAGGAAGAACGGCACGGGTAATAAGAACGCGATGGCAACCCAGATGAGCAACCGGTTACGGTCGCTCGCGGTCCACGATCGCGATGTTCCGGGGCGCGGCTCGCCTAGCTGCGGGGTTTGCGCACCGTCGTCTGGACCGCGACCAGTCTCGTCTGCCACGTATGGCCTCCTTGAGGAAGAAAGATTGTGCCAGTCGAGCAGATAGCACGCAATCCGCGCATCGACCGATCCGGCCGCGAAAATGTGTTTCACAACTCAGTAACAATCCTTTAACACGCCCGCAATCGGCCCGGTGTCATAGACTCCTATCTCGCAAGTGACCCACAAAACCAGCTAAAAGAGGACAGCGCTGCCATGTTTTCAGCCAAACTGATCTTGTCACCCATAGATTTCAGCGATTTTTCGCTCCAGGCTCTTGAAGTCGCCAAAGACATCGCCACCCACTACGGCTCGGAGATTTTGCTGGTGCACGTGGTCCCGGTGATCCCCAAATTAGAAGGCCACGCAAATATTTTCACCGAGGGCGAGTACGAAAACCAATTGATCGAAAGCGCCGAGCAGCGCCTGGCAGACATGGCGGCCAAACTGCAGCAGGCTGGCGTGCACGCGCGCAGCACAGTTGGGCTGAGCAACGACCCCGCCATGGAAATCATCCGGACAGCGGAAGGCGAAAAAGCCGACCTCATCGTGATCGCCACGCACGGACTTACGGGCTGGCGCCGGTTGGCATTCGGCTCGGTCACCGACAAACTTGTGCGCACAGCGGCATGCTCAGTGCTGGTCCTACGCGCCGAAGCTGCCGCAACAGCAGCAGCGGCAGGCGCAGCCGCGTCGGCACAGTCCTAAGCAACTGGCCAAATCGGTGGTCGGGCGCAAGCGCGGCTGGTTCGCCCACAGCCGCCGACTTGCGCACTCTGCTCATCATCGAGTACAACATTTCTGGATGAATGCGGAGATCATAGCTGTCGGTTCCGAGCTTCTTACGCCCTATCGCCTGGACACCAATTCTCTCTGGCTCACGGATGAGTTGAATCGCCTCGGCATCCGCGTGACCCACAAATCCGTCGTCGGTGATTCGCCCTCCGAACTGCATTCCACGTTTAGTCATGCACTCGACCGCGCCGACTTGATCGTTGCCTCCGGAGGCCTTGGCCCCACCGACGACGACCGCACACGCGAAACGGTCGCCGAGCTCCTCGGCAGAAAGCTTCGCCGCGACGAGGAAATTCTGCGCGGGATCCAGGAACGATTTCGCCGCTTCGCGCGCACGATGCCGGAAATTAATGTGCGCCAAGCCATGGTCCCCGAAGGCGCCACGGTTCTACCCAATCCGCGCGGCACGGCGCCAGGCCTCTGGCTCGAAGCGGCCGGCCACATCCTTGTGCTGCTTCCGGGTGTGCCCAGCGAACTTAAATCCATGTTCGAATCCGAAGTCCGTCCGCGCCTGGCAAAGATGGGCCACAGCGAGCGCCTGTTCACGCGTGACTTGCGCGTCACCGGCCTCGGCGAATCCGAGATCGAGACGCGCGTGCGCCCGCTCTATGAGCTATACCCGGATACGGAAACCACCATCCTCGCTTCGCCCACCGGAACGCAGCTTCACCCGCGTACGTGGTCGCGCGAGCCCGCGCAAGCCGAAAAAGTTCTCGACGAAATCACCAAGCGCATGGCACTCGCGCTCGGCGAACATCTTTATTCCACGCACGGAGAAGCGCTCGAAGAAGTCGTCGCGCGCATTCTCACGGAAAATCGCGCCACGGTTGCCGTGGCGGAAAGCTGCACCGGCGGCATGCTCGCCGAACGGCTTACCAACATTCCCGGCAGCTCTTCTTATTTCCTCGGCGGCGTGATCTGCTACAGCAACGAGCTGAAGACTTCCCTCGTCGGCGTTCCGCCAGCCATGATCGAAGCCAAGGGCGCGGTCAGCTCCGAAGTTGCTCTCGCGCTCGCCGACGGCATCCGCAAACGCACCGGTGCAACTCTTGGCGTCGGAATCACTGGCATCTCGGGCCCGGGCGGCGGCACGCCGGAAAAACCCGTCGGCCTCGTCCACATCGGTCTGGCCGATGAGCAGGGCCCGCGCGAGCGTGCCTTTCGCTTCCCCGGCGATCGCGAACGCATTCGCCAATACGCCGCGCAGGCGGCACTCGACGCCGTGCGCCGTTATTTTCTGTTCCCCGCGCCAAGCAGAGCGTAAAACATGCGCCTTTTCGTTGCGCTCGATCTCCCCGACGCGGTTCGCCGCGCCCTCGGTGAATTGATTGCGCAACTGAAACCCAAATCCCGCACCGCTCGCTGGGTGCGCCCCGAATCCATGCACGTCACCTTGAAATTTCTAGGAAATGTCGACGCACAGAAGCTCGACTCCATCCGCACAGCCCTCTCAACGATTCACTCAACCCAACCCGTCGAAGTTCATTTTCGCGGCATCGGCTTTTTCCCCAGTGAGCGTCGCCCACGCGTGATCTGGTCCGGCATCGAAGCCACACCAAATCTTTTCAAACTAGCTGGCGCCACGGAACAAGCGCTCACACCCCTGGGATTTGCGCGTGAGTCGCGTCCGTTCGTTCCACACCTGACTCTGGCGCGCTTGAACTCGAGCCAAGGCGTCGAAAATCTGGTTGCTGCGGCGGACGCCATGAAGTCGTATGATTTCGGTTCGGCTCAAGAAACTGAATTTCACCTGTTCGAAAGCGTTCTGAAACGCTCCGGCGCGGAATACAAAAAACTCGCTACATTTTCATTCGCTAAGGATGTCCTGTGAACTTGGCCTGGCTAATCCCGGTCGCTGCCTATCTGCTCGGCTCGATCCCGTTCGGGCTGCTCATCGTAAAGGCTCTCGGCGGCCCGGACATCCGCGAAATCGGCAGCGGCAATATCGGTGCCGCCAACGTCGCGCGCAACGCGGGAAAACTCGCAGGCATTCTCACGCTCGTTTTCGACGCCGCCAAGGGTTATTTCGCTGTCTGGCTCGCGAGCCGCTACGCTGCAGGCAACATTCGCTGGATGATGGTCGCTGCCGTTTGCGCCGTTATCGGCCACATGTTTCCGGTGTGGCTCGGCTTCAAAGGCGGCAAAGGAGTCGCCACCGGACTGGGCGTTTTCATTCCCATCTGCTGGCAGGCCGTCGCCGCTGGCATCGCTCTTTGGCTGCTCGTAGTAATTTTCTGGCGCTATTCATCGCTCGGCTCGATCTCCTCCGCGGCCGCCCTTCCGCTATTCGTTTACTTGCTCTATGCACCCGGCCACGCGCCTCCGGAAATCGTCACCTTCCTGACAGTTGTCATCGCCGTGCTGGTCATCTTCAAACATCACACGAATATCGAGCGCCTCATCGCAGGCGAAGAACCCCGCCTCGGCGCGCCGCCGAAAAAGGACGAGTAATCGCCCGCTCGCGTTCAGCATTACCGTATTCGCCTCGCCCCGCATCCTGAAGCTCGCGCCCAAGCGCCCATTAAGTCCCCATTCCTGTGTGGCTTATCAGCTAACCCCAGTACTTTCGTCCCGTTGTTTCGCCTCTCGCAGTTCGCTAGCATTTTACTTACGGGATTCCTGTGCCCAGAAAAGCCCTCACACAGCTGACGACGCGGCGGCTGCGCATCCTCTGGATTGTGCTGGGTGCCCTTTTGGTCGTCAGCGTCACGCCGCTGTGGCTCTACCATCGCCAAGTCCTTCGCCTCAGCGAAGAAAAATTGCAGGATACCGAGCGCGTGCAGCAATCCGAAATCACGCGTTCGCTCGCGAGCGAAACCCTGCAATTCGAGCAGAATCTGCGCGAACAGCTGCTCAGCCAGCGTCAGGTTCTCGCCCTTACCGGCTGGATCGAAAATGTGGACGACCCGGCGCACGCTCCGCAGCTCGCGCGCCTATTGCAGAGCTTTGTCGAAAATAATCCCAACATCCTGTACGTCACTGCCGTCAACAAGCAAGCCAAGGGGCAATCGGCCGGCAGTTACAACGCCGACCAGGATCCCTTCGTGGCTGGCGCGCTCAAGCGCGCATTCACCGCCAGCATCCAGGGCCTTCCCTTCGTTAGCGGAGCGTTCGGTCTCGGAAAAGATAACCGCCCGGCCCTGGTCGTCTCCATTCCGCTTTCTTCCGGAGGCCAGTTCACCGGCATGTTGGCTTCGGTCGTTTCCACCGATCGCTTGCTCGAACGCATCCGCGACGCCAGCGTGCGCGAACGCGTGGTCTTCATCGTGGATAGTCACGGCCACATCGTCGCTCATCCTGATACCACTGACGTTGTCCCTGGGCGCGATGTCGCTTCCACATCGCCGATCGTCCGTCACTTGAAGGAACTGCCCCAGGAATTGCGCGCCACCGAAACGATGCACTTTTTCGAGCCGGACAAAAACAATCATCTCGTCGAAATGATCGGCACCTACAGCACGATTCCAGAGCTGGGGTGGACGGTGGTCGCGCAGCGCAGCCTCGATGTGGCGCGCATTGACGCAGGGGTGAAAGAACTTACCGCGCAGGCGCTCAGCTTCGTCGTCGGAGTCACGCTCGTCGCGCTACTGTTCGGATATCTTTTCGCTCTCGGCATCACGCGCCCGATTCGCGGACTTGTCGAATCCGTCCGCGCCATCAGCCGCGCCGAATTTCACGAACGCGTGCAAGTGGAGGGCGCGGCGGAAATCAGCGAACTCGCCGAAACTTTCAACAAGATGGCGGGCGATATCGAGCAATATATCGAGCGCCTGAAGCAGGCCGCCGCCGAAAATCGCGAACTCTTCCTTGGTTCCATCCGCATGCTCGCCGCCGCCATCGACGAAAAGGATCCCTACACCCGTGGTCACTCCGGCCGCGTCGCGAAATATTCCATTATCATCGGCGAATATATGGGCCTCGATACTGAGGAGCTCGATCGCCTGCGAATTTCCGCTCTGTTGCACGACGTCGGAAAGATTGGCGTTGACGACCGCGTCCTGAAGAAGCCCGGCAAGCTCACCGACGAAGAGTTCGACCTGATGAAGCAGCACCCCTCGAAGGGCGCCAATATCATGCGGCCCGTCGCCCAACTGAAAGACATGCTCCCGGGCATCGAACTTCACCACGAGCGCATGGACGGCGCCGGCTATCCGTACGGCCTGGTCGGCGACCAGATTCCCATGATGGCCCGCATCATCGCGGTAGCCGATACTTTCGACGCCATCACCACGAATCGTCCCTATCAATCCGCCATGGACCTTGAATTCGCCGTCGAGCGCATCCGCTCCCTGGCAGTGGTCAAGTTCGATCCGAAGGTAGTCAAATCCTTGGAAGCCGCAATCGCAGCAGGCCGCCTGCGCCTCACCGCCACACTCGTAGAAGTCTAAGTTCTAGCCATCAGCCACTCTTTTCACTAAATACGGCCCTGCACACATCCATAGGTTGAGCGACGAGCGTTAGGCGGTTTTTCACTAATCACTATTCACCACTCACCAATCACGAATCCCCGCCTTTTGCTACAATCAAAAGCTCTGCATCGCGCAGCGGAAAATTATGATTACGCTCTTCGGACCACCCGAACCCACGCTCCTCGAACGGCTGAAAGATTCCGTCAGCAAGACACGCACGGAGCTTTCCGCGCGCGTCGAACAATTGCTCACCGGCGACCGCCCCGTTGATCCCGAGCTGCTGAAGCAGCTTGAATCCGCGCTGCTCAGCGCCGATCTGGGCGTGCGCACCACCAAGGAAGTTCTCGTCGCTCTGCGCCAGCAAGTGAACGAGCACAAGCTCGAAGAACCCGGCTCGCTGAAGCGCGAATTGAAAAACCAAATCCTGAAGATCCTCGCCGCGCCGTCCGCCAACGCGAATTCGAATTCCGACGGAAAACTGAACAACGAACCACGAGTCCTGTTCGTCGTCGGCGTTAACGGCACCGGCAAGACCACCACGATCGGCAAGCTCACCAATCGCCTGAAAAAAGAGGGCGCCAGCGTGATCCTCTGCGCCGCCGATACTTTTCGCGCTGCCGCCATCGAGCAACTGGAAGTCTGGGCGCGCCGCTCCGGCGTTGAGCTCATCAAACAGAAACCAGGCGCCGATCCTTCCGCCGTCGTCTTCGACGCGCTTTCCGCCGCGCGCGCTCGCGCCGCCGATGTCGTCATCGTGGACACGGCCGGCCGCCTGCACACCAAATCCAATCTCATGGCCGAGCTCGACAAAATGAAGCGCACCGCCGCCAAAGTGATTCCCGGCGCGCCGCACGATGTATTGCTCGTTCTCGACGCCACCACCGGTCAGAACGGCCTGAATCAAGCTCGAGAATTTTGGAGCCACGCCGGCGTCACCGGAATCGTGCTCACAAAACTCGACGGCACGGCGAAGGGCGGTATCGTAGTCGCCATCGCCCGCGAATTGAATCTGCCTATCCGTTTCGTGGGTACAGGCGAAAAAATAGACGACTTGGTGCCCTTTGACGCGCAAACCTACGTCAACTCACTTTTCGATTAGGCGAGCGCCTGATAGCGCCGGCCTCTCGCCGGTTTCCTCATCATTTGAATTTGTAGCGGCGGCCTTCAGGCCGCCAGCCTTGCTTTGCGTACTGGAGAATCCTGCGACATGAGCGGTTCCGCCGCAGACGAAAGATGGATGGCGCGCGCCTTAGTTCACGCGCTCCGAGGTGTCGCGCTTGCACACCCCAACCCGGTAGTGGGCGCGTACCTAGTCAAAAACGGCAAGGTCGTGGGCCAAGGCTTTCACGATTACGATCGCCGTGACCACGCCGAAATCGTCGCACTGAAACAAGCGGGAAAGAAAGCTCGCGGCGCGACGCTCTACGTCACCCTCGAACCCTGCTGCACCACCGGACGCACCGGCCCCTGCACCAAAGCCATCATCGCCGCCGGCGTCAAACGCGTGGTCGCTGCGATGCGTGATCCCAATCCCGAAGTAGCCGGCAAAGGGCTAGCGGAGCTCCGCCGCGCCGGAATCGATGTAACCTGCGGCGTCCTCGAAGAGAAAGCGCAAGCAGAAAACGAAGATTTCGCGCAGTGGATTCAAACCCAGCGCCCGCTCGTAACGCTAAAAACCGCACTCACGCTCGACGGCCAAATCGCTCAGCGCGCCGGCAGCGTCACATGGATTACGAGCGCGGAATCGCGCAAAGCAGTCCAGCTGTTGCGCCACAAAGCCGACGCATTGCTCACCGGTATCGGCACGGTCCTCGCCGACGATCCGCGCATGACCGACCGCACCGGCGAACCACGCCGGCGGAAACTGCTGCGCGCCATTGTCGATTCACGCCTCCGGCTGCCGCTGCGCTCGAAAATCGTGAAATCCGCACAGAACGATGTCGTAGTCTTCACAACTCAATCCACCGATTCGCCAAGGGCCCGCGGCCTGCAGCGCGCAGGTGTGGAAGTCGTTCATGTCGCGCCGCGCCACGGCCGCGTAAATCTCGACGCCGTGATCCGCCAGCTAGGCAAACGTGAAATACTCAACGTTCTGCTGGAAGCCGGCGCCGCACTGAACGGCGCCGCCCTCGAAGCCGGCATTGTGGACAAAATGATCTTCTTTTATGCTCCCAAAATCATGGGTGTGGGCGGCGTACCGGTGGCGAGCATCCCATCGCACTGGTTTTCCAAATCACCCGAGCTCGAGCATCTCACTCTGGCAAAGTCGGGCCCAGACTTCGTAGTCACAGGATACTTTCACGATGTTTACAGGCATCACCGAGCAAGTCGGAAAAATTGAATCGCTGGAGCACGCCAAAGACGGCGGCCGCCTGCGCATCAGCTTCGCCGGTGCCGCTGCCGGCGGTGAATCGGAAATCGCGCAGGAAACGAAGCTCGGCGACAGCATCTCCGTCAACGGCTGCTGCCTCACGGTAGTCGAATTCGACTCCACTCATTTCGCCGCCGACCTCTCCGGTGAAACCCTCCGCCGCACGAATTTCGGCGAAAAGAAACCCGGCAACCGGGTGAATCTTGAACGCCCGCTCGCCGCGGGCGACCGCCTCGGTGGCCACTTCATGCAAGGCCATGTGGACGGCATCGGCCGCGTCAAGCGCCTGGTCCCTCAAGGCGAGAATTGGTGGCTCTCCGTCCGCGTCCCCGAAGATCTTCGCCGTTACGTCGCCGAAAAAGGTTCCATCGCGATTGACGGCATCAGTCTAACCGTCGCCCGCTGGCAGGAAGGCATCGCGGACATCGCCATCATTCCCTTCACATACGAGCACACGAATGTCCACGCCATGTCTGTAAATGATGCGGTCAACGTCGAAACCGACATCCTGGCCAAATATGTCGAAAGTCTGCTGCGCACCGAAAACTCTCCCGCCGCGTCGCATCTCACAGTAAAGCAGCTCATCGAGGAAGGCTTTTGATGCGAGCGCGAGGGGACGCCTCCCAATTTCCGATACCCCGCGCAACACAGGAATCGGTTGTCATCCTGAGCGTAGCGAAGGACCTCTTTTCGGTTTCCTCGCGGCGGGCAACCACTCGCACCTTCGATGCCTAGCTCCAAGTCCCACGACGTCGCCGTAATCGGCTCCGGCGTTTTCGGCGCCTGGATCGCTTACTTCCTACGAAAATCCGGCGTCAGTGTCCTGTTGCTCGACGCCTACGGCCCCGCCAACGCCCGCGCCAGCTCGGGCGGAGAATCGCGCATCATCCGCATGGGCTACGGCGCCGACGAAATCTACACGCGCTGGTCGCTCCGCGCTTTGCCGCTCTGGAAAGCGCTCTTCGCCGAAGCCGGCCGTCCGGAACTATTTCAGCAAACGGGCGTCCTGTGGATCGCTCACGACAAATATCAATACGCGCTGGACACTCTCGCCGCGCTGCAAGAGCACAAAATCCCGCACGAACGCCTCTCGCTCCTCGGCCTCCGCAAACACTTTCCGCAAATCTCATTCGACGAGGACGCCTGGGGCATTTTCGAACCCGAAAGCGGAGTGCTGCTGGCGCGTCGCGCCGCACGGACCGTAGTCGAGCAAGCGAGAAAAATCGGCGTGGAATATCGCGACGCGGCGGTTCTGGCGCCGGGCGACGCCACCGCCAAAATCAGGTCCCTTAAAACTACGACCGGCGAAACCATTTCCGCCAACACATTTGTCTTCGCCTGCGGCCCGTGGCTAGGAAAGATCTTCCCACAAGTTCTCGGCGATCGCATCTTCCCATCACGCCAGGAAATTTTCTTCTTCGGCGTTCCCGCGGGCGAAACGCGTTTCGCCCAGCCGGCGCTGCCTACTTGGCTATATTTGAAAGACGAATTCTACGGAATGCCCGACCTGGAATCGCGCGGCTTCAAGGTCGCCGACGATCGTCACGGCCCGCGCGTTGACCCCGACACGCAATCTCGCATCGCCAGCGCGGAAGCGCTAGATGCCGCGCGAAAATTCGTCGCACGCCGCTTCGCTACTCTGAAGAACGCACCTGTAGTCGAAACGCGCGTCTGTCAGTACGAAAACACGTCGAACGGAGATTTCCTGATTGATCGCCATCCGGAATTCGACAACCTCTGGCTGGTAGGCGGCGGCTCAGGCCACGGTTTCAAGCACGGTCCATCGCTGGGAGAATACCTGGCGGCCCGTGTAACCGAAACCCAAGCAGCAAAAAACGAAATCGAGCCCCGCTTCTCGCTCGCAACAAAACAGACAATCCAAAACCGCTCGGTCCACTGATTAGCAACGCCACGCGCTCTTAGCGGGTTGCGGAACTGCATGCAGGCGTGTCGCTCGGCAGGTCGGTAATATTTAGTGACCAAACCATCGTGAGGTGGTGGTTCGATCCTTGCGCATCTTTAAACAGACCTTCATACGTCATCGTTGCGGGATCTTTTGAGTTGCCGTCGCTCTTCGCCCACACAGCGCCGCCGCACGCGGTGTAGCGGACACCGTCCGCCTCGATCAGCTTGGGGCCAGTCTGAGGAGTTCCGCACGACATCAGCGAAACTCCCGCGCAAAATGTTGCCGCAAGCAAACAATGGCAATAGTCCCTGGAATTCAAGCGGTCACTGTTTGCCGAAAACATGCGAAGAGAAACTGCCGATTTCATATTGAGAGATAAATCGCTTCCGCCGGAAATTACCTGGCGATTTCCCGCGCCTTCGCTCGCGCCCCGCGATAATACAAAATCAATCCCAGCAAAATCGAAGCCACCGTCCCCAGCACAAGTTTCTCGATGAACATCCCTTTATTCACCGATTCGGCCGGAGGAATCAGCGACAGCACAATCCCGCCCATCACCACCAGCATTCCCAGCAGGCCAGCGATCCACACGCCCAGCTTGCCGCCGGGAATCAAAACTGCGTTCGCATTCGCGCCGCGATCCTTGCGGTACGCCAGCTTGATCGCCGCCGCATACATGTAAATCAACGAAATGAAATAGACGATCGTCGTCGCGTCCACCAGAATCTGATACGCGCTGTTCGCCGTCTCGTTGATTTGAATCAGCAGCAAAATTGCAGCGGAGACGCCCGCCTGCACCAGAATCGCGACGTGCGGCGTTTTCCAACGCGGATGAATTCTGCCGAACGCCGCGGGCAAGTAGCGATCAATGCCCACCACAAACGGAACACGCGACGCTCCCGCCACCGTGCTTCCGACGCCTCCCGCATTCCCCACCGATACCAACAGCGCCGCCAGCACGCCGACAAATCCGATCCGCAGCATCGTGGATCCCATGGTGATCGCCTGGAACACGCCACTCTTCGGATCCACTTGCTCGGCCGGCACCAGCGACAAGAGCGCGAACGTCCCCACGATATAGATCACCGCGATCAGCGCGCCAGAAACGAAAATCGCCCGCGGAAACGTCCGGCGAGGATCGCGCACTTCCTCGCTCATCATGGACGCAATTTCCAACCCTGTGAACGCAAACGCAATCTGTGGCCAGAAATTCACGGTGCCCCAGTCCCAGGTGGGCATCATGTTCGCCCAGGTAAACTGCGTCACCGACCCATGCGCGCGCCACAAAAACACTGCGACCGTCGCAAGAATCAGCAATGGAAGGTAGGTCGAAACGCCGCCCGCGTTCTGCAGCCACTTGCCGATATTCAACCCGATTAAGTTGAGCCCCACTGCAACGGCGAGCAGCACGAACGAACCCGCCAGCAGAAATTCGCGATTCTGCGCCAGCGCCGCGCCGCGCGGTCCAATCACATACGCGCTCATCGCCGCGCTGGCCAGCAACAGCGCTGGAAAGTAGAAAATCGTGTAGATCCAATACGTCCAGCCGGCGATGAATCCGTGAAAGTCCCCGAATGCTTCCTTGGACCACGCGTACAATCCGCCTTCCTCGGGAAAACGCGACGTCAGTTCCACGATCACCAACGCCGTCGGCACAAAAAATCCCACCGCGGAAAGAACCCACAATGAAATCGAAGAGGTACCGTTGTGCGCGGCGGCAGCTATCCAGCGCGGGCCGAGGACTGCTGCAATGTTGAATAGCAGCAAGTCCCAGAAACCCATCACGCGGCGTAGCTGATTTTTTGGATTATTGGCCGGAGCGTCGCTCACGCAGTAGCGTCCAGAGCGGGAATCAATTCGTCCTGCGCGAGGAAATTTCGAAGAAATGGCTCACGGGACTTTTCAAGTTCCTGCCAGGTGCCGAAAAATCCCAAGCGTCCTTCTTGTAGAAAAATAACGCGGTCGGCCAGTTTTTTTGCCAGATGTGTGTCATGCGTCACCACGATGGAAGTCTTGTGCAATTTCGCCTTCAGTCCTGCGATCAAGTCGCTCATATGCGCGGCCATCAACGGATCCACCATGGTCGTCGGCTCGTCGTACAAAATCGCCTCAGGATCCTCCGCCAGAGCTCGCGCAATCGCCACCGCGCGCTTTACCCCGGTGCTCAAATCCGACGGCAAACGGTAGGCGAACTCACGAAGCTCCAGTTCATCGAGCAGCCTCTGCACCGTCGCGTCGACTTTTTCCAAGTCCTCATGCTCGCCGCGCGTCTCGAGCGGGAACGCGACGTTCTCCTCGACCGTCAGCGAATCGAACAGCGCGCCCGACTGAAACACCATCGTCACGCACCGCCGTATTTGCGAGAACTGCTCCTCGGTCCAATTCGTGACGTCCTTCCCGGCCACAATGATTTGCCCCGAATCCGGCTGCAGGAATCCGAGCAACAGCTTCAAAGACACAGACTTTCCCACGCCGCTGCGCCCCATGATTACCGCCGTCTCGCCTTGCTCGACGAAAAAACTCACGTCCTTCAGCACATCGTTTTCGCCGAACGATTTCGAGACGTTTTTGAATTCAAAATAGTGGCCGCTCATGATTTTGCGCGCACCGCCAGCCGCGTTTTCGCCTCTTCGTAATCCGCAGGCGTGTTCATATTCTTGAATAGCAGCCCATCGGAATCAAAGCATTTCCAATCAGTGGGTTCCAAATATTCCACGCGAACGCGCACTAGGCCCTCGGTAACCTTGCGCGTTCCTTGTTCGAGCGCACCGCGAATCGCAGGTTCGCAGCGCGAGTGATACATCGCGCAAAGCGGCTCCGCTCCGCGTTCACTCATCGGCACCACCGCATCCGCCACGGACTCGCGCGCTCGTCGCGACAAAAATTGTAGCCACTCGCAGGCGAGATACGGCAAATCGCAAGCCACAATCAAATTCCACTCCGTATCTGACGCGCGCAGCGCAGTCGCAATTCCTCCCAAAGGCCCGCAACCCGGCCAATTGTCGGCGATCGCCCGCAATCCAATCCGCTGGTATGTCTCCGGCCGACCAACAACCGTCGCCGCGCTTACCATTCGATCCACTCCATCCACGAGCCGTGCGGTCCGCACAATCAAGGGAACACCATCAATCTCCAAAAGCCCCTTGTCCATGCCCATGCGCGAACTCCCCCCGCCGGCCAAAATGAATCCCGCAACTTGATCAAGACGGCTCATCGTCGATTTGCGATCCGATCACCATAGCTAACCCATATCGTCCCGAGCGCTGCGAGGGATCTGCTTTTCCCTCCGCCTCCTTCACTTCATCAATCTCCTCGTTCCTGCCTCTCTGCTTCCCTGCTTCTTTGCTTCCCTACTTCATTTCCCCGGCCGCTGAATCCCAAGCTCGCGCAGCTTCTCCTGCAGGCTCTGCCGATGCAACCCCACCTCCGCCGCCGTCTGCGAGACGTTCCAGCGATGCTCTTCCAGCTTGCGTTTCAAATACACAATCTCAAACTGCCGTTTGGCCTCGCGAAAATCGCTCTCGTCCAAAAATGTGTCACCTTCGGAATTTTTCTCGGCGAGGACCGGCCCCGTATCGTCTCGAATCTCCCCAGGTAAATCGCTGGCGCGAATCTCATCGCCCGCGCACAGAACCAGGCTCCGCTCTAACGTATTGCGCAATTCGCGGACATTTCCCGGCCAATCATACTGGCGTAGCAAATCCATCGCCTCGCGGCTCATCCGCGCGCGATGATTGTGCCGCGAGCCGAGTTGGCCCAGGAAAGAATCTGCCAGCAGCGCGATGTCCTCCTTGTGCTCGCGCAAAGAAGGCAGCTCCAGCGCCACCACTCGCAGACGATAGTACAAGTCTTCGCGAAATCGCCCAGCCGCAATTTCCGCCTGCAAATGCCGATGCGTCGCGCTGATCACCCGCACGTCCACGTCAATCGCATGTGACCCGCCGAGCCGCTCGATTTTCCTGTTTTCCAGCGCCCGCAGCACCTTCGCCTGGGTCACTGGATTCATGTCTCCGATCTCGTCCAGAAAAATCGTGCCGCCAGACGCCAACTCGAATTTCCCTTTGCGTTGCTGCGCCGCTCCCGTAAACGCACCGCGCTCGTAGCCAAAAAGCTCCGACTCGATTAAATTTTCCGGTAGCGCCGCACAATTCACCGCCACAAACGCCCGCCCCGCGCGCTGCGAGCGCTCATGAATTTCCTGCGCCAGCAGATCTTTTCCCGTGCCGCTCTCGCCCAGAATCAAGACCGTCGCGTCCGTCCCCGCCACGCGCTCCGCCATCTCGAATACTCGCCGCATCGCTGGGGAAGCTCCCAGCAATCGCCCGAATTGGCCCTCGGCCACAAGTTCGCGCCGCAGCCGCGTGTTCTCCGCCGCGAGTTCGGTAAGCTGCAAAATATTTGCCACGCGCGTGCGCAATTCTTCGATATCAAATCCCTTCACAATGTAATCAGCCGCGCTATTTTGCAGTGCTTCGACCGCAGTTTTCGCGGAATCGAGCGCTGAAACCACGATCACCGGGGTTTCCCCTCCTTCAGCGCGTAGCCAACGCAAAAACGAAAGCCCATCCTCTTCCGGCATCACCAAATCCAGCAGAATCAAATCAGGCTTCTCGGCGACGACCGCCGTGCGCGCTGCGCCAGTCGAATCAGCCTCCACAATCTTATACTTGCTCTCCAGCGCCCGCCGCACACCGTACCGTGCCGCCGGCTCATCATCCACAACCAGAATCGTTCGCATCAATTCATTTCCCTTCCCAACCCACGGGTCGATCTACGCCCAATATGCCCCCGCGCATGAAGGCCGGAATCACGCGCCCCCTCCCGCCGCCAACGGCAGCCTCAAACGAAACCGCGTGCCCTTCCCATTCCGCAAGGGGCTCTCGCACGCCATGGTCCCGCCCATCTCATCCATGCGTCTCGCCACGATCGAAAGGCCCAGCCCCGTGCCCGTCGCCTTCGTCGTGAAATACGGCTGAAATATTTTCGCGCGCAGCTCCGGCGAAATCCCCGGCCCGTCATCATCGACGACAATTTCCAGGTGCCCGTCACTCCGCGAAAGGCTCACCCGCACGCGCCCGCCCTCCGGCTGCGCCTCCAGCGCATTCACGATCAGGTTGGACAGCACCTCGCTCAACCCATCCTCCGAAGCGAGGGCAAAGATCTCAGACGTCGGCCGCTCGAATTCCAGCCGCACGTTACGCTGCTCGGCATCGTGCCGAAAAAGAACCGCGGTCTGATTCGCCAGCGCCACCGCCGCCACGCGCTGCCCGTTCGTCGAAGGCTTCGCATAACGCAAGAGCTGCGTCAATTTCGCGCTCATGCGATCAATTTCACTCACCACCAAAGCACAATCCCGTCGCACATCCAGCGGCAAATCGGGATTTTCCAGCTGCACCTGCAGCACCGTTTTCATCGAGCTCAAAGGATTCCGCAAATTGTGCGACACGTTCGCCGCCATCTGTCCCAACGACGCCATCCGTTCCCGCTCGGCCAATTCGCGCTCCAAACGCAATTTCTCCTCAATCAACCGCGCCAGATCCAACATCCCCGGCAATTGCTCAGCCAAAAATTCGAGCGCTGCCGTAGTCTCTCCAGTCAAATAGGAGCCCGTAGAAGCCGCCTCCAGCAAACCCACTTCCTGCCCATCCTTCATCAAACGAATCTGCGCCACGTGCCCCAAGCCGCCCGGAGACGCAAGCGCCGCAAGCGCACTATCGCGCGGCACCGAAAGCCGCATGGCCGCCAACCCAAATTCCTCCCGCACGCGCTTCTCCGCTTCTGTCACCAAGTGGCCTACGCTCCCATGCCGCGACTCCTGCTGCAACTCGACGCTGAGCCGCTGCACTCGGCTCATGCGCTCCCGCATCCCCCGATGCAAAACCGGCCCAATCACCCGTTCGAGCGGCTCCAACAAAAAAATCAGCACAAACAACAAAAAACTAGCTGTAGCCTCCGGCGGCAAAACCGGTTCGAGCCAGGTCCCCACCCGCCGCACCAAAGCCAAATAGAGCAGTGCCAAAAAAGTCGCCGAAAGCGCATAAACCAAATTCCGCTGCGCCCCGTACTCCAGAAAATTGTGTCGCAACGCAAAATAGATCAGCAGCACGCCCGGCAGAATTCCGCACAGGATCAGCGCCGTCGCGGTGCCACCACCTCTCAGCGGCGGAATCGTCGCGATGCCCTCCCGCAGCGCCAGCGGAATGAACGCCAGACTCGAAATTCCACCGAGCCACCAGAAGAAACGACGCTCTATCCTCTCAATTGATGTCCTTGCAATTGAGAACTCGAAGGCCAGGCATAACAGCACTGCCACGAACAAGCTGTCCTTGCTGGAGGCAGCGAGCCAGGACAACACCCCGGGGACACTGACGTAAGGTAAATACTCACGGACAGCAAACAACCTTGCTAAGGGATCGAGAAACGGAACCGCATAGAACATCCACACGATGGCGCCGCTCCCTCTCGGCATCGCCCGACCTTGTATGGACCGAACGTACGCAAAGTGAATGTGCACGAGAAGCGCCGGCAGAAAAGCCATTCCCAGGTCGCCTAAGATCGAATAAACAAGCTTTGTTGCAGCTGGCGGCGTTCCGTAGGCGATTATTGCGTTGACTTCGAGCAGTCTGGACGCGTACGCCAAGAACAGCGACAGCGTCAAAAAGAAAAGCAAGCGCTCGAAAAAACGCGGCCGCCGGTGCCCCAGTATCAGCGCGATCAGAAAAAGATAGACCAGCGTTCCAGCAGTCAATCCAATCAGCCGCGCATAAAAAAGCAGACTCACACAAGTCCCTCGCGCGACGGATTTTAGCTTCACGCCCCGCACAACTCAATCCACAAGTGTCGGAAAAACACGACAACTAGTAACGCAAACAAAACAAGCGTGTTACATGCACCTAGAAGTGCGCAGAATGTGAGCGTCGAATTGTCATGGTTTTCGCTTGACACTCACCCCAACCGTGCTAAATTAGCACTCGCCCGTGTGGAGTGCTAATCGGTCGCCTGACCCTTGAATCTCCTCGCGCGCAAGACTCACCACACAATCGGAGGAATTGCACAATGGCAGTCAATATCACGCCCCTGCACGACCGCGTGCTCGTGCGGCGCCTGGAAGAAAAGGAAACCGTGAAGGGTGGCATCATCATCCCGGACTCGGCTAAAGAGAAACCCCAAGAGGGTGAAGTGGTCGCCGTGGGCAGTGGACGCCGCGAGAAGGGTGAATTGATCCCGCTCGACGTTAAGCCCGGAGACCGCATCCTGTTCGGCAAGTACAGCGGCAATGACATCAAGATCGACGACGAGGAATTCATGATCCTAAAGGAAGACGAAATCCTCGCTAAGATCGGCCCCAGCGCCAAAGCAGCCGGCGGCAAAAAGTAACTTCCTGGACAGCGCCAGCCCCGATCCAATCGGGGCAAACTCCCACGCAATCGGGGGCCAGCTGCCGGACTAACCATTCAAGAGAATCCGAAAGAGGAGATAGACAATCATGGCAAAACAAATCGTAACTGGTGAAAATTCTCGCCAGGCGATCCTCCGCGGCGTCAATCAATTGGCGGACGCGGTAAAGATCACGCTCGGCCCCAAGGGCCGCAACGCGGTCATCGAAAAGAAGTTCGGTTCGCCGATCATCACCAAGGACGGCGTCACTGTGGCCAAGGAAATCGAGCTGCAGGATCCGCTCGAAAACATGGGCGCTCAGATGGTTCGTGAAGTCGCTTCCAAGACTTCCGACGTCGCGGGCGACGGCACCACCACCGCAACCGTTCTCGCGCAAGCCATTTTCAAGGAAGGCGTGAAGGCCGTCGCAGCCGGTGCCAGCCCCACAGCCCTCAAGCGCGGTATCGAGAAGGCTGTCGGAATCGCCGTTGACGAAATCAAGAAGCAGCACAAGGACGTTAAGGGCGAGATGATCGCGCAAGTCGGCACCATCAGCGCCAATAACGATAAGCAGATCGGCAGCATCATCGCCGAAGCGATGAAGAAGGTCGGTAAGGATGGCGTCATCACCGTTGAGGAATCCAAGACGATGGAGACCAACCTTGAAGTAGTCGAAGGCATGCAGTTCGATCGCGGCTACCTCTCGCCTTACTTCGTCACCGATCCGGAACGCATGGAATGCACCCTCGAAGATGTCCGCATCCTGATCCACGAAAAGAAAATCTCCTCGATGAAGGACCTGCTTCCCCTGCTCGAGCAGATTGCCAAGATGGGCAAGCCCCTGTTGATCATCGCCGAAGACGTCGAGGGCGAAGCGCTCGCGACTCTCGTGGTCAATAAGCTCCGCGGCACCCTGCAGTGCGCTGCGGTAAAGGCTCCGGGCTTCGGCGACCGCCGCAAGGCTATGCTCGAAGACATCGCAACGCTCACCGGCGGCAAGGCCATCACCGAAGATCTCGGCATCAAGCTCGAAAACGTGAAAGTCGAGGATCTCGGCCGCGCCAAGAAGGTCACCATTGATAAGGACAACTCCACGATCATCGAAGGCGGCGGCAAAGCTTCCGAGATCGAAGGCCGTGTCCGCCAGATTCGCGCTCAAGTAGAAGACACCACTTCCGACTACGATCGCGAAAAGTTGCAGGAGCGTCTGGCCAAGCTGGTCGGCGGCGTGGCTGTAATTAAAGTCGGCGCTGCGACCGAGACCGAGCTGAAGGAAAAGAAGGCGCGCGTCGAAGACGCGATGCACGCAACCCGCGCGGCAGTCGAGGAAGGAATTGTCCCCGGCGGCGGTGTGGCTCTGGTTCGTTGCATCCCGGCTCTCGATAAGCTCAAGCTGAACGAAGATGATGCCATCGGCGTCAACATCGTGAAGCGCTCGCTCGAAGAGCCTCTCCGTCAGATCGCTCACAATGCCGGCCATGAAGGCGCAGTCGTTCTCGGCAAAATCCGCGAATCCAAGGAAGAGAATTTCGGATTCAACGCGGACACCGGCGACTTCGGCGACATGGTTAAAGCAGGCGTGATCGATCCGGCCAAGGTCACTCGCCTCGCGCTGCAAAACGCAGCTTCCATCGCGGGCCTGATGCTCACCACCGAAGCTCTGGTGGCCGACATCAAGGAACCCAAGGAAGCCGGTGCAGCTCACGGCGGCGGCGCCCCAGGCGCCGGCGGCATGGGCGGCATGTACTAAATCGCCCCACAGGGCGATTTATACTGAGGGCCGCCAGTCGTGGCCAGAAGGATCTTGCCGAAATCTGCACAAAAAGTAGTCGACGAAAAAAGGGCGTCCGGTGCAATCACCGCGACGCCCTTTTTTTTTGCTCGTCACACAATCCATCTCCCTGCTTCGCGTAACTCAAACCCACCGTCTGTCATCGGACTTTCACTTGACACCGCGACCGCCAGTGCTAGAGTACGCTCGCTCGCGCAGCCTCCCTTCCGCGTATTTCGTTTGAGCTGAGCCCTACAGCGAGGCTGGCTCGCCTCACTACCCCCGCTTTTGAGCTCCACGTGTCGAATCCCCGTGAGTCAGCCGTTCGGTTCCGCAACACCGCGTCTCGGAATCGCCCACCGAACATTCCAGAAAACCTGCCTGCCTCCTTCTAACTTCCTTGCCGACATAGAGATCTCCAGCGCAGCCTCGTGGACGATGGTGTGCTGGTCTCTGACTACCCAGGAAACTCACAGGAGGGAACGCTGATGGCCACACTTTGGCAGGACCTCCGCTACGCCCTCAGGATGCTGGCGAAATCGCCGTTGCTGACCGTGATCGTGATCCTCACTCTGGCGTTGGGCATCGGCGCCAACACCGCTATCTTTGGCCTGGTGAACGGAATTCTCCTACGGCCCCTGCCGGTGAAATCGCCAGAACAAGTCATGGTGCTCGCAGGCCAAGTACGGGGCGATTCTCTGGGAATTTTCACGCTTTCCTATTCCCAACTCGTTGATCTTCGCAAACAGGCAGACACGTTCTCTGACGTGTTTGCTTCGCGGGTCGATCTCGGAGGCCTCAGCTACGCCGGCAAAGCAAATCAATTCGTCTATGGCTATGTGACCGGAAATTATTTTTCAGGCCTGGGCCTGCAGCCGGCGTTCGGTCGGCTGTTCCTCCCGTCGGAGGGCGAAGCAGGCGGCAAGGATCCCTACATTGTCCTGGGTTATGACTTCTGGCAAAAAAGGTTTGGCGGCGACGCCAGCGTCTTGGGAAAGCAAGCATTGATCGACGGCCAAGAGGCCACAATCATTGGAGTGACGCCGAAGGGATTTCAAGGCACGAACTTCGCCCTGAATTTGGACGGCTACGTCCCCATGAACATGTTGCCGGCGCAGGATGCTGCGACGTTCTGGACCGACCGCACCTCCCGCGCTCTCGCCGTGATGGCCAGGCTGAAACCGGGCGTTAGCCTGAAGCAAGCGCAAAGTTCGCTGAACGTAGTCACGGAGCGGCTGGCACAACAATATCCCGCGACCGACAAGGGAATATCCGTCCGCGTCATTGCCGAAAGACTGGCGCGGCCACAGCCCTTTCCCAACAATATCGTTCCGTTCATCGCCGGCATATTTTTGGCGCTGGCGGCTCTGGTCCTGCTTCTGGCCTGCATGAACGTAGCCAATATCCTGCTGGTGCGCTCGACCATGCGGCAACGCGAAATGGCCATCCGCGCCGCCATGGGTGCGAGCCGCGGGCGCCTGATCCGTCAAATGCTCACCGAGAGCATCCTGCTCGCGCTTTTCGGCGGCCTCGGCGGACTGACCATAGGCGTGTGGGCGAGCGGGGCCGTTGCCTCGCTCCTTCCATCCTCCCGATTTCCCGTTCGGCTCGATTTCGGGTTTGATGGGCGAGTATTTGTTTACTCCATGGCCGCTGCTCTGTTCACCGGCGCGATTGTCGGATTGTGGCCCGCTTTGCGCGCCGGACGCATGGACGTCAATAGCGTGCTGCAGAGCGGTGGCAGAAGCGATACAGCAGGAGTCAGCCGCCACCGTGTACGCAGCTTTCTGGTGGTGGCTCAGGTCGCGGGCTCGCTGGTTTTGTTAATCGTTGCTGGGCTATTCGTGCGCAGCCTTATGCGCGCGCAGCGCTCCTACCTCGGATTCGATGCCGATCACGTGCTCAACTTGACCCTGGATCCCAGAGAGGTCGGATACGACGACGCCCGCACCAAGAATTTCTATCGAGACCTCGAAGCCAAGGTCCGCGCGCTGCCCGAAGTGCAGTCGGCCAGCTTCGCATTCAGTGTGCCCATGGGAACCGTGCAAGACGGCAGCTCGGTTTACATCGAAGGACAACCGCCCACTCCCGGCCAGCCACCTCCCGTTGTGATTTACAACCATGTCGACGCGTCCTATTTCGACACCATGCGTGTGCCGCTGCTGCGCGGGCGCGCGTTCCGCGAAAATGACGACGACAAGGCTCGGCTCGTCGCAGTCGTGAATCAGACCATGGCGCTTCAATTCTGGCCCAACCAGGATCCCATCGGAAAACGCTTCAGTCTGAAGAGCGCAACGGGACCCTTCGTCGAGGTCGTCGGATTGGCCGCGGATGGAAAGTTTATTTTCGTCGGTTGGGACAAGAAACCGTATTTCTTTGTTCCCATCGCTCAGAATTTCTCGGCCTACCGGACCTTGCAGGTACGCTCTTCACTGCCGCCCGAGAGTTTGATCGCCCAGATGCAGAACGAAGTCCTCGCGCTCGATCCCAACATGCCGGTTTCAGACGTTCAAACGATGCGGCAGTCTCTCGCCGGAGGAAACGGTTTCTTCATCTTCCAGGTTGGTGCGATTCTCGCCGCAGCCATGGGCCTTCTAGGATTGACCCTGGCCGTCGTCGGCGTCTATGGAGTGGTGTCCTTTGCCGCCAGCCAGCGTACCCATGAGATCGGCATCCGCATGGCACTCGGCGCCGACCGGCGAGACATCCTGCAACTGGTTTTGCGGCAAGGATTGTTGCTGGTGATCGGAGGCGTGCTCTCCGGATTGCTATTGGCCTGGGGCCTGACACGCTCAATGGCTACCCTTCTGGTTGGAGTGAGCCCCACCGACGCGCTCACATACTGCACAGCAACTCTGTTGCTAGGCGGAATAGGCCTCTATGCCTGCTACGCCCCAGCTAGGCGCTCCATGCAACTCGATCCAATGGAAGCCCTGCGCTACGAGTAACAACACAGCAGCGCGCGACACATGCCACAAGCCGACTCCATTGGCGGGTGGGTCGCCTTTCGCGGGCTCTTGAAGTAAACGGCTAGTCAGCGACTACGAACAAGCGTAGTTCGGTCCCGCACAATCTTCCAGCCAGCGCCACCGCTGGTACGCCTTTATTTGTTGGCCAGCGCCTTCGCCTCAGCTAAGCGGGACGCTCAAAACGTTGCCTGCTCGTTGCGCCGCTAGAGCGCGCAACGGGCTAAGCCGCGTTTTCTCAAGGTCGTCGCGATAAAACAAATTATATGTATCGAACGGGATCAGTCGGCCATCGGGATGCACAATGTGAATGCATGTTTTCTTAACGGACCGGACGTCGAACGCGTGAGCATCCAAGAATTGAACGATAAGCACTCGAAATATGTTGTGGTAACCAAGATTATCCGGAACCTGCACCCGAGGAAGACAGCACAGTAAATCGCGGAGCGACGTCGCTCCGGACTCTGGCGAATGATTCGTCGCAAACAGCTTGAACAAACAATCGCGAACCGCCGTGTCTGACTCGTAGACAATCGTGTTGCGCGCCCCGTTTATCAACACGTCGGAGTCAATAAGACTGGTAAGCGGAACGGTCTTGCCATCGATCTTCAACGCGTATGCCATAGCCAGCGAATCGGGATGGCATGGAACTGGAATTACGTCTTGCAGCCGAAACACGCTTGTCTGTTCGAGGATTCTGCGCCGGACTTCGGTAAGGGTCAGTCGGTCCTTCGCAGGATCGAATCGATCCAGCCGGCCGGCGTCCTGAATCGGCTGCAACGTTACTCCGCGCACGCACGGCTGAGTCAGCGCAAAATCGATCACCTTGCCGATTTCTGAATCGTTTAGCCCTTTTCTTAAAGTGACTACCAGCGATGTCGAAATGTTGTATTTGTTCAGACGCTCGAGCGCCCGCTCCCGCACGCCGCGCAAATCCGCCCCACGCAGATCCAACAGAGCATCCCGCTCGAAGGAATCGAATTGCAGGTAGATCTCGATACTTGGCGTCGCTTCGGCCAACCGCCGCACAAAATCTTCATCCTGAGCGATCCGAACGCCGTTGGTGTTAACCATCAAGTGGCGGATCGGGCGGGCTTTCGCGAGTTCGAGGATTTCGAAAAAATCCGGGTGCAACGTCGGCTCGCCGCCGGAAATTTGCACCACATCCGGATGCCCTTCATTACGAACCACCGCCTCAAACATCTTCTCGATGAGCGCCAGCGGCCGGTGTTGCAAACGTTCCGGGCCGCTGTTGGCGTAACACACGGGGCAGCGAAGGTTACAAGAGTCGGTGACTTCAATCAGAGACAGGCACGAATGTTGCTCGTGGTCCGTGCACAGCCCGCAGTCGTAAGGACATCCCCATTTCACAGGAGTGTTATAGACGCGCGGCATTTCGGGGGGCTTGATGAATACCTCGCGACACCGGCGGTAGTAATCAACATCGTCCGCAATCAAGACGCGTTCCTCCCCATGTTCCGGGCATCGCTTGAGCAGAAAAACGTTGTCGTTCTCGAAGACGATCTTGCCCTCCAACTTCCCGAAGCACACGGAGCAAATGGTTATGGCAACGTCATAAAACAGATAAGGCCGTACGCGTTCGCCCATAGCGCTATCCTCCACGCCTGAACTTCTGAGCCCACGTGCCAAACGCCCAGACCAACCCTCCCAAAAAAACTATTACGCAAACAAAAAATAGGAATGCGAACACCTCGGTCACCCAGCTTCCCCCACCGGCGATTGCGCCAGCACAGGATCCCGCCCCCAGCAGCACCGCCGCAGCGAGAGTGATGCCAATCGGGTGCCACTCCGATTTCTCGGGTGGGATCTGTGGCGGCGGAGTACCCGGATTGAGCAGGCTATTCATGGGCCAGCCTCCACGTTTGACCGAATTTCGACCGGCCGGTCGGAACGTTCCGGCCGCGCTCTCCACTGTCGCGCCCAACGCCCTATATCCGGCGCGTAGTAGAAAAGCATAAGCACGCACGCCCACTGAATTGACGACATTCTCAGAAAAACCGAAACGTCCGGCTTCAGAAAATCGCACGCCAGCCGGAACGTGAAATACGCAACCATGAATTGCTTGAAAACGTCGCCTTCGAGGTGTGAGCGCTTCAGGCGCCGCCGCAGTAACGCTCCCAGAGCGACAGCAAAGAGTATTTCGTACAACTGCGTGGGATGGCGAGCTACTCCGTCTCCAAAATTCACGCCCCAAGGTAATGAAGTCGGTGTGCCGGACGTGTGGTCTTCCGGCCCTGTTAGAAAACACCCAATCCGGCCAATAGAAATGCCCAGGCACAGCGGAACGGCAAACAAATCTCCTGTCCGTCGCGTGATTCCCAATCGCTTCTTGACCAACTCAACCGCGACCAAACCCCCAATCAATGCGCCGACAATCGTTTTTCCGTCGAATAAGAAATTCGGATTGTTCCAGTTCGCCAGCGTGAGTCCAGGATCTTCAAACCAATATAAAACCCTGCTACCAGCCACAGCGCCCAACGCCGCCGCAGCGATCACCCACCACCGATTCGCGTTTGGCAACGCATCGCCATTGCGTCTGCGCATCCATAAATAAACGCGAAACGCGACCGCGTAAGCCAATGTCTCAAAGACGACATGCGGGTGCACTCTCCATAAACCTAAATGCAAATAGACAGGAAATTTCATAATTGCACTCGCAGGCATTTCCGACGCAACGCTACGCTTGCCAGCAGCCTCCGTCAACGCCCACACGAGTCAGCGTGGGCAACAGCCATGTCCGGCCCCCGCGACAAACCACGGCGGAAGATCAGACCCGAAGGATCCAGGCCTGGCATCTCCTTTAGAGTCCACCGGGCAAGGCCCCAGCGCCGGAGGCGCGGCACTGCGAACGCCGTCGTCGCGCGGATAGGGCGGCGCCTTCTTGTTTTCTGCCCGCGCCCGTGGGCGGGCTCGAAGTACAGCGAAAATGCGCCTCCAAGCCCTTCCGTTTCAATGATCTGCAGCCACGCTACTTTCGCCTGTCCTCGGTGTTTAACCTAGTAGCGGGAGTCATCCCAGCTGACCCGAGCGTCAAAGAAACTGAGGGGGTTGATTTCGTTTGGAGGGAGGACATCATGCGTAAAGTTCCCATCATTCGTTTGCTGCTGTTCGCGTTCGTTCTCATGGCCATTCCAGCCGCCATGGCGCCTGCTGCTTCGGCGGGCTTTGGAGTCGCCATCACTATCGCTCCCCCGGTGCTGCCGGTTTATGTGCAGCCGCCCTGCCCGGGAGACGGCTACATCTGGACGCCGGGCTATTGGGCCTACGGACCTGACGGCTATTACTGGGTCCCCGGCACCTGGGTAATCGCACCTGAGGTCGGCTTCCTTTGGACGCCGGGCTACTGGGGCTGGGGTGGCGGCGGATATTTCTGGCACGCCGGCTACTGGGGCCCGCACGTTGGCTTCTACGGCGGCATTAACTATGGTTTCGGCTACGGCGGCTTCGGCTATGAAGGTGGCTATTGGCACGGCGGCCACTTCTTCTACAACCGCAGCGTGAACAATGTGAACGTCACCAACGTGCACAACGTATATAACCGCACGGTGATCAACAATCACACGAACGTGAATCGCGTCAGCTTCAACGGCGGCCGCGGCGGCGTCAACGCTCGTCCGACTTCCGCGGAAATGGCGGCGAATCGCGACCATCACATCGGCGCAACCTCAGCGCAAACGCAGCACGAGCATGCTGCAAGCACCGACCGCGCTCAGTTTGCTTCGGTGAATCATGGCCGGCCGTCTGTCACGGCTACCGCGCGACCGGGTGAATTCTCCAATCACGGCACGGTTACGGCGAACAACAATCACAACTCGAACTTCGCGCGCTCGAACAACAACACACGAAACTCTACCAACGCCGCGCGAAACTCGAACAACACAACGCAAGCGCGCAGCAACGGGCGCAACAACAACACCTTTGCGCGTTCGCAGAACAACGCCAATCGCACGCCCGTAACGCGTTCGCAAAACAATTCAACCCGCCTGCAGCAGAACAACGCGCGTCCGCCGGAATCGCGTTCGTCTAACTCGCGTGCTTCCAACCTACGCTCGTCGAACCCGCGCCCGTCCAACACGCGCTCGTTCAACGCGCCGCAGCACAACAACGCGACCCGCCAGCAATCCAGCCCGGCGTATCGCCAGAACACGTCGCACGCGGCTCCTTCGCACCAGAGTCGCCAGCCGGCACCGCAGCGCCAGAGCTCGTCTCGTCCGCCGAGTAATGCGGGACGACCCGCGGCTCAGAGCCAACCGCACAACAACGGTGGTTCGCGTGCTAGCAGTGGCGGCGCACACGCCAGCAGCGGCGGTTCACATGGAGGCGGTGACAATCACCAACGTCGGTAACGCTTACGCCCACGGGAGGCTGTTAACACGGCTCCACTAGCAAAACGGCGCCACGATCGCAAGGTCGTGGCGCCGTTTTTGAGTTTGCATTGGTAGCGGCGCACTTGGAGTGCGCCATCGCCTTCGCGGCACCAACCGATGGCGGTCTGAAGGCCGCCGCTACGAACCCACGGCTGGGATTTCCGACCCTGCGCCGACTCATCGAATCGAATCGCGTAATTCGATCAGCGCCTGATCCGCACGATCCAGCCGGATCAACCCCGATCGCGGCTCGTCCAAATCCAGCACTGCATAAATCGTGACGGAAATAATCGCCGCGTACAAAATCACGTGCAGCGCGCTGCGGTGTTTTCGTTTCGCCATTACATGCCCAGCCAGCAAAGCGCTCAGCAGTGCCACGCAGATCAGCAGCAGAAAAATGAGCGCCGGCAAATGCGTATCCAGCGCGATAGCGCGCGAGGTGGTTACGTCTCTCATGTCGTTCAAAGCCGGAAGCACCATCCTGACGACGTTATGCGTGGAATCATTCTGTCCGGCGGTCACCGCGCGCGACCAAATCTGTTGCTGCATGGCCGCGGCGCGCGCGAATTCCTGGTCGGCGACGTCGCGTCGCCGCAGGTTTTGATAAGCGCTCAGCCGCGCATCCAGATATTGGCGGAACAATTGGCGCATCCCCGGCTGCTCCGCGGCAGGCAAAATATCCAGCCGCAAATACGCCGTGCCAATCGCGTTCGCTTCCTGCACGATCAACGCGCGCCGCGCATCCAGCCGCGACATCGCACCGCCAAAGGTGAACGCCAGCAATAATCCCAGCAGCGTGAACACTGCGGCCTCGATCGTTCCAGTGCCCTCGTGCGCCAGGTCCAGATGCTTTTCAACTCCGTAGCTGCCGATGCGGTATCCAATTTCCAGGCATATCAACATGCCAAGAAGAAGTCCGACCGACCACGCGAGCGACGTCTGTACAGGTGTCATGATTTCGCCGCCCACTGTGAAGTCATCAGCATCGCGCTGTCAAGCGCCGCGCACACTTCTCCCAGAAGCACCTGCGCACAGCGACCGAAGCCGCGGGTCAGTCCAGCAGATCCACGAAGCTCAGGATTGCGAACGTTACCGGGTCGTACACCACGCAATAGCCATCGAAGTACCCGATCACTGTCCTCTTGGCCGCGCCCTCCCGCATGCCCGCCCGCCAGCGCGGCGGATTGTACACCTAGGCAAAACACTCCGCGAGCAACCACGCGCTCCACACCTCGCCGCCTCACATCACCCAGAGGCCACCCTTCGTACCCCGAACTGATGTAGAATGTTTGTAGAGTCTTGTCTACCGGAGAGCCAAAATGTCGGTCCCGGTTACGCTCGGTCCACTCCTAGCACCAATCGCGCGCGGCCTCGCGCTTTGCGCCCTCGCTGTACTCTTATTTACGCCGACACTCGCAGCGCAGCACGACAACACACCTGGCTGGCCCCTGCACAGCTCCGCGCCCGACCATGCCGTTCCCGACGCGACAGGCGCGATGCCACCTGTCGTTGTTCCAGATGCCGAAGAGTCCTGCCTGCTCTGGAGCATCGACAAGATGCCCGGCACGGTCAGTGCAGCCGATCTAAAAGTTCCCGGAAAGGCTAAAGCTGAGTACCATAAGGCGTGCAGTGACTTGAAGGACAAGAAACTCGCCAGTGCCGCAGATCATGTTCGCAAGGCGGTTCAGATATATCCGCAATATGCCGCCGCATGGGCCTTGCTAGGTCAGGTTCTCGCAGCGGGCGACCACGTCGATGAAGCGCGCGACGCCTGCTCTCAAGCATCCGGCGCGGACGCAGGTTACGCGCCAGCATACCTTTGCCTGGCCGACATCGCGGCGCAGAACAACGATTGGCATCTCACTCTGAATTTGGCCGATCGTTCGCTCGCGCTCGCGCCACAGCAAAATATCTACGGACATTTCTATTCGGCCGTAGCCCAGTTTCATCTCGAACAGCTGCCCGAAGCGCAAAACGACGCGCTAAAGACGATTAACGATGATCATTCCCACCGCCTCCCGCAAGTGCGGCTGCTGCTGGCGCAAATCTACGGCGCCCAACACGACCTCTACGGCGTCTCCGTCGAACTTCGCGCCTACCTGAAAGCCGTCCCCAACGCCCCCGACGCCGACGCAGTAAGAAAGCGACTAGCCGAGGTCGAAACCCAAATCTCGAAATAACCAGGGCCAGATCTCAAAGCGGAAATTTTGGAGGCGCGAGGCGGAATCGAACCGCCGATACAGGTTTTGCAGACCTGTGCCTTACCACTTGGCTACCGCGCCCACGTGCATTCTAGCAACGCCAATAACCCATGTACGATATACGACGGTCTCGCTCAACTGCCTAAGCCCAGGTCAATCGCACATCTTGCTCCACTTGCTCCTGCCTAGCCTGAATCCAACTTGAATAATGCTGGATTGTTGTTGGCGGCGACGAATGCCCAAGCAGGATGGAAACCCGCTCCACAGGCACTCCCTTAGATTGAGATGTGTCGCAATCCTTCGCTTTCAGCGTAGGGCGCACGGTGATGTTGAGTTCAAACATACGCTGACTGTTAAGGCGTATCAACTCGAGTTCGAGAAGTAGGGCCACGTCCTGTGGCCGCGCGTCGCGAAGTTCGCTTTCGACCTGGTGGCCATTTTGTACGCGGCTAGACCATCCAGGATCGGGAACAGGTTCCCGTTCGCGCCGGTGGATCGGACAAGTCGGGTTGCGGCGTCCGTCAAAGGCAGCGTCGCAGATCTGCGCCGCCTGGGACGGTGTGATGAAGAGGCGTCGAACGCCTGTCGTGCTGGTGAAATGCTCATATAAGGCTCCTTGGGGCTTTAGCCCGGATAAAAATGCTTAACTTCTGTGAGGATAATTGTGAGAATATTGTTAGCTTAAGAATCGCACATTGGGAGAATAGTTGTGAGAATGCTGGGTGAATACATACACCAGCACACAGACTGGCCGCGGTTCGTTTGGGAGACCGGGATGGTTTCCGGACTCTCATCGTTAGTTAGACTCCACCAAGGTACGCTGCTTGGGAAAATGCAGAGTTACGGACTTTCATCGCGCTGGGAAGCTACCCTCAAAGTTCTGACCGAAGAGACGATCAAATCGAGTGCGATCGAAGGCGTTGTCCTTGATCCTGAAAGCGTTCGCTCATCGATCGCTCGCCGTCTGAATCTAAAAGTCGCCGGCATCCCCGCAAGAGAGAATCGCAACGTCGAAGGCATCGTCAAGATGATGCTGGACGCGACGCAGAAATATGAATTGCCGTTAACACCCGAACGTCTCTTCGGATGGCACAACAGCCTATTCCCTACCGGCTATAGTGATCTACGCAAAATTCGTGTTGCCGCTTGGCGCGACAAAGAAATAGAAGTCGTCTCCGGGAACGAAGGGAAAGAAAGAGTAAACTTCACGGGCCCCACGGCCGATCGAATTGAATCCGAAATGGCGGCGTTCCTTGATTGGATCAACGGCGTCGGCCAGCCAGATCCACTTTTGAAGGCGGCGATCGCACACCTTTGGTTTGTCACGATTCATCCGTTCGATGACGGCAACGGAAGGATAACGCGAGCGATCTCTGAATTGTGTCTCGCACGCTCGGATAACAGCGCACAACGTTTTTACAGCATGTCATCTCAGATTCTCGAAGAGCGAAAAGCGTATTACGACACTTTGGAAAAGACTCAGAAGGGTTCACTCGACATCACTGAATGGCTCGTGTGGTTCCTGAAGTGCCTTGACCGTGCGATTGAAAAATCGAATCTGATAACGGATAGCGCGTTGGAAAAGGAGTCCTTTTGGGGCGATCTGAAAAGCCGCTCGGTTATCCTCAACCCGCGTCAGAAGAAAATCCTAAGCAAATTGTTTGATAGGTTCGATGGGCCATTAACCGCGAAGAAGTGGGCAAAAATCACGGATTGCTCGCACAACACTGCGATCAACGATATCTCCGATCTCATTGATAAAGGCATCTTGGTTCTAAACCCCGGGGGAGGCCGTAGCACGAGCTACCGTCTCGTCTCAAGGGGCGGAAATTTGTGATAGATCGAGACGCAATCATCGGCAAGATCACTTCCGTCGTAATACGGACTGCGCGAAAGATGGCCAAGAAATACGCCCTGCGCCTCTCTCGCCGTCGAGCGATCTGTCCCGAAGATCTCGAAAATGTTGGCTGGGCTCGTGTGCTATCGCAGATGAATCACATCGAGACCTTACCACCATGCGATTGCGTGAAAATCAAAGGCTGTACTATCGTCGCGCCTACGTCTACCCTGCAATGCGATTCACAACGAGCTGGCGTACCTCTTCACATCCGGTGACGACGCCGTACGGCTTACGCCACAAGGAACGCTCGACACGGGTGCGAAGGATTCGACGAACGCAACAGTAACGTGGATGACTTCATAGATTCGCTTCACAAACTTCGTGAACGGTGATGATTCCGTACAAGGGAACGGCGGATATAGTCGATGTCCTTGCGGGCACGCGCGTCCAGGCACACAGGAGAAAACGAGACATGAAGCCTCTGCTAAGCGCAAGGGATCGCATCGCTGTCAACCGCGCAGCTCCGATTGGTTTCGCCACTATCAGACCGGCTGATGGCGAAAAATTCGTTTAAGCATCTTCGAGGTGGCTCATCTGTTCTACGGGCGGGCCGGATTCGGCTGTGTCGCGCGGCCTACAGTTTTAACCGCATTGCCTTGGTAAATCGTTTTGCTAGAATGTGTGTCCCCGCCCTGGAGAACACTTATGACCGGGCCATTTTCTAGCTTTTTGGGTTTGGCTGATAATCCTTTCCGAGCCAATCCCGATCCGCGCTATCTCGTCCTTACGCAGCAGACACAAGAATCCCTGGATCAGCTTATTGAGGGTATCCGCTCGCGCAAAGGTCTGCTGTTGCTTACCGGTGAAGTCGGCACCGGTAAAACGCTGTTGCTCAACCACTTGATGGAGTGGCTGGATCACGAGCGCATCCCCAAAGCATTCATTTTCAATTCTCATTTGAAGGTGAGCGAGCTGTTCGATTTGATCCTGACCGATTTCGGCATTCCCTTCACTCCTCAACGCGGAACGCCCCTCGCTCACTTTACGAATTGGCTGCAGGATCGTTTCGGCGCCGGTGAAACCGCCGTCCTCATCGTTGACGAAGCTCAGGGCCTCGCGCTGAACGTCATCGAAGAGCTATGCATGCTTTTGAACCTGCAAACGCCGCAGGGAAATCTCTTGCAGATCATCCTGTGCGGCCAGCCGGAATTTGAAGAAATGCTTCAGCGTCCCGGACTTCGCCAGATGCGCCAGCGCGTGGCGGTGCGCTGCAGAACTCTGCCGCTTACGCTCGAAGAAAGCCGCGCTTATGTCGGGAGCCGCCTCCGCGTAGCCGGCGGTACTGATTCGGACGCGGTGATTTTCCATCCCGAAGCGCTGCAGGCTTTGTTCCTGTATTCAGGCGGCATTCCTCGCGTCCTGAATCTGCTTTGTGAGCAAGCCCTCATGCGAGCATCCCGCGACCGTCTCCGCCCTGTGCCGGGAAATACCGTCGGCGAAGTCGCACATCTATTTCAATTGGATGGCGGGAGACCGCTCGGCTCGCGTTTTGGTGCCGATGGTGCGAGCGTTTTGGAGTTGTTCACTCCGCGTCTGGTCGTCGGGGAAGCGCCTCGACGATTCGTGGCGGCTGCTGCTCCCGCCGAATCCGCGGCGCAGCGCGGCGTTTACCAACCCGCGAAGTCCCCAGCTGCTGACGTTGCTTCGGAACCGCCCCGTACCCCGCACCCTCCAATCGAGTTTCCCTCGCAGATCCGCTCGCAGCCGCCAGTCGCGCTGGGCTTGAAAGAAGTAATCTCCCCCCGTGGATTATGTTCTCCGACGGATGCGCTGATGGCGGAACTGGCATCCGCGTTAGTTGTAGCGGCACGCGATGCGAAGGTACAGCCGCGAACTCCGGAGCCAGCATTTGACTTCGGCAAGCGCTGGAGACGCCATTTTCTCTCCGTCGCGAGCAGAGCAAGATCTGGAATCGCCGCGACGTCCTCGCAGGCTCGAATCCTTCGGGCGCGCGTTGAAACGCGCATGCTTTCATCGTCCCAAGCTGTCGGCAGGCGGTGGACGGCGTTGCGAAGCAGGAATTGGAGCGTGAGGATCAACCTTGCGTGGCCGGATTTCGCGAGGTCCTGGCTGCAATGGCTGCAAGCAGCAACCCGTCACACGCCGCGCGAATCAGCACCGGTTCGGCATCAGGGCGTGCCACAGCCAGCGCCGTCTGTGCGCGCTCTGGCAGTCTCACAGCCCGCCTGGCGACGCTTACAGAACAGTGCAGCCCACCCGCAGCGTCGCCGCAACGCCGAAAATACTCGACACCTCACCACGTCGGTGCTGCGTTGGCTGCAGCAACCAACCCGCACCCTGCGGAGCCGCCCAGCGGCACATTCATCCAGCACCCGCATCGCCTAAACTGCGATGGATCGCGAAACTTTGGACCACTCGAGCAGAATGGGCAAAACTAAGGTTTTGGACTGCTCTAATCGTTACCTTTCGACCCCTCCGCCGGCGTGGATTGCAAATCACGAGTCACAAATCACGACTTGTTTCGCCGCCAGCCCCACCGATTGACTGTCTTCGCAGCTGCGAACTATCATGTCGCGTTTCCCTTGGTTAGGAGACACTCGTGAAACCTAGCCGCTTGGCATTCATTCTAGTGTTCGCGCTCACCGTGTTTGCATCGGACTCGCCGGACACGCGCGAAATTACCGACCCGAAAACCATTGCTTCGCTCCCGAGCATGGGCGCGACGCCGATTCCGGTGGACGATCTGTTCTTCACGCGCTCGGTCGGCGGCGGCGCGTGGTCGCCCGACGGTAAGGAGATCGTCTTCACTACGAACCTCACCGGGCGCAACAATCTATGGAAAGTGAGCGCTTCCGGCGGCTGGCCCATTCAATTGAGCCAGTCCGATGACCGGCAGTCCGGCGCTACCTGGTCGCCGGATGGCAACTGGATCGTCTTCCAGTCAGATCTGGGCGGCGGCGAAATATACGACCTCTTCGCGATTCCCAGCAATGGCGGCGCGGTAGTGAATCTGACGAACACGCCGGAAATTTCCGAAACGAGCGCGGGATGGTCGCCCAACGGAAAATTCCTCGCGATCCAATACAAGCCGAAGACCTCGCCCTCAACGGACGTCGCCATTATGGACT
>Ga0210390_10000643_pt1 | contig 36896 bp, 29 predicted proteins | sample IncBWH11OmetaG_FD_161050 | JGI IMG/M metagenome (GOLD analysis project Ga0210390, IMG submission 161050) | Forest soil microbial communities from Barre Woods Harvard Forest LTER site, Petersham, Massachusetts, United States - Inc-BW-H-11-O ...
CAGCGCCGCTTCGTACGCGCCCTCAGCCATGCCCAGCGAAAGCGCCGCAATCGAAATGCGTCCGCCATCCAGCACACGCATCGCGTCGATAAATCCATCGCCTTCTTTTCCCAGAAGATTCTCGGCAGGAATCATGCAGTCTTCAAAGATCAGCTCAGCCGTATCGCTCGCCCGCAATCCCAGCTTATTTTCTTTCTTTCCCGGACGGAAACCCTTCGCGCCCTTCTCCACAATGAAAGCCGAGAGCCCGTGAGTGTGCGCCGCGCGGTCCGTCACCGCTATCACCACGAGCACATCGGCGTAGTGTCCATTGGTGCAGAACGTCTTGGTGCCATTCAGCACCCAGGTTTTCCCCTTGCGGACAGCCGTCATGCGCGCGCTGCCCGCGTCCGATCCGGACGACGGCTCCGTCAATCCCCACGCGCCGATGTACTCGCCGGTGGCTAGTTTGCTGACGTACTTCTTTTTCTGCTCTTCGGTGCCGGCAAGAAATATATGATTCGAGCACAGCGAAGTGTGGGCCGCGACGATGATGCCCACCGAACCGTCGACGCGAGAAAGCTCCTCAATCGCAGTGACGTACTCGATGTAACCCATCCCCGCGCCGCCGTATTCCGTCGGGAATACCGTACCCAGGAGGCCCAGCTTGCCGAGGTCCTTGATGATGGCCAGAGGAAACTCGCCCGCCTCGTCCCATTTCATGACATTGGGCAGAATCTCGCGCTCGGCAAATTCGCGCACGCTCTTTTTCAGATGAAGTTGTTCTTCGTTCAATAGAAAATCCAAGGTTCCTCCGCTCGACCAGGCGGCCGCATCGAGGGTTTTAATCCTCTGACGGCACATGCAAAACATTCGATTAGAACACAGCGGTAAGCCACAGTGGAAGTTACCCTTAGAGTCTGGTAGTGTCTTATTGATTTAAGACGGCAGCATACGTCTGATGCTGTCTGACATCAGGCATTACGAGAGAGGAGGAAGGATATGTCCAAGCACACAGCGCTGTCAGCAACAGGTGTGATTCTCCTGATTCCCGCGATTCTTGCACTGACGGTTCCCGGGAAAACGACTTCCCCGAGCGGGTCCTGGCTGGTGGACAACCGCCATTCCGACGCCCAGCTTACAGCCGACGGGTTGACGGACTACGGAAAAACCAAAATGGCTTTCACCATCGGCACCGGCAGAATCAACGGAAGAGTGACCTTTGATAACGATGATTCCGCCAAGTCCAGTTTCGATTTCACAATGTATCCCGCAACGTCCATGGTGCCTTCTATTGACGAAGGTGGAAAATTCCTGAGCCATTGGCTGTCCAACATGGCGAATCAGACCCTGGTGTGTTTCCACTCCAAGGGCGTCGTTAGAACACCGGATGGCCGGATGCAAACCACCGGCAATCTGGTCCTGACTCGCGTGGACCGCAACGTCGACGCGACGCCGTCTGAGGCCTATGCCGGGCCTGTCTATGGCCCCCCAGTGGTCCACCGCATTACGCGTGAAGCTAAATTCATTTTTGACGTGCCGGCCGCCGGTTCGAACAACCTAAAAGACGGTGGGATCCAACTGTCAGGATCTACCAGCGTCTACCGTGAGGACTTCCCCCAACTGGTGAAGGCCGTAATCAGCACCTATTGGCCGCCTGTGGTTCTGGACGAGAAGTGCCAATATGCCGCCGGCGTCAGTGAAGCCTACAGCGGCTCGCAGTGTACGGGAACCTATCTGAAAACTCCGGTACTTCCGGAGGCGCCTCAGACGGTCGGAGAAGACTTCCCCGGTCGCACGGATTTCAACACCGTCGTCGGCGAACATCTGACTATCGCGGTTGATATGCGGCTGACGCCGATCGCTTCTGGATCACCGACAGCCGGGAACTAGCGCTGATTCAGACCGGGTTGCCATACCAGGTTTTTCATTGGGCGGGAACGTCGCCAGCTTGAACTGAGATGAACCGCTCAAACACATCGTTCGAAAGAAGCCGCCCTCGGGGCGTTAGGTGAATCCTGTCTCCCCGTCTATCGAGTAGCCCTGTCTGGATTAAATCGCCGATGATCCCTGACAAACCCGCAATCGCATCTTCCCCGAAGTCCGCTGCAACCTGCGGGAGATCAACTCCGCAGTTCAGCCGCAAGCCCAGGAAGAATGTCTCCTCGAGCGCCGCCGCCGGTGAAACCTGGGTGCGATTCAGCGGGCCTCCGGCTATATATGCTTCCAACGAATCAGGCGTGGAGAATCGCACCGCTTCCACTCCGCCTTGTGACCCCGGCAGCATCGAGTGCGCATCGACGCCAAATCCCAGATACGGCTGCCGCGTCCAATATTTCAGATTGTGCCGCGACTCGCATCCAGAGCGTGCAAAGTTCGAAATCTCGTACTGCCGCACTCCCACCGCCTCCAGCCGTTCACAGGCCATCAGATACAAATCCGCTGTGACATCCTCGTTCGGCACAAAGTGAGCGTGGTATTTTGTACCGCCAGCAATCAGTTCGCGGCCGAGACGCGAATCTTCGTCCACCTCGAGCATGTAAACGCTGGCATGTGGCGCTTGATTTGCAATTGTCTGCTCCACAGAAAACGCCCAGCTCTCGACGGTCTGGTGCGGCAGCCCCGCGATCAAATCGATGTTGATGTTCGTAATCCCTGCCGCGCGTAGATTGGCAATGTCATCGAGAATCGTCTTCCGACTATGCAAACGCCCAACCGATGCCGCCTCCTGATCGATGAACGATTGCACGCCCAAGCTCACCCGGTTCACACCGCAGCCCTGCAGAGCCTCAATCACAGGGGGAGTCAGCGTGCCCGGAGCGCATTCGACGGTAATCTCCGCACCCGGCTGAACCTGAAAATTCTGCGCAATCGTGACGAACAGTCGGCGCAATTGCGCGATTTCCAGTACAGTAGGAGTTCCGCCGCCCATGTAGATGGTGTCGACAATCCGGTCAGTGCGCCCGCCCATCTGTGCTACAGTCGGGTTGTCACGTTTCATGTCAGCGCACAACCGGTCGACGTAGCTCTGAAACACGGAGCGGGAAAAGACATCCGAAGCAAAGTTGCAGTAACTGCATTTGGTGCGACAGAACGGAACGGAGATATACAAACCGAGAGGCATTCCAACGATTATCCCACTTTGCGGGGACGCTGGCTGCCGCTCAAGTTTCGACTGCGGCCCGGAACTTATCGGCAATCGACGGGTTTTCATTCTCAGTAAGTTGGAGTAAAACTACAAACTAATGACACTTCCGCGCGTGGTCATCACTGGAATGGGTGTGGTCAGCCCCAACGGCATTGGCAAAGAGGCATTCTGCCTCGCAGTTCTAGCGGGAAAATCCGGGGTGAAGCGAATTTCGCGCTTTGATCCCTCCGACCTGCCGGTACAAATCGCCGGCGAAATACCCGAGTTCGACGAACTTGCCTGGGTGGATGCTCGCGAACGCAAGCACGTTTCCCGGGTCGTACCCCTGGCTATAGCTGCCTCGAACGAAGCCATCCGAGACGCTGGATTGGATCCGGAGGCAATGTCGATGGACGAGAAACGCGAGATCGGCGTGATCCTGGGCACGGGCGGCGGAGCACAGGAGTTCTCAGAAGAACAATACCGACTCTGGCATTCCGGACACGTCAAGCAAGTCAGCCTGTTCTGCATTCCAAGCGGAACCATGGGCACAATTCCCAGCGAAATCAGCATGCGCTTCGGCTTTCGTGGCTACAGTCACGTGGTCACCGCTGGCTGTACTTCGTCAACGGACGCCGTCGGTTATGCCTACCAGCACATTCAAGCGGGCGTGCAACCCATGTTTCTGGTAGGCGGCGTCGACTCGCCAATTACTCCCGGAATCATCAAGGGCTATACGCTTCTGCGCGCGCTCACTCAGTCCTGGAACCATGCGCCGGAGCGCGCCTCGCGGCCATTTTCCGCCGACCGTGACGGGTTTGTGATTGCTGAGGGTTCCTGGATGTTTATCCTCGAGGACTACGTGCATGCCCGTGCGCGGGGAGCGCACATCTATGCCGAGATCACCGGCTACGCTTCTACGTGCGAGGCATTTCACCGGGTGCGCATGAGCGACTCGCCGGAAGAGCCCGCCCGCGCCATCACTTTGGCCCTCGAAGAAGCACGCATCACACCCGAGGACGTGCACTACGTAAACCTTCATGGCACTTCCACGGAAATGAATGATCGCGTGGAAACGCATGCTCTCAAACTCGCTTTGGGAGCACGTGCTAGCCGGATTCCTATGTCCGGACTCAAGTCGCAGATCGGACACGCCCAGGGCGCCTGTGGCTCTGCCAGCCTGGCTGCGGCCCTGATCGCGATGGAGCACGGAAAGATTCCGCCCACCATTAACCTCGATGTTTCCGACCCCGAGTGCGACCTGGATTACGTACCCGATGCGGATCGCAAAGCTCAAATTGAACACGCCATCTGCAACTGCGTCGGCTTCGGATCGAAGAACTCGGCCCTGGTCCTAAGAAAAATCGCATAGCGGTGACCCAGCCTCTTCTTTGTCATTCCGAGGAGCGAAGCGACGAGGAATCCGGGTGCCATGGCCGTCGCGAAGAACCTAGATCCTTCGCTACGCTCGTGATGACAACAAGTGGGATTTGGCAGCCCTGGGGCATAACGAGTTACGTCTCTACAGAAGACGCACGCCGCGATTCCAAAACCTTTTCCATCCCCGAAGGTTTCTTTCCCATCTATCTAAGGTATCTTTGACATTAGCCGATGGCCGCTGAAGAAGAAGTATTAGGCAAAGCGTATGACAGCCGTTTGATGAAGCGGCTGCTGACGTATTTGCGTCCCTACAAATGGCAAGTAGGGATTGCACTGGCTTCCATCCTGATCAAAGCCGGGGCCGATGTTCTCGGGCCGTATCTAACCAAAATCGTGGTTGACCGTTACCTGGCGCCGGTGCACGGACTACACACGCCGTTCGACCGCTTCTTGAGCAACCAAGCGCTGGTCGGAATCGCCCAGGTCGCGGCCCTTTACGTGGGGCTGCTGCTCTTCAGCTTCTTGCTCGAATATCTTCAGACCTATTACATGCAGTGGGCGGGACAGAAGACGATGTTTGACATGCGCGCCCAGATCTTCAGGCATCTGCAGCGCATGCACATTGGTTTCTACGATAAGAATCCTGTGGGCCGCTTGGTCACGCGGGTAACCACCGATGTGGATGCGGTGAACGAAATGTTCACCTCGGGCGTGGTCTCAATTTTCGAGGACATCTTCGTGCTGGCCGGCATTATCGCCATCATGCTGCGCATGAACTGGCGGCTGGCTCTGATTACTTTTGCCGTACTGCCGCTTATTGGCATTGCGACCAAAATGTTTCGCGACACGGTCCGCGATTCCTACCGACGCATTCGCGTCGCGATCGCCCGAATCAATGCCTACTTGCAAGAGCACGTGAGCGGAATGGTCGTGCTGCAGTTGTTCAATCGCGAAGAACGCGCGTTTGAAAAGTTTTCGGAAGTAAACGCCGTCCACATGGACGCCTTCAAAGACGCCATCATGGCGCACGCGATCTACTATCCGGTTGTGGAAGTACTCTCGGCGATCGCGATTGCCTGCGTCATCTGGTTCGGCGGTAACGGCGTGATCCGCGGCATGACCACGCTGGGCGTTCTGGTTGCGTTCATCCAGTACGCGCAACGCTTCTTCCGGCCTATCCAGGATCTCAGCGAAAAGTACAACATCCTGCAGTCGGCGATGGCATCCAGCGAGCGGATTTTCAAGCTGCTCGACACCCCGACCGAGATTACATCGCCCGCCGTCACCAAGACGCCAAAAGGTCCCGGCCGAATCGAGTTCGACCACGTCTGGTTCGCGTATCGAAGCACTCCGAAAGAGGGCGTTGGAGGCCGGGCCTCCTCGCCCGCCTCACGCGTTGCAGTCTCGCTAACGGGCAAGGATCCCCGTCCTGCAGAGACTTCCGGGCTTGATTGGGTTCTCCGTGACGTGAGCTTCGCAATCGAACCCGGAGAAACAGTGGCCTTTGTCGGCGCGACCGGAGCCGGCAAGACCACAATCATTTCGCTTCTGATGCGTTTCTACGATGTGCAAAAGGGCTCGATCAAGATCGACGGCGTCGATGTCAAAGAGATGGACATAGCCGAGCTTCGCCGCCGCTTTGGCGTCGTCTTGCAGGACCCGTTTCTATTCAGCGGAACCGTTGCCAGCAACATCCGCCTGGGCACGGACGGGATCGACGACGAAGATGTTGAAAAAGCCGCCGAGGATGTGAACCTTGCCGACTTCATTCGCACGCTTCCCAATGGCTTCAAGGAGGAAGTACGCGAGCGAGGCAGCACGCTTTCGACGGGACAAAAGCAGCTCATCTCATTTGCCCGCGCCCTGGCGCATAATCCCAAGATCCTGATCCTCGACGAAGCCACGTCCAGCGTAGATACGGAGACTGAATGCCGCGTGCGCGATGCCTTGAGCCGCATGGTTGAAGGGCGCACTTCGGTCATTATCGCGCACCGGCTTTCGACCATTCAGCGCGCCGACAAGATCGTCGTGATGCACAAAGGGCAGGTCCGCGAAATGGGCTCTCACCAGCAACTGCTCGCCCAGCACGGCATTTACTACAAGCTCTATCAACTGCAATACAAAGATCAGGAAGTTGCCACCGGCTCCCAGGTGACAGCTAGTGCAGATGACTAGGGCTTCCGGTGTGCGCGGCGCTTCGTTTTAATTTCGACTACTCGCTTCCAGAATTTTACTCCTGCGGCCGCCCGTGCTATAACGCAGCACGGACGACCTGACTTTCGTAACTCTTCTCACCGCTACCCCGCAGATTAAAATCCGTGAAGTTACCCGCGCAGAATCAAACCATGAATCAGCAGCCATTCCAGGAAGTGAACCGGAATAGCCCCGAGGCTATTCCAGTCCAGATGCGTCAGATCGAAGGCCGCGAATGGTGGCTGTGGGGCTTCGCAGTTGCGGTGACTCTGGCACTGACTCTGGGCATCATTTCGTTCACCTTCCCCTGGTTTAATCGAGAGACGGACGTTTCGTATTGGTTCGATCTGAGGGAATGGGTCCGTGGGCTGGCAGCTCTGGTTTTACTTTTCGACTTTTATGCGATTTATCAGCACATGCAACTTCATCGTATTCGACGCCAGTTGGCAGAGCGCGATCAGCTTTTTCAATTAATCAGTGAAAACGCCGCGGATATGATCGCGTTGGTTGACAGCGATGGGCGCCGGCTGTACAACAGCCCCGCGTATGAAAAAGTCCTGGGCTATTCTCCCGAGGACTTGAAGACGACTTCGTCGTTCGAGCAGATCCATCCTGACGATCGCTCGCGAGTTTTGGAAGCCGCACAAAAGGCCCGTCTCAGCGGCAGCGGAGAGCGAATGGAGTACCGAATCCGCCACAAAGACGGGTCCTGGCGCACTCTGGAATCGACCGCGAACGCGATCCGGAACGCAAAAGGCCAGACCGACAAACTGGTCATCGTGAACCGCGACATCACCGAGCGGAAGCGGGCCGAGGAACTGCTCGCCCACAACGCATTCCACGACGGACTTACCAACCTGCCCAACCGGGCTCTGTTCCTGGATCGGCTGCAGCACGCCCTCACTCTCTCCAAAAGACACGCGAACTACAAATTCGCCGTATTACTGATTGATGTCGACGAATTCAAAATTATCAATGACAGCCTGGGACACACCGCCGGGGATGAACTGCTGATTAAGATCGGACGAAGATTGAAGGATGCAGTGCGGCGAGCCGATACAGTTTCGCGCCCGCGCGGTAGTGGCGTGCCCGACAAACCCGCCAATGACGACACCCTGGCCCGGCTGGGCGGCGATGAGTTCACCATTCTCCTCGACGATATCCGAGATCCGATTGAAGCTGTCCGCGTTGCCGAACGAGTGCAAACCGAACTAGCGGCTCCCTTTGTGGTAGACCAACAGGAGATCGTAATCTCGGCGAGCATTGGGATCGCTTCCAGCATCAGCCCTCACACCCAGGCGGAGGACCTGCTGCGCGATGCCGATATAGCGATGTACCGCGCCAAGCGGGCGGGAAAGGCCCGTTGCGAAGTGTCGGACACGGCCATGCACGAAAATGCCGTGAAGCGCCTTCGCCTGGAAACCGATCTGCGCAAGGCTCTCGATCAGGGAGAATTTCGAGTCTACTACCAGCCCATTGTGTCGCTGCAGACCGGTAAGATCAGCGGCTTCGAGGCCCTGACGCGGTGGCAACGTCCTGAGGGCGTACGTGCGCCGATCGAGTTCATCGCGGTCGCCGAGGAAACCGGGCTCATTATCCCGATGAACCGCCAATTGTTACGCGAAGCCTGTGAACACCTGCGATCCTGGCAGTCTCAATTCCCCTCCAATCCACCGTTGACTATGAGCGTGAACATCACCCCTAGAGAGTTCGCTCAGCCCGATTTAGCCAGCGAGATCGGGAAAACACTGGACCTCGTCGGCATTGACCCGGGTTGTCTGCAACTCGAAATCGTGGAGACTATTGCCATGGGAGATGCGGAAAAATCTGGCCAGGTGCTTGCGCAATTGAAGGCACTGGGCGTGCGCTTGAGTATCGATGATTTTGGTACCGGATATTCTTCACTCAGCCGCTTGCGCCGGATTCCCGTGGACACTTTGAAAATCGATCGGGCCTTCATTATGCACATGGACAGCGATCCGGAGAGCCGCGAGATCGTGCGGGTGATCATTATGCTTGCCCACAACCTCGGATTGAAAGTCGTCGCTGAAGGGACGGAGACGGAAGAGCATATCAATCTCCTCAAGCAGCTCGACTGCGAAATGGCCCAGGGATATTTTTACTCCCGGCCAGCCGATGATGCGGCTATGTTGAAATTGCTGACCTGCAATCATGTTGCTCGCGCGGCATCTGCCGGACATTGATATCAAACAGCGCAAGCATCTCGCTGCACATCCCCATTACAATGCTCCCGTGCGAATTCTGATCTCGGCGGGAGAGGCCTCGGGTGAAATGTATGGCGCTCAGCTTATCGAGGCACTGCACCGCCGCGATCCATTTTTGGAATTCTTTGGTGTGGGCGGAGATCGCATGCGCGCGGCGGGTTGCGACACCGTTGTGGATGCGAGAGATCTCGCGGTTGTCGGCATTTCCGAAATCGTCAGCCATCTGCCCAAGATCTACGGTCTGTTTCGCAAACTGATCGCAGAAGCAGATCGACGCCGTCCCGATCTTGTCGTTGTTATCGACTCGCCGGCTTTCAACTGGCGTGTGGCTCGCCAGATGCGTAAGCGTGGCATTCCCGTCGTCTACTACGTTTGTCCGCAATTCTGGGCGTGGCGGCAGGGACGGGTTCGCCTGCTGCGAAAATATGTCAACAAAGCGCTGGTGATTTTTCCGTTTGAAGAGAAGTTCTACCGCGACCGGGGGGTGGACGCGACTTTCGTTGGTCATCCGCTCGCTGATCTTTCTTTACCCTCGATTGATCGCGATGATTACGCTTCGACTTACAAGCTCGATGCAGCGAAGCCATGGATCACCCTGATGCCGGGCAGCCGAATGAAAGAAGTGCGGATGAATTTATCCGCGATTCTGGACTCAGCCTCGAAGCTGGGCTCAGGATACGAGTTCCTGCTCCCGGTCGCACCCACGCTAGATCGGAGCTTTCTCGAATCTCTAATGGATGGAGCCCGCCCTGTCCGATTGGTTAGTGGAGCCTTGCCTGCGCTAGCCCAGTCCCGCGCTGGCATTATTGCCAGCGGCACGGCCACCGTGGAGGCTGCCATGATGACCACTCCGTTCGTCATGGTCTATCGCGTATCTCCGATGACGTATTTTCTGGGACGGCCGCGAGTCAAGGTGCCCCACTTTGCCATGGTGAATTTGATTGCCGGAAAAGAAGTAGTGCCGGAGTTGGTGCAACACGACTTCACCGCTGAAAATGTAGTCGCGAGGCTCAGAGATATCCTTCCCGATGGTCAAGCCCGCGACCAGATGATTGAGGGCCTGGGGTCGGTCAAAACCTTGCTGCGCGGGCCGAATCAGGACCGGCTTCACGCGGCGGACCGCGCCGCCGAAGCTGTAATGGCACTCCTGTGCAAATCGCCTGTAGGGACGTAGGAAGTCACGTTTCTATGACGAAAAAACGCCGAACCCTTGTCCTAGCACATCTTTTGCGTAACAATCTTCATCATAGAGCTTAGAGACCTGCGGGATTTTCCCGGGAGACGTTCCTGAATGTTCTTTGAACCTCGGCGCCAGCGTCGGGCCCTTACGAATTTTTTTGCCTTATCGCTTTTGTTAGTTTCGCTGCCGGCTTGGGCAGCCGAAAAGGCACGGCTGCGAGTGGACGACTATCAGATCGACGCCGAACTCACGCCCCACACCCATAAAATCTCCGCCCGCGCGAAGGTGAGGTTCACAGCCCTTGAAGATATCAACGCCGCAGTCTTCGAACTGCACAACGGCTTGCGCGTCAACAAAGTAACCGATGATGCTGGCCAGACACTGTCCGTGGAGCGCGTCACACAGGATTTCACGGTACGGGTGCAGTTGTCGAAACCGCTTAGTAAAGATGCTTCGTCCTCGTTGACCTTTGATTACGACGGCACGCTCGACTCCGCGGACGACAGCCCGGTACAGGGGCTCAAGCTGGCCTCGATCAACGATGAAACCAGTTACCTGCTGTACGCCGGCCGTTGGTTTCCGGTGAATGCCTATGGCATCAACCGTTTCACTGCCACCATGAACATCACCGTGCCCGCACACATGGTCGTGATTGGGAGCGGCAAGGCGACGGTCGGCAACCCTGCTCCCTCGAAGAAAGGGGCTGTGAACGCATTGCCCGGCAAGACTTACACCTTCGTTTGGGACAAACCGAGTTTCCCCGGGAGCATCGTTGCCGGAACTTTTCAGGAGTTCAAGAGCGATGAAGCGGGTGTGGACCTGCACGTCTTTTTCAAGCCGGTCCACCAGAATCTGGGCGCGATGTATGCGGAGACCGCGATCAAAGAATTTACTTATTATGTGACCCTCTTCGGTGCTGCGCCTTCAACCACCCTGAGGGTCGTTGAGATTCCCGATGACACCGTGCCCTCGTCCTGGGCTCCGGAGATGGCACTGGTCGCGAGCCGGGCTGTGACTGAGAAGGTGAATTACCGATTGCTCGCAAACACCATCGCGCACCAGTGGTGGGGAGCTTCGGTGAGCCCTAAGTCGATCGACGACTGGTGGCTGTGCGACGGCTTTGCCCGCTACTCGGAAGCTCTTTACGTGGAAAATGCTGCCGGCACCGCCGGTCTCGAAGAAGTGGTGAAAGACATGTCAGTGGGCGCGCTGGCTTACGACTCGGTGCCGCTTGCGACCATTGGCAAACTGGATATGTTCTCCCCGGAGTTCCAGTCGCTGGCAACCGACAAGGGTGCAATGATTTTGCATATGCTGCGCTGGGTGGAAGGCGATCAGAAGTTTGATCAGACGATGCGCACTTATGCTTCGAAATACGCAGGCAAGTCGGCGTCGCTGGATGATTTCAGCGCCATCGCCGAACAAACTTACGGCGATAAACTTACCTGGTTTTTCACCCAGTGGCTCGATTCCACCGGCGCCCCCGAATTCAAGACCAAGTACACGGTTTACCGCCTGGGCACAAAATGCCAGGCCAATCAACGCTGCGCGGGCTTCCGCATCGTAGGGCAGATTAACCAGGATCTCGACCTCTTCCGCATGCCAGTCGAGTTGAAGGTTGACACCGACGGCAAAACGGAAGAAAAACGCATTGATGTGGTGGGAACCGATTCGGCGTTCACTCTGGAAACTTTCGGCAAGCCGCGCCGGATCTCGATTGATCCCGACAACCGTGTGTTGAAAAATTCCACGGACGTGAAGCTGCGCGCCTCGATTCAGCGCGGGCAGGCGCTGGTTCAGCAAGGCGATTTTGCCGGAGCACTTTCGGAATTCAACAAGGCTCTCGATGTCAATAAGAACAGTTCGCTGGCGCACTACCGAGTTGCCGAAGTGTTCTTCCTGCAAAAGAACTATCAGGCGTCGGCCAATGCGTACCGCGATTCGCTTAACGGTGACGGCGATCCGCGGTGGACTGAAGTTTGGAGCCACATCCAGCTAGGAAAGATTTTCGATATTACTGGGCAGCGCGAACGCGCCACCAACGAGTATCGGCAAGCCTTGCAAACCAACGACAACACTCAGGGTGCGTTGGAAGAAGCCAGGAAATATCTGCAGAAGCCGTTCGAGCCGCAGAAGAGCAACGGGTAGATCCCCGACCGCGCCAGTAGATTGGTCATCCTGAGCGCAGTGGATGTGGCGCGCAGCCCGGCATCCACGGAGTCGAAGGACCCCGGGGATGCTGGAACCACCAGAGACGCCTCAAGGCATTAGTGCCGGAAGAATTCCCTGCATCGCCATTGTTGGAACTGGAGTACTCGGGGTCCTTCGACTGCGTTGCCGCCGCTACGCGAGGGCAACTCCGCTCAGGATGATAGCGTGTGCGAACGCCACATCAATACGCCCAGCGCAACAGCGTGGCTCCGACAGTGAATCCCGCGCCCACCGATGCCAGCAGCACCAGATCACCCTTCTTGAGCTTGCCTTCCTGACGCGCCGTATCCATTGCCAGTGGAATGGTGGCGGCAGTAGTGTTTCCGTAGCGGTCGATGTTGATGATGATACTTTCCGGTTTCATGGCCAACCGGTCGGCGGTTGCCATGATGATCCGCTGGTTGGCCTGGTGGGGAATGAACGCATTCACATCGCTGCCTTTCAGTCCATTTCGCTCCAGGATTCGCTCACAGACTTCCGCCATTTTGCGCACTGCGTATTTGAACACCGCGCCGCCGTCCTGATGAACGTAGTGCATCCTCTGATCCACGGTTTCATGGGTGGAAGGATTGAGGCTGCCGCCTCCCGGCATGTACAGGGAGCATCCTCCAGAGCCGTCGACTTCGTGGATGAAATCAATCATTCCTAGCCCGTCACTCTCGGCCGGTTCGAGAATGACCGCGCCCGCTCCATCTCCAAAAATGATGCACGTTGCTCGATCGGTGTAATCGATAATCGAGGACATCGTATCTGCGCCAATCACCATCACCTTTTTGTGCGCGCCAGTCGCAATAAACTGCGCGCCCGCCTGCAGGGCATACACGAAAGCCGAGCAGGCGGCGGAAACATCGAAGCCCCATATACTCTTCGCTCCGAGTTTGTGCTGTACAAGGCAGGCAGTCGAAGGGAAAAACATGTCTGGAGTGACCGTGCCCACGATGATCGCCTCGACGTCGGAGGGCGCGACACCACGTTCAGCCAGGGCCTTCTTTGCGGCTTCCACGGCCAAATCGCTGGTCGCCACACCCTTGTCCACGATGTGACGTTCGCGGATCCCCGTGCGTTCGATGATCCACTGGTCGGTGGTTTCGACCATCCTCTCAAGGTCGGCGTTGGTCAATAGGCGGGGTGGGACATACGTCCCCAGAGCGCTGATCTTCACTCCGGTAACGCCTGCGCGCACAAGTTGGCTCACTCTATGAGTTCTCCGGGTGGAATATGAAATGGTTATTGTGACCTACGTGGGCGGCAATGTCCAACTTAATGAGGCTGAAGCCGGGTAGATCAAGCTCAAATTGCGCTGCCGGTGACTGAATGGATTTCCATAAATCAAAAAAGCCAGACACCGGCGACCCACTGCACACGCAAGAGCCCGTTACCGTTGCTTCCTTCCGGACCTGGCGGGGTTGGCGGGAGTGCGTCGCGCGGGACCGATGCCTGACCTATTCGATTCTACCATTCCGATCGTACTCTTCCCTTTCCCGGAGGAATCGCCAACAATAAGAACGTAGACCGGAAATATGGCGACAGTCACCAGTACGCAGTCCGAGATCACACCACTGCCCGCGGCGGTGCAGCGCTACTTTGAGATCGCGCTGTACCTGCTGGTGATGAGCGGCTTCGCCACGCTGGTTTCGACGGGAGGCCTGGACCTGCCTGCGGTTCTGCTAGTCGGCGCGGCGATTCTGTTTCGCGGATACCTCCTGGCCACGCGCCGCACCCTGCTCCTTCCCGAAGCCTGGACCACCAAGCTCACTCTCGGTTATGTGGCCTTCTATCTCGCGGATTACTTCGTGCTTTCGGGCGTATTCGTAACCGCCACGGTGCACCTTGTGCTGTTCGTCCTAGTCATGCGCTTGTTCTCCAGCAAACGGGACCGCGATTACTATTTCCTGGCGGTCATCGCTTTCCTCATGGTGCTAGCCGCGGCCGTGCTCACCGTGGACAGCACTTTTCTGCTCGCGTTTGCCGCGTTCATGCTGATGGGTGTCGTCACCTGCATCCTGATGGAGATGCGGCATGCGTCCGGCAAAGCTACGGTTCGAGCGAACTCGTCCGGTGATGAGTCGGCTCACCAGCAAATGGCCTTTTCGCTGGCTGGCGCGTCACCCATGCTGGCGTTCATGATCTTGCTGGCGGCTGGAGCAATCTTCTTTGTTCTGCCCCGCATATCGAATGGGTATCTCAGCGCCTTCGCCCGCAGCAACGAAATCAGCACCGGCTTTAGCGACCGCGTACAACTCGGCCAGATCGGCGAGATACAGCAGTCCAATTCGCTGGTGATGCACATCCAGATCGACGGCGACCGGCATGGCGCCTATGACCTGAAGTGGCGCGGCGTGACTCTGAACCTGTTCGATGGCAAGACCTGGTTCAATCCGCACGCACAGCACGTTGCGCCAAACCTGGGCGGTGGTCGTTTTGTTTTGTCGCGAGCGGGTGCTCAGGCGGGAAAGCTTCAGCCGACAGGGCCAGTGCAACTCATTCACTACGAAGTGCTCATGGAGCCACTTCTCAGCAATGTTTTTTTCCTTGCACCTACTCCCAACCTGCTGCAAGGCAACTATCGTCTGGTGTCTGTCGACAACGGGGATGCGGTTTTCAACCTCGACCCCGAGCACCCCATCAATCGCTACGAGGCTACATCCGATATTGCCCAACCCGACTCCAGCCAACTGCGCATTGCCCCGGATGCTTATCCTCCAGACATTCTGTTGAACTACCTGCAACTGCCCCGGCTGGACAATCGCGTCCCGCCTCTGGCCCGGCAGATCTCGGCAGCCGCTGACAACAATTACGACAAGGCGGTTGCGATTGAGACCTACCTGCGCACGAAGTTTGGATACACGCTGCAACTTCCACGCACCGTTCCGATCGATCCCATAGCCAACTTCTTATTCGAGCGCAAGCAGGGACACTGCGAATACTTTGCCTCCTCGATGGCTGTAATGCTCCGCACGTTGGGCATTCCCTCGCGGGTGGTGAACGGCTTTCGTACCGGCGAGTTTAACGATCTCACGTCGCAGTACCTGGTTCGCGCCAGTAGCGCGCACTCCTGGGTGGAAGCTTATTTCCCAGGTTATGGATGGATCAGTTTTGACCCCACTCCGGCGGCGCCCGCGCTGACGCGTACCGGATGGAGCAGGGGCATGTTGTATCTGGACGCAATGGCTTCATTCTGGCGGGAATGGGTCATCAACTACGACGCCGGCCATCAGTACAGTCTGGGTCGCGAGGCCACGCGCAACAGTGTGGAATGGTTCCGGCGGGCGCGAAACTGGGCGCGCCGTCATCATGAGTCCTTGCTGACCGCCGCTCGTCGAACTCAGAAGACGGTGTCCCATTCTCCCGTCCGGTGGAGCATTGGGGGAGCCGCGATTTTGGGACTGCTGGTTTTAGCCGCCAATGCGCGGCGACTGTGGAGAGCGGTTTACAGCAGACGATTGGCGTCTCGTCCGGAAAAATCTCCCCGCCTGGCCGCCACCATATGGTATGAACGCATGACGCGATTGCTTGCAAGGAAGGGATGGAATAGGCCCCCGGCCAACACTCCCAAAGAGTTTGTCATTTCTATTCAAGACGAGTCCACGCGCGCGTCGGTGGCGAAGTTCGTCCGACACTACGAGTCTGCCCGCTTCGGGGGCTCAGCTCAGGATGCCCAGCGTCTGCCGGAGCTGTACGAAGAAGTCTCGACCGCCGCGCGGCGGTGAGCGCAATCCATACGGGTTAGCTGGAGTGGGCCGCCAACCACCAGCGCCGCACCGCGACCACCGACCAGATCGCTTCAACAACTCCGAAGGGCCATGCGCCTTGGAGAAATCCATAGATCGAACCCATAATGCACGCAACACCGAACGCCAGAATGAACCATCGGCTTCGATTCTCGAAAGCATAGCAAACCAACATTGCAGTGACTGCGAACAAACCGAACCACGTCAGTCGATTCACACCGTAGCTCCCAGCTTCCCTAGCATGGAAGACCTGGCTCAGGATCGAAGGCCCGGAGCGGTCGCGAATGTTAGAATAGAAGGATTCCATGCCTCATCAGAAGCCCACTGTAGCCATCGAGAATATACCCGAAGACACCGGACCCGCGCCCCACTCCCGGCCAAAGGTTGGTTTTGTCAGCTTGGGCTGCCCCAAGAATCTGGTCGACAGCGAAGTCATGATGGGCATGCTGGCGCAGTCGGGAGCGGAGTTGATCGCACGAGCCGAGGACGCCGATGTCATAGTGGTCAACACTTGTTCATTCATTGCAAGCGCCCAGCAGGAATCGGTGAACACGATTCTGGAAATGGCGCGGCACAAGACCGATGGTCGTGCTCGTAAGCTGGTAGTTGCCGGATGTCTGGTCGAACGCTTCCGCGACGACATTCGCAAGAATATTCCAGAAGTTGATGCCGTCGTGGGTACGGGTGAACTGGAAAAGATTCTCGCCGCGGCGGGGATCGCACCAGCGCCAGCCAAGTCCTCCCCATTTAACATTTTGACTTCGCGGCCCGAAGGCGATGCACGCGAAGCCCAAGGACGCTTCTCTCGCGAGTCGTGGAACGGCGCCATCGCCGACCTGCCCAATTATCTTTACGATGAGGCGACGCCTCGCGTCCTGGCTACGCCCGGATATACCGCGTACATCAAGATTGCCGAGGGCTGCGATCACCCTTGCACTTTCTGCATCATTCCGCAGCTACGCGGCAAGTTCCGCTCTCGCCGATTTGAATCCGTCGTCGCTGAGGCCGAACGCCTGGCCCGCTCCGGCGTGCGTGAGATCACGCTCATCGGACAGGATACGACCTGCTACGGCGAAGATTTTGGCCTCAAAGACGGACTCGCGCTTCTGCTCGAACAATTAGCGAGCATCGCGGATTTGCGTTGGATCCGTTTTCTCTACGCGTATCCCAACAAAATTACGGGCCGATTGCTCGAAACCATCGCGGCTCATGAGAAGATCTGCGCGTATATCGACGTGCCCCTGCAGCATGCATCGTCTTCCGTTTTGAAGCGCATGAAACGAGGCGGAGGTGCTGACGTGTTCTTGCGTTCGATTGAAAAGATGCGCCGTACGATTCCCGATGTCACCTTGCGAACCTCGTTCATCGTCGGCTTCCCCGGCGAAACCGAAAACGAATTCGAGCAGCTCTGCGAGTTCGTCCGCGAGGCTGAATTTGATTGGATGGGGGCCTTCGGCTATTCCGATCAGGAAGGCGCGAACGCATTTACGCTCGAGGGAAAACTCTCGGGCCGTGAGATCGAGCGACGGCGCAAACACCTGATGCAGATTCAGCGCCGCATCAGCAAAAAGAAAAAGAAGGCGTTGGTCGGCCAGGAACTTGAACTGCTGCTGGAAGGAGCATCCGAAGAAAGCGATCTGCTGCTCGAGGGACGCACTCCGAGACACGCTCCCGAAATCGATGGCAAAGTATTTGTGAACGACGTTCCCGAAGGACTCGAGCCATTACCCGGCGAATTCTACCGCTGCCAGATCACCGAAGCCCATGACTACGATCTGGTCGCCAAAATTATATAGGGATATATGGCTCGTAAGCGCACTCTCAACCTGCGTTGCCCAATCTGCAAGAAAGTTGTCAAAAGTAACGATGCGGAATTCCCCTTCTGCAGCGACCGCTGCCGCACCATCGATCTCGGCAAATGGGCAAGCGGCGCCTACAGGATCTCATCGCCGGTTCAAGATACATCCGACAGCATTTCAGGCGGACTACCGGACAATTCCGATGAAGACTGAGTCGGAGCGAAAAACACTAACCGACTCTCCCACTCCGTCATCCCGCCCCCGCGCTCCGCTCTGGGCCAAGCTTATTGCCACTTTCTTTGGCACGGGCCTCCTGCATCCCGGCCCCGGAAGCTGGGGTTCCGCGGCCACTGTTTTGCTGTGGTGGCTCCTGAGTCGCTGGATCAGTCCTTATTGGCAGCCAACAAGCGCCGTGTTGCTGGCGGCTTTAGCGATAGTCGTCGGCATTCCCGCGGCAACTCACATGGCTCGTGCAACCGGCTTGAAAGACCCTCAATTCGTGGTGATCGACGAAGTCGCCGGACAACTTATCACCCTGATTGCCGTGCCGGTCTCATGGAAATCTCTACTGCTGGGCTTTATACTTTTCCGGGCGTTCGATATTGTAAAACCTCCGCCAGTGCGTCAGCTTGAGCATCTTCCGGAGGGATTCGGCATCGTAATAGATGACGTTGGCGCTGGCCTTTACGCTTTGGCTCTGATGCAACTGGCGCTACATTTTGGCCTTTTGCCACGATAGGTTTTCTGCAAACGTACGACGCGAGGAAGTTGAAGTCCATGGGAATTTCTGACCGCTTGCTGGGCAAGGCAAATGTTAACGGAAAGCCGCACATCGAAGCGATAGTTCCGTCTGCCGCCCTGCCCGGCGGCGAAGTGCGGATCACTGGCCACGGTTTGCGTCCCCAGGATCTGCGGCGGCCTCGGGTGCGCTTTGGCGAAATCGAGGGCGCTGTGGTTATCAGTTCCGACGATTTCCTGGTGGCTCGGGTACCGCCCGGCGCTTCCTCCGGACCGATCGTCGTCTCGACCAATGGGCACTCAAGCAATCCTCAGCAGATCAAAGTTGCCGTCCCCATCGCCGAGAATCTGCATCCGGTCACCAACCCAGCGCTCGACGCCGAAGGCAACATCTACGTTAGTTTTTCCGGCAGCCGTGGACAAAAAGTTCCAGTCGCGATTTACAAAATCGACACCAATTACAACGTCAAACCTTTCCTCGCGGATCTGATGAACGCCACTTCCATCGCCTTTGACCGGGCGGGACAAATGTACGTTTCGTCGCGTTTTGATGGAACCGTCTACCGCGTTGCCCCGAACGGAACTATGTCGTCCTACGCCGAGGGCATGGGCATAGCAACCGGAATCGCTTTCGACCGCGCCGAAAATCTTTACGTCGGCGACCGCAGCGGTACAATTTTCAAGATCGGGTCGGATCGCCAAATCTTTGTCTTCGCCACACTCGAGCCAAGCATTTCCGCCTACCACCTGGCTTTCGGCCCCCGTGGAGACCTGTTCGTCACCGGACCGACCACCTCCAGTTTTGATTGCATTTACAAGATCACTCCCCAAGGCAACGTGTCGACGTTCTTCCGCGGCTTGGGGCGCCCACAAGGCATCGCTTTCGACATGGATGGCAATCTCTACGTGGCCGCTTCCCTCTCCGGCAAACGCGGCATCGTCAAGATCAGCTCCGCTGGCGAAGCGTCGTTGGCGGTTGCAGGCGCAGGACTGGTCGGCCTCGCCTTCGCCCCGGGCCGCTCCGCCGTTCTGGCCACGACCAACGCTGTTCATCATCTAGCCTGGAATATCCAGGGGTTGCCCTTAGTTGACTTCCCCGCCTGAGTTAAGCACTTAGCGATCAGCATTCGGTTTTAAGAACTATCCGCGTGAATCCGCGAAATACGTGGCCGATCTTCCACTGTCTCGGAATCATTTACACTTTTACTGGTGAACGCCGAGATCATCGCCATTGGATCCGAACTGCTGACTCCTTTCCGGCATGATACGAACTCACTTTATCTGACCGAAAAACTCAACCAGCTTGGGGTCGAAGTAATCTTCAAGACGATCGTAGGCGACAACCGCCAACATCTCACTGCGGCGGCCAATCTTGCCGTATCGCGCGCCGAGATCGTGATCTTCATGGGCGGCCTAGGCCCGACCGAAGACGATCTCACCCGCGAAGCGGTCGCCGATGCCCTCGGACTTGAACTTCACCGCGACCTTGCGATTATCACCAGCCTCGAACAACGCTTCGCTTCCCGCGGCTGGAAGATGGCAGCCAATAATCTCAAGCAGGCCGATGTGATCACGGGTGCGACCGTTCTCCCAAACGCCAATGGCAGCGCTCCCGGACAATGGATCAGCGGCAAATACGAAGGCCGCGAAAGAATGATCATGTTGCTTCCCGGGCCTCCGCACGAATTAAAAGCGCTCTTCGAGGAGCAATGTGTGGCTCGCCTGCGGGCCAAGCTGCCGCCGCAATTCATTGCGACCCGCGAACTGAAAATTACCGGACTAGGCGAGTCGGCGTGCGACGCCCGGGTTGCCCCCATCTACAAGCTTTTTACGGATGTGCAAACTACGATCCTCGCGGGAGCCGGCGAAATTCAGCTGCACCTCAAGACGCGAGCCGCTTCTCTCGAAGCCGCCCAGGCGCGAGTCGATCACCTGGTCGAGAAGATTGAAGAAGAACTCGGAGATCTGGTTTTCTCCGACAACGGCGATTCCATGGAGCAGATCGTCGGCTACTATTTGCAGATGCGCAACGCAACCCTGGCGGTCGCGGAATCCTGCACCGGCGGCATGTTGGCTGAGCGCATCACGTCGGTCAGTGGAAGCTCGCGTTACTTTCTAGGCGGAGCCGTTGTTTATTCAAACCAGTTGAAGACCGCGTTCGCCGACGTTCCCGATGAACTGATCGAGAAGCACGGCGCAGTGAGCCCCGAAGTAGCCGCCGCTTTGGCGGAAGGAATTCGACGGCGCAGCGGCGCAACCCTGGGCCTGGGGATTACCGGCGTCGCAGGGCCAACCGGCGGGACTGATGCGAAACCGGTAGGCCTGGTTTTCCACGCACTGGCCAGCGACGCGGGAACTGACGTCGTCGAACGAAAATTTCCTGGGGATCGCAAACACGTCCGCCGCTTCGCCACCCAGCAGGCGATGGATATGGTGAGAAGAAAGCTAATGTAGATCGGTCATTGGTCGTTGGCCGTTGGTCGTTCGCGGGAATGGTTTTAGCCAACGACCCACGACTAACGACCAACGACGTTTATGCGCATTTTCATCGCCCTCGACATTGACGACGCCATCCGCCAGCGCATTCGGCGCTTCATGGAGGGTGTCAGCGGCTTTGCGCCGGATGCCCGCTGGGTCCGTCCTGAATCGCTGCACGTCACCTTGAAATTCATTGGCGAGAAGCCGATCGAAACCGTGGAAGAAATCAAGCGAGTTCTTTCCAACATTCGCAGCGAATCCATCGAGGTCGCATTCCGCAGTTATGGATTCTTCCCCACTGCGAAAGCTGCCCGCGTTTTCTGGGTCGGAATCGAATCTGGCCCGCATCTCGCAACTCTCGCCAAAGCCGTCGATGAAGCCACCTTCGCTTTGGGAGTCGCGAAGGAAGACCATCCATTCACTCCTCACCTCACACTGGCGCGCGGCGGCGGACGCTCTGGCTCTCCGCGTTGGAGGAAAGGCGATACGCCAAACAAGAACTTCCAAAGACTGCAGGAGAAATTGGCCGCTCTCCCCACTCCCGACTTTGGTAACATGACAGCCCACGAGTTTTTTCTGTACCAGAGTCAACTTGCGCCAGGAGGTTCGCGCTACACCAAGATCGCCCGAATAGCCCTCGCGTAGCGCCAGCATCCGGCAGGCTGTCGCGAGGGCATCTTGCCCTTGTGGGAATATCAATGACCGCTTTCCTCCTCACCGCCGCGTATAGCTACCTCCTGGGATCGATCCCCTTCGGGTACATCTTAGTGCGCGCGTTCCGCGGACAAGATATTCGCCAAACCGGCAGCGGCAACATCGGAGCCACCAACGTCTCTCGCACTTCTCCGCGATTGGGCGCACTCACTCTGATTCTTGATGCGCTCAAGGGACTTACTGCCGTGGCAGTCACGCGCATACTCTTCCCCGGCCACGATATCCTTCTGGGCGCGGCGGCATTTTTCGCAATCGTCGGCCACATGTTCCCGGTGTGGCTGCGTTTCCGAGGTGGCAAGGGTGTAGCCACGGGATTGGGTTCCTTCGTCCTTCTCACTCCCAAAATCATTCTGGTGATGGTCGCGATCTTCGCCGTGATTTTTCTGGCGTTCCGTTACGTGTCGCTGGCCTCGATCGTGACCGTAGCGCTGTTTCCGCTCCTGGCCTGGATGATTGAGCCATACCCTGGCACTCCTCAAATGCTCACCTTCATCGCTGCCTCCTCCCTACTGATCATTGCCAAGCACCACGAAAACATCCGCCGCTTGCTCGCCCACACCGAATCCCGCTTTCAGTGGAGCCGCCGATGAGCGAGATTGCCGTCGTCGGCGCGGGCGCATGGGGAACCAGCCTTGCGATCGTCCTGGGCAGAAAAGGCACGCACCGCGTTCGCCTTTGGGCCCACGAGAAGGAAGTGCGCGATTCCATTTCATCGCGCCGGATCAATGAACTCTTTCTTCCGGAATACACCGTCCCCGAACGCGTTTCCGCGACGGGCAGTTTTGAGGAGGCTCTTCACGAGACCGAAATTGTTGTCAGCGTCATGCCATCGCAACATTGCCGCGGCCTTTTCCAGAAGATGCGTCCGTTTCTCAAGCCCGGGATGCTGTTCGTAAGCGCCACCAAGGGTCTGGAGGAAACAACTCTTCTCCGCATGACGGAAGTGATCTCGCTCATAGTCGGGTCCGACGGAGGCTTCCAGCCCCGCATCGGTGCGCTCAGCGGACCAACCTTTGCCAAAGAAGTAGCCCGCGGCGATCCGACAGCGATCACGATTGCTTCCAAAGACGCTGGACTAGCGGAAGCCGTTCAGCGAGAGTTCAGTGATACTTCCTTCCGCGTTTACACCAACAGCGATGTGACAGGAGTGGAACTCGGTGGCGCGCTGAAGAACATCATCGCTATCGCCGCCGGGGTTTGCCATGGCCTTGGCCTCGGGCACAATTCCATCGCAGCCCTGATCACCCGTGGTCTGGCGGAAATCACCCGCTTGGTCGTGGCCTGTGGCGGCCACCAGGATACGATGTCTGGACTCGCCGGCTTGGGCGATCTCGTCCTCACCTGCACCGGCGGGCTTTCTCGCAACCGCAGCGTGGGAGTCGAACTGGGCCGCGGGCGCAAGCTTTCAGAGATCATCGCCGCGATGCATGGCATGGTGGCTGAAGGCGTCTTCACCACCCATGCTGCCGTCGAGTTGGCGCGCGCTCGCGGAGTTGAAATGCCAATCACCGCACAGATGGATGCGATTCTGCACCACGGCAAATCGCCCCAGGATGCCATTCGCGATCTAATGACTCGCAGCGCCAAACGTGAAACAGGGCCGATGTAGGCGGCCCGCCCATGCAGCCCGCTTATCAGGAATTGAGAAGCTCGAAGGTCAGGCTAGAGAGCCCATCTGAGCGAGCCGACCAACAAAAACCTAAAGGTCAATGAGTGTAATGGCGATTTTACGCCAGTCTGACAAGGGTGCGGCCTGGATCCCTGTTGAGATGCCACTTCTCCCGCCGCAATTGAGATGAAAAACGTTTCACAGCGTGCGCCCGGACGAAACGAGGGGTAGAATGAGGGCCGATGTCGGAGTCGGAGAAAAGCTTCCGATTCAGGGCAGGAGAATTGCAATGAGATCGACACGTGTATGCACAGCCGCGAGCCTCGCGGTCGCGTGCGTAATAGCACTGCTTGTTGCGCAACCCGCCCAATCGCAGACCTACAAGGTGCTCTACAGTTTCATGAGCAGATCAGACGGGGCGAACCCGACTGCCGGATTGATCCAGGACGCTAAGGGGAACCTCTACGGGACTACCTCCACCGGCGACCTGTACGGGCTCGGAACGGTCTTCGAGCTGAGTCAGGCCGGCAAGGAGACTGTGCTGCACAGGTTCATGCGCAGCGACAACGGGGCGGTCCCCGTTGGAGGAGTGATTATGGATGCCGAGGGGAATCTCTACGGGACCACGGGGTTCGGGGATTACGATCGCGACGGAACGGTGTTCAAGCTGAGTCAGACGGGCAAAGCTACTGTGCTTCATCGCTTTTTCGGCGGAAACGACGGGTCCAATCCCTATGGCGGACTGGTCCAGGATGAAAAGGGGAATATCTATGGAACGACGTACGACGGTGGTTCCTACGACTACGGAACGGTGTTCGAACTAAGCCGGGAGGAGAAAGGTAAGTGGCGGGAGACCGTGCTCCACACCTTCAAAGGCGGAACCGATGGCGCGGAGCCTTCCGCGGGACTGATCCGTGATGCCGAAGGGAATTTCTACGGAACCACGGTCAGCGGCGGCGGCGGCCAGTGCTGGCACTACGCTACCGGCTGTGGAACGGTGTTCAAGCTAGACACGTCGGGCAAGGAGACTGTGCTCTATAGCTTCACAGGTGGGAACGACGGGAATTTCCCCATGGCAGCACTACTTCGGGATGCCGAGGGGAACCTCTATGGAACTACATCCTCGGGCGGCGAAACATGCGACCTCGATGGCGGCTGCGGAACGGTGTTTAAGGTGGACACGACCGGCACGAAGACGGTGCTGTACCGGTTTACCGGCGGCGGCGACGGGGCGGGTCCGGTTTCGAGTTTGGTGCGTGACGCCAAAGGGAATCTCTACGGGACCGCCGAATACGGTGGTATTCCGTGCCACGGTATTGGCGGCTGCGGAGTGGTGTTCAAGCTCAGCAAAACGGGCACGTTGACTGTGCTACACGGCTTCACAGGCGGGGCCAACGGATCTTATCCCAGCGCCGGGGTGACGCGGGACGCGGCGGGAATCCTTTATGGGACCGCTTCCTATGGCGGCGACGTTTCCTGCAGCGGCAACGGGCTGGGATGCGGTGTGGTGTTCAAGCTGACCCCTTAGGCGGCGGGTTTCTCATTGAAACGCAGAGTTGAGATTTCGGTGGGAGAAACCCAACAGTCCGATTGCAACAGCACCCACAGATATTCCGATGACCAGAAAGCGCGTCATAACGACGCAGGATAGGACGTCACGCTGTCAACTGACGAGAACAGACCATTACAGGTTTTGACCCTGCGGGCTGGATTTGAAGTGAAATGGGGATGTTTCGCCAATCGACAGCAACTGCCCTTCACGAAATGACAATGTGATCCTTAGGAGGCCAGCCGTGTGTCCACACTTTGCCATCCACAACTACTTCAACAGGCAGGGACATGATCGCGGAGACTGCTTTTGCGACAGAGGCCGTCCGTTCAAAGCCTCTTTGTCTATCCTCGCGTTCCGAGCTAAGGAAGAGCAAATGCGGTCCGTGAAGTGAAACTAATTCCACGTGCCAGACAGAAACATGCTTTCCTGCATTTTCCCGCATCCGTACGGCTGAAAATTCAGAGAAAGGCACATTCTTACTCTTATTTTTTCTGGTGAGTTCAACTGATCGCCGAGAACCATCAAACGTTACTTCATCAAAACCAGCTTGGCGACCCACGCCGATTACCCAACGATACAGAAGTTGCAAGCGTTGCTCTTCGGAATTCTTGCGCAGGCGAAGAAAGAAATTAGGGCTGTTTTCCTCGACCGCGAGTGTGCCGTGAAAGCTGTCAATCGGACTGATTTTGCCGTGTTCTACAATCTCCTCTAATACGTGATTGCGACCCTGCCTTACGAAAACAACAACAAGGCAGGTGAGAATCACTGCAAGGATAGCGAAGGGTCCGATAACGTCAACGAAGTTCATGGTTTCCCTCAGTGTAGGCGAAATGGCATCGTGTCCATAGTTACGGCAGTGACTGATGAAACAGCCGGATTTCGCCCGATTCCCGTGTGTTAAGCCTGTGCTATGGTACTGGCAAGATGCGAGATCGCGCCTTCGCCGGGATGTTCGTCAAAGCTGCCTTGCTAACAGCAGGTTGCCTGCTGGCCGGATGCCACACGCGCGATGCAGACGAAGGCAGTGTCCGAGTGACTCGCGCTCAAGTCATCGGAGTGTATGAAACGAAGTCCGTCAACAGCTTAGAGCGCCTCGAACTCAAAGACGACGGAACATACGTTCAGGATTTCAGTTCACAATCTCGACCTTTTCATCACACAGGCCAGTGGCGCATCGAGAACCTGTTTCTCGACGGAAGTGAGGTGGTTTTGTCCAACGCCGCGCTCTCGGAAGACGACGAAACGCGCCCACTTACATTTGGGGAATTAAGGCTGCACACCCATGACCGCTCAAACAAAGTGGCACTTGCACGCAACGAAGTAGCAGACTGGTACTACGAGCGCACGCACTGAACGTAGTCTTTCTGGCTGCCACGGAGCTTTGAGTGCAATGGGGATTTTTTCCAGTCGGTGGGGCGATTCGGTAATATCAGGGACAACCAAAGAAGAAGCGGAGCGACGAGCACAGGAGATGGACCATGCTCAGGAGCGCACTGATCGCATCCACTCTGATGATGGCGATTCTTGCACAAGGGAAAGATTGTTCCACATCCAAACCGTTTCACCTGTCGAAGACGCAAAACCTCTCAGGAACGTTTCGTGATCCGAGCGGAGCTTTGATACCGGGAATTGAAGTGCATCTGCTCTCTGGTAACAAGGTTGTTCGGCACGTCAGGACGGATAATCGAGGAGCATACGATTTTGCGGAAGTACCTTCAGGAACTTACAAAATCCGCGTTCAATACGTTCCTAAGGGCGCCTTCTGTGCCCCTGAGATTCTGTGCGCAACGGAACAATGCAGCATCAACTCCACTCTGAAGCCAAATCCCAAGAACATGGTCTACGTCGAATGACGACGCACTTACAACACGGTCCGACCCAATGGACGAGAACGGGCCATTACACGTTTCCAACAACAGCTATTTTGCGACGATTTGCATCACGATCATACAAACTGCGCCAGCGACGGCGAAAAGCATTACGAGGAAGCTAGCATCTCTTGCGGAACGTTCTAGCCACTCGAAGATGCCTGATGCCAGCGCGAAAGCGGCGGCGGATGCGAACGGCAACAATTTCTCATGGACAGTACTCTCCGCTCTAACGACAAGGATCCTCATCGGTACAGCCAGAAAGACGAAGAGCGCAAGATAGCCGATTGTGTAGGCCAGTGAGAACACCGCAAACGTAGCTGCTGGGCCGATTTCTGGAGCGAAGTTGGGACCATGCGGGAAAAGGAAAACCCAAACAGCAAACGGCGTTTCGAATGCGCCCCACCCGGCCAGCGCAGCCCCGCAGTAACCCAGTAGACTGACGTGCCGCCCTTGGTGCAGATACTTCGACGACTGAAATGGACTATTCATGTCTTGCAACCACTATTCTAGCTGGGCGCTGACAGTTCCAAGCATGACTGTCGTTAACAGGTCATGCACTCAGAAGTCGTCAATCAGTGCCATGGACGATTCCTCGACAGCTATCTTGAGTTCAGACTGCGTGAACGGCAAGAAAACCAACCATGAGCAGCAGTACCCGACGCCATCTCCAAAACCATCAGCTATTTCGGGGCTCCGCGTATATCCGCGTCCGGACTCGCTCGGATTTCCCCAACGACATCCAGAGGCGATCCTATTCATTCGAGACCCGCACGAAGCTTCCAATCTCGCGCTCGCTTTCCGTCAGGTCCTCGCACTTTTTGTCGATGGCCTCGTACTCGGAGAGATGCTGTTCGCGGAATCTGTCGTAAGCCTCTTTCGAGGTCCAGAAGTCCAGGGTCACGTAGGTCCGTCCCGCCTTCGTCTCATGCACCAGTTCTGTTCCGATATACAACTCATCCTGCCGGAACAACCCTGCCCACTCGCCCTTCGGTCCATATGCCTTCTTGAAGCGCTTCTCCATTCCTTGCCGAACCTGAAACTCCCAGATAATCAGGTATCCCCATTCTTTGCCCTTCCGCTCCGTGGGCTTGATCCCGCCTAGGCGCTTAGCCTTTAACCGACCCAATTCACTACGCTGAAGCAAAACCATCCTTCATCTCCCCAAGCACTTGACCCACAACGTTTTGTCCCGGGCGATCCAGCCCCCAGACCGCTTAAATCCTACAAAGAGCCCGAAGGGCACGGCGTTTCGGGGTACCTTCGTAACACTTGCTGACCGCCATCTCAGGCTACAATTTTAGGGTATCGGCCTGAACTTTTGGCTGGGTCGAAACGCGCCGCAAAGGGCCACTTGTCGATAAAATTGCCATCGCCATCTCGTCTGCCCATTCTGTACGTGATCCTCAGTGTGCTCGTACTGATCAGCGTCGTGCCCATGTATTTTTACTCGGCACAGGTGGAGTCCATCAACCGCGACCGCCTGATCACGAACGAAAGGCTTCTGCAGAATACAGTCACGCGCTCGCTCGCCGATGACATTTCGCAGCATCAGGAATCGCTGCGCATGATGCAGGCGAACCTGTCCTCCGCGCTGCAGGTCGCCAGCGGCGGGGACATCACTTCCGAACATGTGGAAGCGCCTGAGTTGCGCGCTCTGATGGAGAATTTTGTTTCCTCGTCCGACGACTTGGCTTATGCCACGCTGTTAAATTCGGACGCAAAGGGAATTTCCGCCGGACGAATCGCTCCTGACGCTTTCCTGCAGCGCGAACTGGAACGGGCCTACGCCGCCGCTCGCGAAGGCCGAGTTTATAACGGCCAGGCACTCGTCGTCGGTACCGGAAAATCCTCCCGAACGGTCATGCTGGTCAGCACTCCGGTGATGTACGCTGGCAGCTTTCTGGGGATGATTGGTTCCGTCGTCGACCTGCAGTTCCTGATACGCCGCCTGCAAGAGGTCAATCGCGGTGGTCTGACGCCTTACGTCGTGGATAGCCAAGGCCGGCTGGTTGCCGGCGCCACCTCCGATTACGCCACCGGCCAGGATATGTCCAATCTCGAAATCGTACGCAATTTCGTCGAGGCTGGGACGAAAGTACAAATGGTTGCTGCGACCCGGGAATTCAACCTTCGAAGCGGCAACAACAATATACGAATGCTGGGCACCTACAGTCCCGTAACCAACCTGGACTGGGCTGTAGTCGTCCAAAAACCGCGCGCCGAGGCTTACCGTGGTGTGTATGAGATGCAGCGCAACGCCCGCAACCTGGCGATTATGGCAATCGCCCTTAGTATCGGCATCAGCATTTTCGCCGCCCGCCGGATCACCAATCCGCTCGAAGTCCTCACTCACTTCAGCCGGGCTATTGCGGGCGGGGATTTTTCACAACGCGTCCACGTGAAAAGCCGCACTGAAATCGGCGAGTTAGCTGAAACCTTCAACGTCATGTCGGAAGAGCTCGAGCATTTCGTGCTCGACCTAAAACGCGCCGCCAACGAAAATCGCGACTTGTTTATGGGCTCGATTCAGATGCTCGCCGGCGCGGTCGACGAAAAAGATCCATACACTCGCGGCCACTCCGACCGCGTCACCCGCTATTCCCTGATGATTGCCAAAGAACTGGGCGTGTCCGAAGATTTCATAGAAACCGTCCGCATCTCCGCCCAGTTGCACGATGTCGGCAAGATTGGCATCGAGGACCGCATCCTGAAGAAACCGGGCGCGCTCACCCCCGAAGAATTCGAAATCATGAAGACACATACAACCAAAGGCGCCAACATCCTGCGCCCCGTGGCGCAATTAAAGGACATGATTCCCGGAATCGAACTGCACCACGAATCGCTCGACGGACGGGGCTACCCGCACGGCCTGAAGGGAGACGAGCTTCCTCTTCTGCCGCGCATCATCGCGGTCGCCGACACCTTCGACGCGCTCACCACCAACCGTCCCTACCAACACGCACATTCCCCGCTCGACGCCTTGAAGATCATTCACAATCTCTCCGGCAAGCGCCTGGACCCGACGGCGGTTGCCGCCATCACAGCGATCTACGGACGCGGTGACATTCGCATTCCGCGCCAGACCGTACCCGCAACACCCATCGTGGTTGCGCCCACTGTGCCCGTACCAGCCATGCCTGCGCCTCCAGTCCCGGCCGTCTCGGAAGCACCCGTCTAGCACCCCCGCAAACTCTGCCTCCTGCACTACCGTGTCAATCCTCGTGCAAAACCTGTGATAACTTGCTGAGGTCGCCGCTGTCCAGGAGGTTCTTATGCGACGCATTGCACTTCTTCTTATCCTGTCGACAATCCTGTTCTGTTCCCCGCTGTATGCGCAAAGCCCGTGCAGCGGCATGAGTCTGGGCCGTGGCGCCAACCTGAACGGTTTCATTCCCTTCCCGTCTGACAACGCGTGGAACCAGAACATCTTCAACGCCGCGGTCGATCCCAACTCGGACGCAATCATCAACTTCATCGGCGCAAGCACTCCCATGCATCCCGATTTTGGTGCGGGCCTGTATCAGGGCTCGACCATCGGCATTCCCTACGTTGTGGTCAGCGGATCTCCGTTCGTCAACATTCACTTCACTGCTTACGGCAGCGAGAGCGATCCCGGCCCCATGCCTGTTCCGCACAACGCCCCGATTGAGGGTTATCCCAACCCGGGCAATGGCGACCGCCACGTTCTGGTTCTCGACCGCGATAACTGCTGGCTGTATGAGCTGTATCATTCTTATCCCAAGAAGGACGGAAGCTGGAACGCCGATTCTGCCGCAGTCTGGGATCTGCTGAACGACGAACGGCGTCCCTACACCTGGACTTCCGCAGACGCTGCCGGCCTGCCCGTATTTCCAGGACTAGCCCGCTATGACGAAGTTGCCAGCGGACAAATCCAGCATGCCCTGCGCTTCACTCTGCAATACAGCCGCGAGGCCTTTACTCCGCCCGCGTCGCATTGGGCGCCGAATTCGACCAATTCACTCGCCGCTCCCATGGGCATGCGCTTGCGCCTGAAAGCCAGCTACGACATTTCCTCATTCCCGCCGCAAGCCCAGGTAATCCTGACCGCGCTGAAACAATACGGCATGATCATGGCCGACAACGGCAGTTCGATGTTCGTGAGCGGCGATCCTGACAATCGCTGGAACAACAACGACCTCGGAACCTTGAAGCAGGTGCCGGCCTCGGCATTTGAAGTTGTGCTAATGGATCCCATCTACACTCCGAACAATCTTCCCCAGGGCAAAGCTCCCGACATCACTAGCTTCACGGCGACCCCTCCCGTCAGCCACTCGGGACAACCGGTGGTTCTGAACTGGACTGCGACCGGAGCCTCCTACTTCGTCATCTCGCCTCAGGTAGGCGCCGTGCGCGGCAATACCTTCACCGTTTATCCCACGGTCACGACCACCTACACTTTGTACGCAACCAATCAGTTCCATCGCTCGAAAAAGACGGTGTCCGTAACTATCCAGTAGCGAAGAGTTCATCGGCTGTATCGCACGGGCCCGCTCATTTGTGGCTCTGCTAACATACTTCCTCAGCCGCTTGGCAACTGCGAGGACTCATCAAGTACGGCTCCGCCCAATTGCTTCTTGTGATCGATTTAATCGGCACCTTTGTCTTCGCCGTCGAAGGTGCGATGGCTGCCATTGAAGGCAACCTCGATCTGCTGGGGCTGATGGTGCTGGCGTTTTCAACCGCGCTGGTTGGCGGGATCATTCGCGATCTGCTGATCGGCGCCGTCCCTCCCGGCTCCATTCGTGACTGGCGCTACCCCGCCGTCGCTTTCCTGGGCGGTGCGGTCGTGTTCTGTCTGCACCAATTCGTCAGTGAGATTCCTGCCATGGTGCTCATCGTATTCGATGCCGCCGGCTTGGGTTTATTCGCGGTTGCGGGAGCCGCCAAGGCGCTCGATTTTGGCATCCATCCGTTCATGGCGGTTCTGATGGGAGGGGTCACGGGGGTTGGCGGCGGAACCGTGCGCGACATTCTTCTGGCTCGGGTTCCAAGCGTTCTCCGCGCGGACGTGTATGCGACCGCGGCTCTGGCGGGAGCAGCCGTGCTGGTGGTGGGTCTGCAGCTCAAAGTGAATGCCCGGCTCATGACCATCCTCGGCGCCGTGGTTTGTTTTACGTTGCGCGTCGTCAGCGTTTGGCGCCATTGGAATTTGCCCCGCCTGCCCCTGCACTAAGCCGGATCCACGATTAGGCCGAGACGTTCCGGTTGAGGATTCCCGCTTCCCTGCTTGACTTCGTTCCCCGCCAATCGCACAATCGGAGCGTGCAGTTCGTCGGACCGATCTGGCAGGCGGCCAGATCACGGGATCACGCAGGCAACCATTGCCCGAGTCGGCGAATCGCACGTCGCAGGGAGACTCGTATGCGAATCGTAGGATTCTTTCTAGGGCTCCTCCTCCTCCTCAACTCACCCGTTGCAGTCGCTCAAGTAACCTCGCAGCCAGCGAGTTCTATAGCCTCTCCGACCACCGCCGCCAGCCAGACGCAGGCCAACGCGCAGGAGACATCCAGTTCAAGAAACAAAAACGACGAGAGCGGATCTGACGGCGAACACCACTTACATTTGCGACTGGGGACGATCGCCCTCGGCGCCGGATATTCCCATTTCTCCGGACCTGGCTATTATCCCTACGGCCCTTATCCCTTCTCGCCAATCGGATGGGACTATTCGGCCTTCTGGTTCCCGTACTGGGGGCCCTATCCTTTCTTCGCGCCGGGATATTTCGCCTACGGGTCGGACAAAGGGGAAGTCAAACTGGCTGCTGAGCCGAAAACTGCCTCCGTCTATCTCGACCGTGGCTACGCCGGCACGGCCGATCATTTGAAGAACATATGGCTGGAGCCGGGGGCGTATGATCTGTCTCTCGCGGCCACCGGCCACGAAGATTTTCATCAGCGCATTTACGTGCTCAGTGGAAAGTCAGTGAAGATCACAGCTAAGCTGGTCGCCGCCGAACCCAAACCCAACGATGCACCCGGCCCGGTAGACCCAGTAAAGGACAAGCTATGAACGGGAAGCGTTGTGCAGCAATGATTCTGGTATCGGTGACGTTCCTGCTGGCCGAGGGACCGAAAGGAACCGAACCCAAGCTGGCGGCAGCCAACTACCCAGCCCACGCTGAGATCAACGGCATCGCCGTCGGTGCCTCGCTACTTACCGCCGATCAAGCTCGCCGCGCTTTCGTTTCCGACGTCAACCGTTGCTGCCTGGTCGTCGAGGTCGCATTCTACCCGCCCAAGGATGCGCCGTTGAACCTTTCCTTGAACGATTTCGTGTTACGGATCAAAGACGCCGACGTCGCAGAGAAACCTTCCAGCGCCAAGGTCATCGCGGCCAGCCTGCAGAAAAAAGCCGGCTCCGACCGTGACGTCACAGTGTCGCCAAGCTATGGGATCGGGTATCAGAGCGGCCGCAGCTACGACCCCGTCACCGGCACCACGCAGGGCAGCGGAGTAACCCAAAGCACTGGCGTGCTGGTCGGCGTTGGCCGTCCCGTACCCAACCCCGCCTCGACCGACAAAGACCGCGCCGCCATGGAAGCCGAACTCGGCGAGAAAGGCCTTCCCGAAGGCGCTGCCTCCGCCGCCGTTGCCGGCTACATTTATTTCCCCGTCGCTTCTAACAAGAAAAAATCAGCGACCCGCCAACTCGAATACAAGCTTGGCGACAACAAGGTTGTGCTGTCCCTTCCCTGAAGAAACTTCGATGTGTCCTTTGTGGTCAATGAAGTGCAAATCTCGGAACCACCAAGGACACAAGTGAGGCAACCTCTTTCTTCTTAACGTCCTCGAAGACTATTCAGCCGGCCCTTCGAGAACGCAGTGTTGCTGGCCGCTACAAAATAAGGAGTTCGGGGTTTACTACTCTTGAGCTTTTGGTCGTGATGTAATTGAACGTAAACCGGGTCAGGTTTCATCAGGTTTCATAATGACGACCAGAGCGCGAGATGTAGGAGCTTAGTTTTTGTATTGAGGCCGGAAAAATTGCCTGCCAATCCACGCAACCCGCAGCAGCAAGGCAGCACCGGGCAAGCCATGGATGGTCAGCAAGAGGAAAACGCAATGCGTATTGTTCGTTCTCTGTTGTTCGTATTTGTAATGCTGGTGGTGTCCGCCAGTTCGTTTGCCCAAATCGGCATATCGATAAATATCGGCCCACCCGCGCTCCCCGTATACGAGCAGCCGCCCTGTCCAGCCGAGGGCTATATCTGGACACCCGGCTACTGGGCCTGGGATAACAACGCCGGCGAATACTACTGGGTGCCCGGCACATGGGTGCTCGCCCCGCAACCCGGTTTCCTCTGGACCCCAGGCTGGTGGGGTTGGGGCGGCGGTGTATTTCTTTTTCACGTTGGCTACTGGGGTCCGCATATCGGATTCTACGGCGGGATCAACTACGGATTCGGTTATTTCGGCAATGGCTATGAAGGCGGACGTTGGGAAGGCGACCACTTTTTCTATAATCGCACCGTCAACAACGTGAATGTTACCAACATTCACAACGTTTACAACACCACCGTGATCAACAACACCACGGTGAACCGCGTCAGCTACAACGGCGGGAACGGCGGCATCAACGCCCGTCCTACGCCGCAGGAAGAATCCTATGCCAACGAAAGACACGTCCCGCCGGTAGCGGCTCAGACTCAGCATGAGCAGGCTGCTCGCAGCGACCCGCAGCAGCGCGAATCCGTGAACCACGGCAGACCGCCCGTAGCCGCCACCGACAGACCTGGGGAACTCAAGGGCTCCGGAGCCGTGCCAGCCAAAGAAGCGGGCGCGCCGTACCGCGCCCCAACCGAGCGCGGCGGAACGCAACCAGGCCATCCCCAGAATGCGGCACGCCCCGAGAACAGTAATGTTCCTCGGCCTCCAAACGCATCCGAGCATGGCGGAGCCCAACCGGGTCATCCCGAGAGCAACAACGTTCCTCGGCCCCCGGTTCCAAACCACGCCAAGGACCTGCAGCCGCACGAACGTCCGGCTCCGCCCAATACGGGCAACGCCAATCTAGACAAGAAGTACCAGCAACAGCAGGACAAGCTGTACCAGAAGCAGGAACAGGATCACCAGAAGCTGGCGCAGAAGCAGGAACAGGAACACCAGAAGCTGGAGAAGCAGCAGGCGAATGACGCGAAGAAGCAGCAGGTAGAACAGAAGCACCAACAACAGACCCAGCAAATGGAGCAAAAGCACACGCAGCAGCAACAACACATGCAGCAAAAGCAACAGCCAGCATCTCACCCCAAATAGAGTCGATTCAACGACTCCTGAGGGTGTGAGATGGGTGGCGGGAGGGGTGGCCCACTCGAGCCGAACTTTGGCTTGAGTGGGCATTTTCACGATCGTAAGCCGGGGAGCCGGCCCCCCCATTCTTGCGGAAAAGGTGGGTCACCCGCACCTTCATTTATCCGCCGATTCGAAAGGCTGGGCCACCAGCCCGTTCATTAGTGTCCGAAGACAAAAGCTGCGCCCGGCTCCATAACTTGGAAGCGGTCGTCCCCGACTAGGATCGTCTAGCCGCTGATGGCGACGGCATCGCCAAACTCCTCGAATCTTTGGTCGTCCGACGGGGTCAGTCGGGCGCCGAACATGTTGGTTGTAACCCAGCCGCCGGTCGGTTTGAGGATTATGTAGGCCTCGCCCTCAAGGTTGTTGGCGATGCTGCCTGTAGGATTCCCGGCCACGAGCGTGTCACCCCCGTAAGGCTGGTTGCCAACTGCGAATCGCGTCGTTGTGTTGGCCCCGTACCATCTCAGCAACGCCAACCGCAGCGGATTCACGGGCGACGCTCCGTTGCTCGGCGGCGGTTGCCGTTGTGATCCCGATTCCTGCGCCCGTCCCGCAAACAAATTCGCGGTCGCAACAAGTGCCAGCGCCAAACAGATCCCTAACCCTACGCGTTTCACAATTGAGTACCTCCCCTGGTTTCGGTCCGGACACGGACAAACTCGGCGACAGACGGGTGAACTGCACCCGTCAGTCTCTGGTTTTTTAGAGGTCGAAGGAGTTAGAAAACCTGCAATCGAGTGCGCTCCGGGAGTACAATTGGGGCGCTCGGCAACCAGATTCCCCACTGTGTTGCGCAGCCGAGCCGGCCCCCTTTCTCGAACCGTTTGCCACTTTGTTGGAGGTGACGCCATGAGGTCCTTAAGCTTGGTCTGCCTGCTCGTGGTCCTCGGTAGCGCCATGTTAGCCGCGCAATCCAGCACAGCCGCGCTTCTGAGGCTGGGACGACCGGGCGGACAGGGCAGCAAGAGCGTTCGCACCACATCTGTGCACCAGCCTCGGAATCTGAATCTGGATCCCCCCAACGCTCAGGTTGGATTTCTCGCTGCCACCCAGATCCCTGCTGGCCCTCCCCCCTTTGGCGCGGGAACCTACTCGCCCTATCCCGGCGTGGTCGGCGATTTCAACGGTGATGGCAACCCAGACGTTGCCGCGCTCGTGAACAACAACACATTGAGCACACCGATCTACGCCATTTCGGCGGTATTGGGTAATGGCGATGGAACCTTCCAGCCTGCGGTGTTGACAACGGTGACCTTGTCCTCGGGCACCGACATATTCGACCCCATCTTCGTGGGAGATGTGAATGGCGACGGAAAGGACGACATCGTCATCCTCCATCAGGCGGCGCCGGCAACGGTCGAGGTCTGGTTGAGCAACGGCGACGGAACCTTCACGGAAACGTCGCAAGGGACGATCACGGTTACGAGTAATTTTGGTCTGTGGGCGACGCTCACGGCTTACAAGCCGGACACAGCTCTCGACATCGTAGTCGCCGACAATGCGAATCCGGGCAATATTTGGGTGTTGAAGAACAATGGAAGTGGAACCTTCGGCACGCCCACCGCAGTCCCATTCACCGGGCAACTCAATACCAGCTCCACACTCAACACCGGTGGTGTAGTATTCGCGGATTTCAATGGCGATGGATACCTTGACTTCGCGGGCCCAGCCGGCCCCGGTTCCACGGCCAGCCTCAATCAGATGGTCGTCTATCTCAACAACGGAACTGGCGGTTTCAACGGTCCCACTGCGCTGAGCACCCCGGATAACGTTTACTCTGCCTGCTTCAACGTCGCG